>QWCE01003595.1_pt1 | contig 16884 bp, 18 predicted proteins | sample 1972531 | NCBI WGS metagenome assembly QWCE01 (sample SAMN09866716, study PRJNA288562) | Human gut metagenome isolate term4_stool, whole genome shotgun sequencing... | reverse complement strand
AACATATGAAGAAAAAAATGGTTTAGCAAAAACTTGGAAGGATAATTATAGTAGCAAACAACGTGAGACAAATACAGAGACTACTAACAGTTTGAGAACCTTGTAAATTATGATGGGTAAGAAACCCCCTTACTGTATAGGAGCTGACTATGGGGGTTTGAGAACCTTGTAAATTATGATGGGTAAGAAAATATTTACCTCTCAAACAGATATATTAATAAGTTTGAAAATTCTGTAAATTATATTTAAAAAAAGATGTGCTTATAACTGTGTTATACTGCCACCCTCCCCCAACCCATGTTACACTAAGACCAAACATTCCAACTGAAAGAAGGTGGCTGCTATGGGATTTTTCAAGAAAAAAGAAAAGGCTGCGCCAAGTGGAGATTTTGACAGAGAAAATGAAAAGCCCATTATTAAAGCGAGCATTTGCAATGGGGAGCAGATTGCTGGATTTAAAAATATTCATACAGGCAAAATGAGAGAAATTATGCTGATAAAAACGTCGGCTGATTTGGAATATTTCAAGACTATGTATGGAATTGAAACGGAAATCGAAAAAGAGTATTAATCGAGGTGTTGTTTTTATGCAAAAGAATAAAAAGCGGGCATATCCGGCATTTATCAGGGAAGATGAAGGAATGCAGTTAGTGTATGTGCCGGATTTTGCGATTTTTACGGAAGGTCATGATTTGGTAGATGCAATTGAAATGGCACGAGATGCTATTGGCATGACAGGAAAAGCATACGAGGAAGATGGGAAGGAATTGCCGGAACCGTCAGATTATGAAGAAGCAATAAAGAGGGCGGAATTGATAAAAAGTGATTTCGATTATACGAAGGGCTATCTTACCTTGGTTGATGTGGATTTTCAATTATTTGACAGAGCTTAATTGGTCCACCTCAAATTAGTCTTATACTGCTTAAAATACTGCGATGTTTCATTATTCAGTGCACCAAGAATATTGTGATAAATAGGGGCAATTACGAGAATCAAATTTTTGCCTGCCATCTGTCAAAATTGTGCAACATAAAAGGGAGCCACAGAGTGACTCCCCCAGTGCAGTCCGAAAACATACACCTTTCTCGACACATGTACTATACTATATACTTAGAAAAAATGTAAGCAAAAATTCTAATCTGATAACATACCTAAACGGTTATTTGATTTTGTATCTATGATAGTATCCATAACTTATATTCAATTATACGCCTTCCTTCATTTGGAAAATTATGTATCTGATATAACAGTATAGGAATAATAGTGCAATAAAAAGATATAACTACACAATTAAAATATATGTTATTTTAGCTTCTTTAGATTGGTTACGCTCTTATTGCCACCATTCCCCAAAACATGCTGCACTAACGATCAATGAAAGTAAGTAATATGTTATAAATTTACTTGGTGGGATGTTTATTGGATAGTAGAGCGTGGTAGAATGAAGCCATCGAAAGGGAAGAAAGGGGTAATTACATGGCAAGCTATGAAGATAAACAAACAAAGAAGTATATGGAATATCATGATGGAATTTATTTTGGTATAGGTTGTGTGCTCGGCACATTGTGTCATACTCTTTTTACATTTCGCTGGGGAGAAATACATTACATCATGTTTTTCGCCGCTATACTTGCAACAATATACTCACTTATCCAAACGCATCGACGCAATTCATATGCTCCTTACAGAGACAAAAAGATAGAAGGGTTTGATATATTTTGTATTCTTCTTGGTATTGTATTGACGATTCTCGTTATTTACAAAATACGCTTATACTAAAAATCCCTCAGCAGTTTTGTCACTATAAAGGTGCTGAAGTCCTTTTCACCCACTCCCAATTCATATTTCAGGACCATGTATGGAATGGAAACAGAAATCGAAAAAGAGTATTAATGACGTTTGCTTAATTGTAAATTATGATGGGAAAGAAACTCAGAATTTGACATAGTAGACAGAGGAGGGAAATTCTATGTTTAGTTATTATAGTAAACAGGAAAGAAAATACCGTGGTTTTCATTCGTATTTTTATTGTGGTATTGGTTTCATTCTTGGGATTTTAATTCATGCGTTGTTTACATGGCGTTTTGGTATGATGCATTACATTTTCTTTTTTGTTGCGTTATTTGAGGTTGTATATGCTTTGATTCAAATGTATCGGTATCGGTCATATGCCCCATTTGAATTCGGTAAAACAACAGGTAAGAAAAAAATATGTGGTTTTGATAAATTTACTATTATTTTTTGTATGCTGGTTGCAATTATTATGATTTACAAAATGCCTTTTTACTAAAAATCTCTCAGTGGATTTGCTGCAATAATGTAAACGGAAAGGACTGAGTAATATGGCTGGGTTAGAACAGATAAAAGAGGGAAAGACAAAAGACTTTAATACTGTGTGTGATAGATTGGAGAAGAAATACAGAGATGAGGCAACATCAAATTAGTACCTAGATGAAAAGGGTGCTATTTTTACAATCAAAAATAAAAAGAAGATAATTGCCCCATCCCCCAAAACATGCTACACTAAAACCAAACATTTCAGCCCCAAAAGCACTAAGAAAGGAGCGCCTATGCCTACTTACCAAACCTTAACCGAAGGACTATACAACACAGCCGTTGGCAAATCATTTCTCGTGAAAGGAATTGAATACATAAAAATGAACGAAGCACTTCTTATGAGAAAAGACACGGGAACGTATTACACATATGGCATTGATTTTGGGAAAATGCCGGGTTTCTAAAGAAGTTAAAAAAATTTGTTCCGGTCGTTACGTCTGGAAAGTAGCAATATGCAGGTGAGCAATAGTGTATTGAAATTGGAGGAATTTCATGGATACAAGAAAAAGTGACGCAATTTACGAAATACTATTACAAAAAGGCTTCGCCGAAAGTCTGTGCCGGGAGATTGCATACAAATATATGAATACCGATTATACAGCCACACGAATGCTTGGCTATTTGTACCGTATGACCGAGCTAAAAGAAGAACAGCTTGTCGACGAAATGATAGCAATCTTAGAAGACAGAGACCGAATCATAAAAAAACATGAGATGGAACAGGCACAGGCAGCCATCAATCGGATTTATAATGAAGGGCTGGAATAAATTAGTTTCGCTGTATGCTTAGCCAGAAAATGAGAATGTTGTTTCACATTCTCATTTTTTGCTAAGCATACAGCGAAATATTAAAAGCGTTGTCATACAGGGCTTTTCAGGAGGATGTTCAGAAAAAGTATGCCCTGCCCCCCAAAAATGCATTACAAGAACTAGTTTATATACAGTGTTAGATATCAATTTTTTCAGGATTCCAGTAAATCATCAAGAAAACGGTTGCGATAAGTGGGTACAAACACGTGGGTATCGAGCATGTGTATTTAACATGCCGATACCCTTACGCATTTGTTTAACGGGAGTGCCCACTTAACGTACCCGTTTTCTTGATAATTTACGAAACTTGAAAAAATGCTGCCTTGCAAAACTTATACAAATCCCCTATAATATAGACATAAAATTATAAAGGAGGCTAATTATGGGTTGCGCAAAAATGAAGAAGTTACTTTGCCACGGACTGGCTGTGGCGATGGTTGTGTCATTGACAGCCACGGCATCGGACAGCAGTGCGGCAGCGAAGAAAGCAAAACCTGCGAAGAAAACAATTACGATTGAGCAGGGAAAATCAAAAAAGGTTGTGGTAAAGAATAAGAAGAAAAAAGCAAAATACAAATTTACCGCATCAAACAAAAGAATTAAAGTTTCAGCTTCCGGCAAGGTCAAAGCAGTAAAAGTCGGAACTGCCAAAGTTACGGTGAAGGAAAAGTATAAGAAAAAGACAAAGAAAATCGGAACCGTAAAGATTATTGTAACAAAGAAAAAGACAGTTAAGGTAACGAAGGCACCGGTGCAGACGGATCAGCCGACAAATCAGCCGACAAATCAGCCGACAAGCACACCATCGGAGAAACCACTGGTGACCAAAGTGCCGATTAAAACGCCGGAACCGGTTGCGTCAGAAGCCTACAGTAACTATTTTGAAGACGGGGACCTCAAAGGATTTGCGCCGATTGGTGGCAAACTGGAAGTTTCCAATTCACAGAACTACACAGAAGGCGGTATGAACAGTCTTCTTGTGAAAGACAGAACGAGTGAAACAGATGGTGCAAAACTTCCAATTTCCGAGTATGTGATTGCCGGTGAGCATTATCAGTTCAGCGTTGTTGTAAAGCAGGATACCGGAAAAAGTCAGAAGGTTGCACTTCGTATGACTTATACGGACCAGAATGGAATGGCAAGAGACGTTACGCTGATTACAAACGCAGATGCAGGAAAAACTTGCATAAGCGGTAAATGGACCACGCTCAAAGGTGAAATTACGATTCCGAAAAATCAGGGCGATGTTGCGATGACACTCACCATGACTACCGCGACGGATTCATTCCTTGTGGATGATGTTATCATTAGCGGAAAAGCACAGAATGATGTGTATAAAGTTACAGATGCTCAGTACGAGGAGATGCTTGAAAATAGTGTGTACTCAACCGGAAATAACGCAAGAATCAAGAAAGTAATCCAAAATGCGAGAGACGGAAAAGACGTCACGCTTGCCTACATTGGCGGTTCCATTACTGAGGGGGCATTGGCAAAACCAAACAGCATGTGTTATGCGGAAGTTTCCGCAAAGACGTTTGGAGCAAAATATGGAAAGAACAATGGAGAAAATGTTCACTTTATCAATGCCGGAATGAGCGGAACGCCATCCGATATTGGTGTGGTACGTTACAACCGTGATGTGATTGATCGTTTGCCGGAGGGAAGCGACCATCCGGATGTGCTGTTCATTGAATTCGCTGTAAATGATTATGGTACGGCAACCGCAGGAAAAGGTTATGAAGGACTGATTCGCCAGGCATTGAAATCCGGCTCTGCCGTTGTGCTTGTGTTCTCAGTATTTCAGAAGGCGAGTGGCGGTGTTGTCTGTGAAAACAGTTATCGTCCATTTGGTACGCATTATGATTTACCGATGATTAGTATGGGAAATGCGATTTCGTCTTATTTTGGTGGAAATGACCAGAAAGCATTTTATAAATGGTACTTTGGTGATTCTCTGCATCCAAACAACACTGGTTATCAGTTGATGGCAGACTGCATTACACGCATGTTTGATAAGATGGATAAAGAGACGGCAGAAGAAGATAACATCACTGATATGGATGCGATGGCACCGGTTAAGTCATCTGCTTACCAGGGAATGAAGATGTTGGATTCTAAGACTGATGTTACAAAGGACAATGCAATTACATCATTTAGCTCCGGCGGATTTAATCAGAATGATAATGCAACGGGCTCTTTCCAGTACGAGTATAAGGGACAAAAAGGCGCGGCATGGTTCCCGGATAACTGGATGCATACGTCAACAAGCGGCACGGACGCTTTGAAATTAAAAGTAAAATGTAAAGCACTTACGTTAATTTATAAATTAAGCAATTCGACAGAATATGGTTCGGCTGATTTGTATGTAGATGGAAAACTTCAGACAACTCTGAGTGGTTATGATACCAGTGGATGGAATAATGGTAAAGTATATGTAGCCATCGAAGAGGATGCCGAGGCAGAGCATACAATTGAACTTCGCATGAATGATGAAAGTGAATCAAAGAAGTTTACTCTGATGGCAATCGGTTATAACTAGATAGTTGAAGGGAAGAAAAACCTGTGGTACACTATGGTTGAAAATGAAGCAAGGATATGAGAATTATGATGTACACAGGAAAACAGCTAAGGGCACTTGTGATGCCTCTTATGTTTGAGCAGTTTTTAAATGTAATGGTCGGCATGGTGGATACGCTGATGGTTTCCAAGGCGGGAGAAGCAGCGGTATCCGGCGTGGCACTTACGACTAATATTAATCTATTGATTATTCAGGTAATGGCGGCACTTGCGACAGGAGGTGCCGTCGTTTGCAGTCAGTACAACGGACGGCGTGATACAAAAGATGCTGCTTATGCGGCAGGACAGTTGGAAACGGTGTTGTTTATTTTCTCCATGGCAGCAGCGTTTATTTGTGCTGTTTTTGGAAAGCAGATGTTACCGGCAATCTTTGGAAGTGTAGAAGATTCGGTTATGCGCAGTGCATGGATTTATATGTTTGTAACGGCACTTTCCTATCCATTTCTTGGAATTTATAATGCGGGAGCTGCCATTTTCAGAAGTGTAGGAAACAGTAAGGTCAGTATGGGACTCAGTGTGTTAATGAATGCGATTAATATTGCGCTGAATGCGGTTTTGGTGGCACTCGGCTATGGGGTGCTTGGTGTGGCTCTTGCAACGCTTGTGAGCCGCGTTGTCTGTGGAATCTGTATGACCGTTTTGGTTGCCCACCCGTATAATCCTTTGCAGATAAAGAAATTTTCTTCACTGCTTCCGAATAAAAAAATGATTCTTCGGATTCTTCGTATCGGAATTCCAAGCGGTATTGAAAATAGCATGTTTCAGGTCGGAAAATTAATGGTAGTAAGTATGATTACATCATTTGGAACGGCGGCAATCGCGGCCAATTCAGTCAGTTATTCCATTATTGAATTTCCCAATATTCCGGGGATGTCGATGGGGCTTGCCCTGATTACCGTGGTGGGAACCTGCCTTGGAGCCGGTGAGGTGGCACAGGCAAAAAAATACACGAAAAAACTGATGTTGTTTGCTTATCTGGGAGATTGGATCATGAATCTAGTTTTGTTTGTATTTGCCGTTCCGATTGTATCGGTATTTTCTCTTTCGCCGGAAGCAACCCGGATGGCGGCGGAGGTGCTTCGCTGGTTTAGTACAATTGCTGTTTTTATCTGGCCACTCAGTTTTACCCTGCCAAATGCATTGCGGGCAGCAGGCGATGTGAAATTTACGATGCTGACAGGAATTATTTCCATGTGGCTGTTCCGCGTGCTTTGCAGTTATTTACTTGCGGTGGTATGTAACATGGGTATTTTAGGTGTGTGGTTTGGTATGTTTATTGACTGGGCGGTTCGCTCGCTATTATTTGTTGTGAGATATTTGTCCGGGCGTTGGCAGATGAAAAAAGTGATTTAAGATATTTACTGATTTTAAGGAGAACTGGTTATGATACAAGAAATTGCACCAAAAAAGTTTGATAACGCTTATCACGCAAAAAGTCCGAAACCGGATGATTTTGTCCTTGTTTTTCGTGGACATGGGAAACCGGATGACAGGATTTTGTGCCAGATTGAAGATGGGAAAATTGTGCTTCCAACCTATAGTGAATTGGGGTGTGAAAAGCATTTATTACAATATTTATTTTCGATTGATGAAACCTGCTATTTTCTTTATATGCCGGGGGATTTATCAGCGGGTTTGTTTATATCAGACATTTTTTCTTTTTCCTATGAACCAATTCGGAGCCTTCGCAGAAATGACCCGGTATACACCTGCTTTGCCGGTATGACAGGATATCATTTGTATGTCTGGTACCGCGACAATGTTTTTTGTGGCCGCTGTGGAACAAAAACCGTGCATGATAAAAAGGAGCGGATGAAGAGGTGCCCGCATTGTGGAAATTTGATTTTTCCAAAGATTGCCCCGGCGGTGATTATCGGGTTAATTTATGAGGATTCTATTTTGATTTCCACGTATGCAGACCGTCCCTACAAAGGGCGTGCACTGCTTGCCGGTTTCTGTGAAATTGGTGAGACACCGGAGCAGACGGTCGTGCGTGAGGTGCAGGAAGAAGTGGGGCTTCGTGTGAAAAATATTCGTTATTTTGACAGCCAGCCGTGGGGATTTGACTCGAATCTTTTACTTGGCTATTACTGCGAAGTAGATGGCGGTACTTCGATTACAATGGATGAAACGGAACTTGCAACGGCGCGCTTTGTTAAGCGGGATAAAATTGAAGAAGATAAAAATCTTTTAAGCCTTACGGCAACGATGATTGACCGGTTTCGCAAAGGCCTGGAATAGCTTTTTTATGGCGGCTCATTGACCCGGTGGCTGCGTTGCGTCAGGTTCCCTATCTTTTGTGGGTGATTTTTGCAGCGGTCTTAAATGCATCGGTGTGGTGGATGAAAAAATAGTTGTTATTTAGACACAAGTTGTTTATAATATGACTAACAGAGAAAGAAGGGATTACGATGGAGAGTATACATGATATTTTAGTTTTGTTCGAGCAAAATGTAAAAAAAATTATGGGGGAAAGTTTGAGTAGACTCCTTGTATATGGTTCCTACGCCAGGGGGGACTATACGGAAAACTCGGATGTGGACATTATGGTTTTAACTTCATTACCAGAGGATAAAATTGAGCCAGTAGAAGATTCTTTATATGATGTGGCATATGACATATTGATGGAGTATGGAATACAAATTTCGGTTATTGTTAAGAATGAAGAGCATTTTAAGTATTGGCTTGGGGCATTACCTTTTTATGATAATGTAGAGCGAGAGGGGATTGAGATAAGTGGATGAAAGACGGCGGGATTTGTGTCAATATCGTATTGAACAGGCAAGTGAAAGTTTAAAAGCATCGAAAATCATGTTAGATAATAAAATGGTTAAAGACTCTATTAATCGTTCGTATTATTCTGCCTTTTATGCAATGAAAGCGGTATTAGCAATAGAAGAAAAAGATTTTAAAAGACATAAGGATGTAGTAGCATATTTTAATAAAATGTATGTTGCAACAGGGAAATTTCCTAAAGATTTGGGACGAATGATAGCAAAGCTTCAGCAATTAAGAGAAAAATCAGATTATGATGACTTCTTTGTTGCTTCGATAGCAAAGGCTGAGCAGCAGATTATGACGGCGGAAAAGGTAATTACAGAAGTAGATTATTTTATTAGAAACAATGACAGTAAATCAAAATAAATTTTCCGCCGATATAATATCTGTATCATAAAAATATTTACAAATAAGATAAGAGTAAGGATAAACGAATGAAAACACTGCTTTTAAAAATGCGCGTGGAAAATATTATTTATATGACAGAAAGTGCAGATATGATTTCGGAGTTGGACATGAGGCAGGCGATGAATTTGTTTTATTTTCCTTTGATGACAGCGAGGAAACTTTTAACACAAAATTAAAGAGACTTAAGAAAAATTGGAAAGATGATTTTTCTGCGGCGATAGGAAGTGTCTGGGTTGAGAGTACAAAGAAACTGGAAAAGAATATCTCAATTGCAGACAAGAAATGAGGAACTCTTGAAAATTTTCAAGTGTAAAAATAAAGAGGAATTTATTGAACTAACAGGAAATTCGTTTAAAGGAATGGTGCACCCGGATGACTTGGGAAACGTTGAGGGAGATATTATTGGACAGATTAAGCAGGAAAAAGATATTGACCGGGTGAAATACCGCATTATATGTAAGGATGGTATGGTGAAGACTGTGCTTGACTATGGGCGGTTTGTGCATACAGAGATGTATGGGGATGTCTATTATGTATTTATTAATGATGTCACAGAAGACTTTTAAAGCATGGAACAGTTAGCAGAAAATTTTATGGGAGGGGAAATTAAGGAAACGAACAAATGTTCATTTTTTCATTGCAATACAATTTTCAATGTGCTATACTTGTATCACGAGTAGTGAACGACCTATCGATAGGGAATGAATCATATGATTTGTTCCCTATGTTGTTATATCAATTCATCCAGACGGAGGTGGACAAATAAACGATGGACCATTTCGTATTACATTCCGAATATCAGCCGACCGGTGACCAGCCGCAGGCAATTGATGCTCTTGTAAAAGGATTTCAGGAAGGAAATCAGTTTCAGACCCTTCTTGGTGTTACCGGTTCCGGTAAAACTTTTACGATGGCAAATGTGATTGAAAAATTGAACAAGCCGACGCTTGTGATTGCACACAATAAGACACTGGCGGCACAGTTGTATGGTGAGTTTAAAGAATTTTTCCCGGAGAATGCGGTAGAATATTTTGTGTCATACTATGATTATTACCAGCCGGAAGCCTATGTGCCTTCGACGGATACCTATATAGAAAAGGACTCGGCAATCAATGACGAAATTGATAAGCTGCGCCATTCGGCGACAGCGGCACTGACTGAGCGCAGTGATGTGGTTATTATTGCGAGTGTTTCCTGCATTTATGGACTGGGTAGCCCAATCGATTATCAAAATATGACGGTCTCTCTGCGTCCGGGCATGGAAAAGGATAGGGATGAGGTGATTCGGCGTCTGATTGATATTCAGTACACGCGGAATGATATGGATTTTCATCGTGGCACGTTCCGTGTGCGTGGTGATGTAGTTGAGATTTTTCCGGCATCGGCAAGTGACCGTGCGATTCGGGTTGAGTTTTTTGGGGATGAAGTGGACAGGATACAAGAAATCGATGTTGTGACCGGAGAGGCGACGGCGGACTTAGAGCATATGGTTGTTTTTCCGGCATCTCATTATGTAGTGGCACCGGATAAGATGGAGCGTGCGATTGAGGGAATTGAAAAAGAACTGGATGAGCGAGTGAAGTATTTTAAGAGTGAGGATAAATTGATTGAGGCGCAGCGGATTTCCGAGAGGACACATTTTGATGTTGAGATGTTACGGGAGACCGGTTTTTGTTCCGGCATTGAGAATTATTCCATGCATTTGAACGGGCTGCAGCCGATGGAAACGCCGATGACTTTGATGGATTATTTTCCGGATGATTTTTTGATTATTGTGGACGAGTCGCATATTACGATTCCACAGATTGGCGGGATGTTTGCCGGGGACCAGTCGAGGAAATCTACGCTTGTAGAATATGGATTCCGCCTGCCTTCTGCCAAAAGTAACCGCCCTCTGAACTTTGAAGAATTTGAGGGGCATATTAATCAGATGATGTTTGTTTCGGCAACGCCTTCGACGTATGAGACAGAGCATGAGCTGCTTCGTACCGAGCAGATTATTCGTCCGACGGGGCTGTTGGATCCGGAACTTGATGTAAGACCGGTTAAAGGACAGGTGGATGATTTACTCGGAGAGATTCGAAAGGTTACCGAGAAGAAGGGAAAGGTTCTCGTTACGACACTGACAAAACGAATGGCAGAGGATTTAACAAAATACTTAAAAGAAGTCGGGGTGCGCGTGCGGTATCTGCATTCGGACATTGATACGCTGGAGCGTTCAGAAATTATCCGCGATATGCGTCTGGATGTGTTTGATGTCTTGGTCGGAATTAACCTGTTGCGAGAGGGACTTGATATTCCGGAGATTCAGTTGGTAGCGATTCTGGATGCGGACAAAGAAGGTTTCTTACGTTCGGAGACTTCTTTGATTCAGACGATTGGACGTGCGGCACGAAACTCGGAAGGACATGTTATTATGTATGCGGATAAGATTACCGATTCCATGCGTACGGCAATTGATGAAACCGAGCGGCGCCGCAAGATACAAAAAGAATATAATGAAGAACACGGCATTGTGCCAAAGACAATTCAGAAGGCGGTGCGCGATCGAATCCGTATTTCAAAGAAAGCAGGTACGGATATTACGGAAGAAGAGAAAGATCCGGAATCCATGAGTTTTGAGGAATTGCAGCGTCATATTGCTAAGATGATGAAACAGATGAATCAGGCAGCGGCTGAGTTGAATTTTGAAAAGGCTGCCAAACTGCGTGACCGGATGATTGAATATAAAAAGCATTTAGAGGAAATCCGCAGTGAACTTTAGAAGCAAAAAAGCGATGGAGGTTAGTATGGATACAAAGCGAGAAATACGGATACGAGGTGCCAAAGAGCATAATCTTCAAAATATTGATTTGGATATTCCAAGAGATAAATTTGTGGTGTTGACCGGTTTAAGCGGTTCCGGAAAGTCATCGTTAGCGTTTGACACCATTTACGCCGAAGGACAGAGAAGATATATGGAGTCATTATCTTCTTATGCCAGACAGTTTTTAGGTCAGATGGAGAAACCGGATGTTGAAAGTTTAGAGGGGCTTCCACCGGCAATTTCGATTGACCAGAAATCGACGAATCGTAATCCACGTTCTACGGTAGGGACGGTTACGGAAATTTATGATTATTTCCGTCTTTTATATGCCAGAATTGGAATTCCTCATTGCCCGAAGTGTGGCAAGGAAATCCAAAAACAGTCGGTAGACCAGATGGTGGATGAAATTATGAAATTGCCGGAACGTACGAAAATTATGCTGCTTGCCCCAGTTGTGCGTGGCCGCAAAGGAGAGCATGTAAAAGTATTAGACAAGGCAAAGCGCAGCGGTTATGTGCGCGTTGTCGTGGATGGTAATTTGTATTCGCTGGATGAAGAAATCAAGTTAGAGAAAAATAAAAAACACAACATTGAAATTGTAGTGGACCGACTTTCAATTCGGGAGGGAATTGAAAAACGAATGACTGATTCCATCGAAACGGTGCTTAAGTTAGCCGATGGTTTATTGGTTGTCGATGTGATTGGAGGAGAAAAAATTTCTTTCAGTCAGAGTTTTTCCTGTCCGGACTGTGGAATTAGTGTAGATGAAATTGAGCCACGCAGTTTTTCGTTTAACAATCCATTTGGTGCGTGCCCTGAATGTCATGGAATCGGTTACCGGATGGAGTTTGATGAGAATTTGATTATTCCGGATAAGACGCTTAGTATTGCACAGGGAGCGATTGCAGCACCGGGATGGCAGTCTGTAGTAAATCCGGATAGTTATAGCCGTGCGATTTTGGATGCGATGGCAGAGTTTTATGGATTTGATTTAGATACACCATATGGCGAATATCCGGAGGATGTTCATGACTTAATCTGGTATGGTACCGGCGGTCAGCGTGTGGAAGTTCATTATACTGGCAGACATGGACACGGTGTTTATAATATCGCGTTTGAGGGACTGCTTGGTAATTTACAGAAGCGATATCGTGAGACCGGTTCGGAGACTACGAAGCAGGAATATGAGTCATTTATGCAGATTACGCCCTGTCACGTCTGCGGCGGCAAGCGGTTGAAGAAAGAATCCCTTGCAGTCACGGTTGGGGATAAAAATATTGCAGAAATTAGTGAATATTCCATTATTGATTTAAAGAAATTTATGGATGAATTAATGCTGACGGATAGACAAAAGCAGATTGGACGTCTGGTGTTAAAGGAAATTCGTTCCCGCCTGGGATTTTTGGTGGATGTTGGTCTTGATTATTTATCACTGGCACGTGCGACGGCTACACTTTCCGGTGGAGAGGCACAGCGAATCCGCCTGGCGACACAGATTGGTTCGGGACTTGTCGGTGTGGCTTATATTTTGGATGAGCCGAGTATTGGTCTGCATCAGCGAGATAATGACCGGTTGATTGCTACGTTAAAGAAACTTCGTGACCTTGGTAATACGCTGATTGTCGTGGAACATGACGAGGATACCATGCGTGAGGCGGATTATATTGTGGACATCGGACCGGGAGCAGGGAAAAATGGCGGACACGTGGTTGCATGCGGTACGGCAGAAGATTTGATGAAAGTGCCGGAGTCGATTACAGGTGCTTATTTAAGTGGCAAAAAGCAGATTCCTGTGCCGGCAAAGAGACGCAAACCGACAGGTTATCTGAAAGTAAAAGGTGCCAGCGAAAATAATTTGAAAAATATTAATGTCAAGATTCCTCTGGGGGTAATGACCTGCGTGACCGGTGTCTCCGGTTCCGGAAAGAGTTCTCTTGTGAATGAAATTTTGTGTAAGAGTCTGACCCGTACATTAAATCGGGCACGCTGTATACCGGGAAAGCATAAAGGAATTGAAGGCGTGGAGCAGTTAGATAAGGTAATTAATATTGACCAGTCTCCGATTGGACGAACCCCTCGTTCAAACCCGGCAACTTATACCGGTGTATTTGATATGATACGAGATTTATTTGCTTCGACACCGGATGCGAAAGCAAAAGGCTACAAGAAAGGGCGTTTTAGTTTTAATGTGAAGGGCGGCCGTTGTGAAGCATGCAGTGGTGACGGTATATTGAAAATTGAGATGAACTTCCTTCCGGATATTTATGTCCCTTGCGAAGTTTGCGGTGGAAAGCGGTATAATCGTGAGACTTTGGACGTTAAGTATAAGGGAAAAAGTATTTATGATGTGTTAGATATGACAGTAGAAGATGCCCTTGAATTTTTCCGAAATATTCCGACGATTCACCGCAAGATTCAGACGTTGTATGATGTGGGATTGTCATATGTCAAATTAGGGCAGCCATCGACTACGTTGTCCGGTGGTGAGGCTCAGCGCATCAAGCTTGCGACAGAATTGAGTAAGAGAAGTACCGGGCGGACTATTTATATTTTGGACGAGCCGACGACAGGACTTCATTTTGCGGATGTTCATAAGCTGATTGAAATTTTGCAGCGGCTGACCGAAGGCGGTAATTCGGTAGTTGTTATTGAACACAATCTGGATGTGATTAAGACGGCAGATTATATCATTGATATGGGACCGGAAGGCGGTGACCGCGGCGGTACGGTTGTTACGCAGGGAACGCCGGAACAGGTAGCTGACTGCGAAGAATCCTATACGGGTTACTATATGAAAAAGATGTTGAAGGAGAATTAGGATGTATTCATTTTTTGCAATGATGGCGCGCATGAAAAATATTGAGCGATGGGCACTTATGCGAAATTCTATTCAGGAAAATATTAGTGAACACTCGCTGGAAGTTGCAATGTTAGCGCACGGACTTTCACTCATAGCCAATGAGAAATGCGGAAAACACGTGGATTCCAATGAAATTGCTCTCATGGGAATGTATCACGATGCAAATGAAATCATTACCGGAGACATGCCTACGCCTGTCAAGTATTATGATGATGATATCAAAGAAGCTTATAAACGGGTGGAGTATGTTGCGAGTAAAAAGATGGTGGATAAACTGCCGGATTATATGAAAAAGCATTATGAGAAATTGTTTTTCCCGCAGGAGGACAAAGCATATGAGTGGCGTCTTGTGAAAGCGGCAGATAAGTTATCTGCACTGATTAAATGTAAGCAGGAATTAAATTCCGGCAATCAGGAATTTAAGACGGCATACGAAACAACGAAAAAAGCACTGCATGATATGAATATGGAAGAAGTTGAAGTGTTTATGCAGGATTTTCTGCCTGCCTATGATTTGACACTGGACGAATTGCAGGCAAAATAATCGGTCACACATTTTACACAGACTAAACACAGAGTGACCATTTCCTTTCGATACAATGTGACCATAACAATAAATCATTTGTATATGAAGTGGAGGTTACCTATGGAAGGAAAGAAGATTCGAGCAATTGGTACCAGTCTGATTTTATGTTTGGCAGCTATGAACATTTCCGGATGTGGTTCAAAGGATAGTGAGAGTTCAACAAATGCAGTAATGGGGCGTGTGACAAGTGTTTCAGACACGCAGATAGTGATGGAAGTTATGGATAAGCAGGATGACAAAAAGCCGGAAGCAGCAAGTGGAGGAGCTGCCGGAATCGAGGGGAATAAACCGCAGGGAACCCCACCGGCAGATGCGAAGAATGGTGGCAAAAAGAAAGGTGAGTCAAAGACTTACCAGATTGACAGCGATACCAAGACATATAAGAAATCCGGTGAGGAAAGTACGGAAATATCGGTAAGTGAAATTAATCCGGGAGAGATGGTCAGTGTGGAGGCAGATGGTGAGAAGGCAACAAGTATTACCGTTTCCGATATGTCTGCCATGGGGCAGCCCGGACAAAATTCGCAGGACATTTCTTCCGGTAAATAGCCATGTCAGACCTTTTGTGTAGCATGATTTGACTCGGGATGATTTTGGTCTGAAAGATTTTGGCTTGGAAGATGAATAAGCCGAATGGATTTGCTGCTGTCTGCTTCTTTGATAACGAGGTAGAGAGAATCGGCAGAACCGGAAAACATGGTTAAAATGTTGCTTTGCGGTGGTAATTGTAATTCGCGGAATGCAAGCAGTTTTTGCAGGGAACTGCTTTCGCATTCTCCGCGAAATAAGCCACGAGGTGTCAGAACATAAAGAGTATTTCCAAGATTTGTGATGTGGAAATCCTCTTTTTTTTGTGCAAAACTGCCCAGTGGAAATGTGTGTGTGACCTCACCGGAGCGGATATCATAGTCGCGCAGATAAATTTCTTCGGTCGTTTTTTTTGTTTCAATTGTTAAATAATGCAAATCATAAAAAATATTTTCCCCCGGCATACCGCTTATGGAACTGCCGCCAAATGCCTGACGTTCTAATAAATTGTATATTTTTACATTTCCATATTGATAAGTGATGGCGATGGAAGTGCCATTGCATCGGATATCTTTGATTTCATCCATATTTTGTTTGTTGTTTAAGTGGATGAGATTTATATTTTTTATGTTGCCGTTATTTCGCAGACAGACAATGGATTGCTTTACTAGTTTACTTTTTGACCATTTCTTTTTGCAGGCATAGAGAGCCCCGTTCGTATTATACGAAAAATGATCTAGTGTTTCGGATTTCTTTATTTTCCATGATTCTACGTTAGTCGTCCAACCGGATTTTTCATCCCAGATATTTCGGATATATTGATTTTTTTTGCGAATAAACTGAGACAAAACACGTTCCGTCGGATGATAAATCAATGTCGATTCTTCTTCATCAGAAAGAGAAGTCACACAATAAGAAATGGATGTTGGTTTGTCCGCAGTTGTTTTTGCTGCCGTTTGCTTTTTCTTTGTTGTGGGCTTGTCCGATTCTATGTAAAAAATAAGAAGAAAAGCAGTGCAGCATAAAAAAAACAGTAACAAAAATAGTTTTGTGATTTTCTTGTTTCTTTTGAAAATTTGTATCATAATATCCCTCCTTGCTGAATTGCAAACAATGATACGGATTGCTCCGTTGTTTCACAACTTTCGCAATCCTGCAAACATTCGAAATCCGCAGATTTATTGCATAAATCG
>QWCE01003593.1_pt2 | contig 16898 bp, 16 predicted proteins | sample 1972531 | NCBI WGS metagenome assembly QWCE01 (sample SAMN09866716, study PRJNA288562) | Human gut metagenome isolate term4_stool, whole genome shotgun sequencing... | reverse complement strand
GAAACCTTAACGCCGTCCTCTTTCTTTAGTGCCTGCTTCCCGAAATAGCAGATTTCCCCGCTATCCATTTCTTCCAAGAAAGTGCAGCAGCGCAAAAGCGTAGACTTACCAGAACCCGAAGGGCCAAGAACCGCAAGTACTTCACCGGTATTGACGCTTAGAGACACTCCTTTTAGCACTCGGTTAGTGCCGAAGCTTTTTTCCATGCCGGTAATCCGTAGCGCTTCCATCTTCCTCACCTAATCTTGTAGCTTCCCATACGTTTTTCAATCCGTTCCATCACTACCGCTACCACCAGGTTGAACACCCAGTAGAAGATCCCCGCTGCCACAAAGGGAAGCATAGAAGCACTAGCAGCTGCCTGCTGCTTGGCGATCGTGAACATTTCCGCATAGGCAATCGCAAAAGCCAGAGAAGTATCTTTTACCAGGGTGATTACCTCGTTAGTAATCGAAGGTAAGACCGTACGGAACATTTGCGGCAACTTGATGGTCAAGAAAGTGCGCGCCGGAGAATAGCCAAGTACAAAGGCGGCCTCCGATTGTCCCACCGGAATCGCCTGGAAACCGCCGCGGTAGATTTCCGCAAAATAGGCAGCATAGTTGATCGCGAAAGCAATAATCACGGCGCTGAAACGGTAGGCAGCTCCGATCTGCATTCCAAAAAGGAAGAAGGGCCCGAAATACACCACTAATAGTTGCAACATTAAGGGGGTACCTCGCATCACCGAGATATAAAACTGGATAAGCCAGGCTAACGGTTTAAAGCGGCTAACCCGCCCACCGTAAACCACCAACCCTAGAGGCAGTGATAAAACCAGGGTGAGTGCGAAGATGATGAAGGTCTGCAGCATGCCGCCGGCTAGTTCCGGCAAAAACGATAAATCCATTACCCATAGCTCCCTGCGTTAGAGAAAAAATCGCGCAGTGAACTAATCAGTTACCACTGATTTTTCTAGCTGGTATTTCTTCGCGATTTTGAGGAAAGTACCGTCTTTCTTCATCTCATCCAGAGTCTTTTGTACCTGGTCACGCAAAGCTTGGTTACCCTTCTTAAAGCCGATACCGTACTGCTCGGTGTGGAAAGGCGGATCCATAATCTCGAACTTGTCTTTGCCGCGCTGAGCCAGCTGGTAGTCAGCTACCCCAATATCAACGGCAACCGCATCTGCCGCTCCGGCCTGCAGGGTCATAAATGCATTATTGTAGTCCGGTACCTGGGTCATTTCCTTGAAGCTGGATACCAAATCCGCGTTTTTCTTATCTTGCAGTGCAGCCAGACCGGATGAATCTACCTGCACCAACACGGTCTTGTCTTTCAAATCCGCCGGGGTCTTAATCCCCGATCCGGCTTTGGTAACGAATACAATCGAGTTGTCTACGTAGGGCTTAGAGAAGGTGTATTGTTTTTCCCGCCCGTTCATGGTGAACCCATTCCAGATACAGTCGATAGTTCCCGACTTGAGCTCCATATCTTTGGAGTCCCAATCAATAGCCCGCTTTTGTAGCTTCCAACCGTTACGTTCGGCTACCTCGGCAGCTAAATCCAAATCGAAGCCCACATATTCGCCGCTTTTATCCTTATATCCGTAAGGAGGGAAGTTCGCGTCAAAGCCTACTGTGAAGTCGTCACCCTTAGCTTTACCAGCCGCAGCGGAGTCCGAGCCTCCCCCACATCCGGAAAGGGAAAGTGCCAGCACCAGACTGGTTAGCATTAGCAGTGTTTTCTTCAACTTCATTTGGAATCTTTCTCTCGAGCCAACCTGCAAGACACCTAGAGTTTAACAGAGCGCCCAGTAGATCTTTTTAAACGCCTAGTCTCATCTCAGAGTGCAAAATATTTTGGAAATCCCGGTTTTTGGGTATAAAACGCCCGACACTTTCCCAGTCTTTCCGGTTTCTTTATCAGGAACTAGGAAGAAAAGGATGGATTAGCCAGCCTGGTAACCGGTACGGGCTTTCAACAAGTCCCCACCGGGAACCGCGTCGATCAGTTCGCGAGTGTATTCCTTTTGCGGATTCGCGAAAATATCGTCAGCTTTGCCGTACTCGACCAGTTTGCCCTGTTCCATCACTGCGATATCGTCAGCGTTTTCACGCACCACCGCCAAGTCGTGCGTAATGAACAGATAGGTTAAGCCCAGCCGGCCTTGCAGCTCGTTAAGCAAATGCAGGATCTGATCTTGCACCAGCACATCCAACGCCGATACTGCTTCGTCTAGCACTACCAGTTCGGGACGCAGTGCCAAGGCGCGCGCAATCGCTACCCTTTGCCGCTGCCCTCCCGACAACTCGTTCGGGAAACGTCGCATAGCACTGCGCGGCAGCGCCACCATATCCAACAAATCTGCGACCCGCTTTTCTCGCTTAGCCCGGTCACCAATATTATGAGTGCGCAGCGGTTCTTCGATACAGCGATAAACCGAGAACATAGGATCCAAAGATCCGTAAGGGTTCTGGAAAACCACCTGCATTTTGCGGCAAAGCGCAAATAATTGCTTGCGATGCAAAGTAGACAGGTCAATACCCTCGTAATAGACCTTGCCCGAGGTCGGATCGAGCAGATTAAGGATCATATTAGCGACTGTGGATTTGCCGGAACCCGATTCCCCCACTAAAGCCAAAGTGGAACCGCGCCGTACCTGGAAGGAAACATCATCAACCGCCCGGAAAGCCTTTTTCTTTCCCTTTTGTCCGCGAATCTCAAACTCTTTAACCAAGTGTTCTACGCGGATAACCTCTTCGCCGAGGTGTTTTTCTAAAGGCTCGCCCAAAACATTGGTGCCCATAACTTTTTGCCCGGAGCCTTTGGCTGCCGCCACCGCCAGGTTCACATCTGCCGAGGTTCGCGAGTCAATAGTACCGCTGGTCGCCTCATCTTCGGAAGGAGAATAATTGATTTCGATCCGCCGAGAGGCCAGCGAAGGCGCTGCATTAACCAAGCGCTGAGTATAGGGATGGCGCGGGTCGTTCAAGATTTCCCGGGCAGGGCCAGACTCTACTACCCGCCCGCGGTGCATAACCACCAGGTGGGAGGCACGTTCGGCCGCCAGACCTAAGTCGTGGGTGATAAACAGAGTGGAGGTACCCAGCTCTTGGGTTTCTTTTTCCAAGTGATCGAGAATCCGTCGCTGGACGGTTACATCCAGAGCGCTAGTGGGTTCATCAGCGATTAGCAGCTGCGGTCCGGCAGCTAAACCAATAGCGATCAGCGCGCGCTGGCGCATGCCCCCGGAAAACTCGTGCGGATACTGTTTAGAACGCGTCTCGGCATTGGGCAGGCCGGCATCCGATAAGGCTTTCATGGCCTGATCATGGATATTTCCGCCTTTAGTAGCCTCGTTATATTTCAGCGCTTCAGCTACCTGGGATCCAATTTTCCAAACTGGGTTCAAGTTTGACATCGGGTCTTGCGGAACCATCCCGATCTGGGCTCCGCGCACCTGTTGCATCTCTTTCTCAGAAAGAGTAGTTAGTTCTCGTCCCGCAAATTTAATGGAGCCGCCGGCAACTTTCCCAGTCCCTGGCAACAGGCCAATTATCGACATTGCCAGGGTGGATTTACCGGAACCGGACTCCCCTACAATCGCCACGGTCTGTCCGCGGTAGAGGGTGAGATTAGCTTTACGAACCGCTGGAACCACCCCGGTGGTGGACTGGAAAGTAACTTCTAAGTCTTTTACTTCCAGTAAGGGTTCGGGCAAAGCATTATCACTGGTTGCCGCCGCCTTCGTGAAGGTAGCGTTTTGATCCGAGTCAGCAGCCATAATCTGATCCTTTTGGTTATTTTGATTCACGATTAATGTTTCCTCTGGTTCGGGTCGAGCGCGTCACGGATTACATCCCCCATCATGATGAAGCTCAATACCGTAAGCGCCAAAGCGATCGAAGGCAAGAACAACACCATCGGAGCGGTGCGCAGCTGTTGCTGGGCAGTAGAGATGTCTCCACCCCAAGAAACGATAGAGGACGGCAAGCCAATCCCCATGAAGGATAGGGTGGCTTCCGCCACGATAAAGGTTCCCAGCGCCACAGTCGCATAAACAATCACCGGAGCCGCCGCATTCGGCAGAATATGGCGCAGCAAAATCCGAATATTAGATACGCCCAGGGTACGAGCTGCGGTTACGTACTCCTCGTTCTTGATAGAAAGCACCGCGCCGCGAGTAATACGAGCAATTTGTGTCCAGCCAAAGACCCCCAGCACGATTACCACCATCCAGATGGAACGGTGTTCTTTGAACATTTGCATAATCACAATAGCAGCCAGCACCATCGGGATGGCGAAGAAAATATCCACAATCCGGGAAAGGATCGCGTCTAGAACGCCCCCAAAGTAGCCGGCCAAAGCCCCGAAAATAACGCCGATAATCGTGGCGGTTAGGGTCGAGAAAATCCCGACCGCGATTGAGGCGCGAGCACCATAGATGATCCGAGAATAGAGGTCACACCCCTGTTTATCGAAGCCGAAAATATGCCCCTTAGTGGGGCCTTGGAGGGAGTTTTCCAGGGTGCAATAGGTGGGATCTTGAGAAGTAAACAGCTGCGGCACTACGGCCATCAGTACTGACATCACGATGATCACCAACGCGACCCAAAAGAGGGGACGGCGACGCAACTGTTTCCAAGCTTCTCCCCACACCGAGGAGGGTGCCGATTCGTCGGCTACGGCATCTACAGCGCCCAGGCCGGTTTCATCGACCTTGTTTACGAAATGATCTTGTCCAGGCAGAAGATTATTACTCATAGCGAATCCTCGGGTCTAGTACAGCGTATAACAGGTCTACTAGCAGATTAGCGACAATATAGACCAGTACCAGGACGGTGGTAACAGAAACTACCGTAGCGGCTTCACCACGTAAAATAGCCTGGTAAAGGGTGCCACCCACACCGTTGATCGCAAAAATACCCTCGGTCACAATCGCGCCGGTCATCAAGGCTCCTAGGTCGCCGCCTAGGAAAGTCGCCACCGGGATTAGCGAGTTCCGCAAGACGTGGTGGGTCATTACCCGAGTTTCGGGAATCCCTTTCGCCCGGGCAGTGCGCACGAAGTCAGCGGTCAGATTCTCGGAAACCTCTTGGCGAGTAAGCCTAATGACATAGGCACAGGAAACTGCCCCTAGCACTATCGCCGGCATCAGTAAGGACTGGAAGCTAACATTTGCCCCTACAGTCGTAGGGAGCCATCCCAGTTTTACCCCGAATAGGAACTGCAGTAAGAAACCGATAACGAAAGTCGGCACCGCGATTACTACTAGGGAAATCACTAGCACGGTGGAGTCAAAAACTTTGCCTTTTTTGAGTCCGGCGAAAAATCCGAAGAATATCCCGATGACGGCCTCGAAGATAATCGCCATAAAAGCCAGTTTTATCGTTACCGGAAAGGCGTTAGCCATCACTTCGGTAACTTCCCTACCCGAGAAGGTTTTCCCGAAATCTAGGGTGACGATTCCCTTTAGATAAAGCAAATACTGCATCCACAGCGGTTTATCCAGGTTGTATTCCGCCCGAATTTGCGCGGCTACCGAGGGGGGTAGTCCCTTATCTCCGCCTAGTGCCTGCACCGGGTCACCCGGCATGGCATACACCATTGCGAAAATCAGGAACGTTGCCCCAAAGAATACCGGGATCATCTGCAGTAGACGATGCCCTATGTATCTGAGCATTGGTCTCTCCTTGACTATAAGCTGTGTTAAACCTTATCGCGTTACAGCGCCCAGCAAAAAACCGGAGGCGGGTCAAAAGGCATTTTCTACCTTGAGACCCGTCTCCGCACCTGCATTTATAGCAGGTTTGTCTTTTGTTTCTCGCTGTCTTTAAGCGTTCTTAGTGATCTCGTAGTAAACCGGTTCACTCTTCCAGTTAAAGGCCACGTTGGAAACGTTGTCTTTATTCCAGACACCCAGAACATTTTGGTACCACAGCGGGATGGCGGGTAGATCGGTGAACAGAATCGATTGCGCTTCCGCAAACTTCGCATCCTGCTCGTCACCAACCGGCAGCTTGGAGATCTCTACCATCAGTTTGTTGAACTCTTCGTTGTTGTACTTACCGTCGTTGGAGTTACCGTTCTTGGAGTATAGGGGCTCCAAGAAGTTACTCATACCCGGGTAATCAGCTTGCCACCCAGAGCGGAAAGCACCTTTGATGGTTTCCTGGGTAATAGCGTCGCGCAAGCCTTTGAAGTCCGGGTAGGGATTGCCGACTGCCTCAATACCCAAGTTGGTCTTGAGCTGGTTTGCGACAGCATCTACCCAGTCTTTATGGGAAGAATCAGAGTTGTAACCGATGGTGAACTTGCCCTCGAACTTGGAAATCGCATCAGCTTTCGCCCACAGTTCCTTAGCCTTAGCTTTATCGAACTTCAATACTTCCGCGCCTTTAACCTGTTTCATAACTTTGTCGTAGTTAGGCATGGCCGGAGAAGTGAAGTCTTTCGCCGGTACCCGGGTCTTCTGGAAGATCTTCTCACAAATGCTTGCCCGGTCAAGGGCGTAAGAAATCGCTTGCCGGCGCAGGCGGCCTTCCTCATCCATCCCGAAGTGCTTTAAGCGATCCGGAATCGTGAAGGACTGGAAAACTGCTACCGGAAGATTGGCGTTAGAATCTGGGAAATCAGACTGGAAGGTGCTCATAGAAGCAGCTGGGACATCGTCAAGTACGTCCAGCTGACCAGACTGCACATCCGCATAGGCAGCATCAGACTTGGTGTAAATCTTAAAAGTGACTCCACCGTTCTTAGCTTCGCGCGGACCTGCATATTTGTCGTTCTTTACCAGTTCAATAGATTCATTGTGGTGCCATCCCTTGTCCTTCAGCATATAAGGACCGGAGGTAACCGTGGGGTTCTGGCCGTAGGCTTTCATATCTTTGAAAGCCACATCCGGCAGCGGCACATAGGCAGAGTAACCCAAACGCAGCGCAAAGTCAGAAGTCGGCTGGTTCAAAGTTACTTCGAAAGTGTAATCGTCAATCTTCTTCAGACCCGCCAATTCCGGAACGTCGGGTGCCTCCGCTCCTTCTTCTTCGGGACCGGGGGTAAAGCCCTTAATAACCTCGAAGAAAGAGGAAGACATTTGCGCGTTCTTCGGGTTTGCCCCGTAGTTCCAAGCCTTGATGTAGTTATCGGCCTTAATGGGTGAACCATCAGAGAACTTGGCATCTTTCTTGAGCTTAACGGTCCAAACTACTTGATCTTTAGACTCAATCGACTCCGCCAGTTCGTTCTTGGCCTCTCCGGTCTTAGGCTCGTAATAGACCAGGCCAGAGAATAACGCGTCTAGAACGCGTCCACCACCGGTTTCATTGGTAGAAGTCGGAATCAGGGGATTTTGTGGTTCTACGGTGTTTACAGTAATAATCCCTTTGTCATCTGCCTTCGCCGAGGAAGAGTCGCCAGCACCATTTGAACAGCCGGCGAGCCCGAGGGAAAGAGCAAGTGCAGATGCAAGGGCCAATGCGCCCCGTCGTTTCACTATTGCCTCCAAGCTTGTTACTTACATTCTTAAAGCTGATGTATCAGCAAAATTGTTGACACGATCACAGCCAATATAGCATTCCTAGTTATATTTTTTACAAAATCCCAAGATTTTCTCGACTTGGCTTTGAGGAACCGATAACTGGTAGGATACCGACTACTCAGGAAACCGGCAGGGAGGCTTGGGGAATCTTCAGGCCACTTCCAACGCCGATGAAGCCTATTTCGCCCGGCTGCGGAGCGTTATATCGTTCTAGATATGACGGGATAGGTCTGCTTCTTCCGGTTTTACTGCCGGGACGCGGGTAACTAACTTATGTACGCCCCAGAGCGCCAAGAAGAACAGTAACCCAATATAAACTGCCAGGAAGTCCATAACCGAGGCTTCCCCACTTATCACATCCAAGGACTGACCAACTATCACCACCGCGCACATTATGAGCGCAATAATCGGTCCCGCCGGATAGAAACTAGCCTTGTAGGGCAGGTCGCTTACCGATTTGCCTTGGGCTTTATATGCGCGCCGGAAACAGTAATGAGACCAGGCGATTCCCATCCAGGTAATAAAGCCCGCAAGCCCGGAAGCATTCACCAACCATATATAGACCTGACCGGTACCTACGCGCGAGGTGGCGAAGCAAAGTGCACCTACCAAACTAGTAGCCACTAGTGCCATTAAAGGCACGCCGTGACCAGTCAGCCGAGCGAAAAACGCCGGTGCTTTCTTTTCTTTGGCCAGGGAATAGAGCATCCGGGTAGCCACATACATTCCGGAGTTACCGGCAGACAGGATCGAAGTTAAGATAACCGCGTTCATAACGCCCGCGGCTATCGCTACTCCGGCTCGTTCAAAAAGCAGAGTAAAGGGAGACTTGGTAACGGCCTGGGTAAAGCCTTGGGCAGTATCGGAATCGGCGCTTGCCCCCTGCAAGAGGGCGGGGTCCGAATAGGGAATCAAAAAGGCAATCACCGCGATCGCTCCGATATAGAACAGAAGAATCCGCACGAAGACCGCCCGAGTAGCGCGGGGAACATTAGTTTCCGGATCTTGGGTTTCTCCGGCCGCAATCCCGATCATCTCGGTACCTTGAAAGGAGAATCCGGCGATCATAAAGACCCCCATAATGCCCCAAAAACCATTAACGAAAGGAGCATCTCCCCGAGTAAAGTTGGTAAATCCTGGAGATTCTCCCCCCATAATCCCCAGTACCATTAAAATCCCCAGCACCAGGAAGACGATTACAGTTACGACTTTTATAGAGGCAAACCAAAACTCGGATTCGCCGAACCCACGGACTGTAAATGCATTGAGGACAAACAGGATCGCCAGGAATAGCAATGACCATACCCAGGCGGGAACCATAGATTCTGGGAACCAGTATTGCATCACAATGGTGGCGGCAACTAGCTCTGCCGCTACGGTGATTGCCCAGTTGTACCAGTAGTTCCATCCTTGCGCAAAACCAAATGATTTAGACACATAGCGGGTAGCGAAAACTTCAAAAGCACCCGAGGTAGGACAATAAGTGGCCATCTCACCCAATGATTGCATTAGGAAAAACACCATGACACCAATCGCCCCATAGGCAACTAGGGCACCACCAGGGCCGGCACCGGTGATAGTACCGCCAGAGGCCACAAACAGTCCCGTACCAATCGCTCCCCCGATAGCGATCATATTTAGATGCCGTGCCTTTAATTTACGATGCAACTGGGCATTGTCTGCCTGGGATGACTCGAGATTACTATCAGAAATTTCGCTATTGACCACGGCATCCTCCGAGATGGTTATTTTCTAGTAACTTTATGAAAAGCTACCTCACCTTTCCAATCTGTAGTCACCTTGCCCACATGTTGACTAAATCCAATGTTTGAGCTGGGAGACCATAGCGGTATCGAAGGTAGATCGGCTAGCAGCAGAGTTTGTGCCTGTTGATAGAGTTTTCCAGCCTCTTTAGCTGTATCTGCCGCCTGCGCCCTCGACAAAAGCTCGGCATACTCGGGATTGTCATATCCCATTTTGTTACCATTACCGCCTTTTACGTAGCGTCCGGCGAGCAGGTTATTTGGGGAGGGATACCCCATTGACCATCCCATCCGGAAAGGCCCGGTAAAGGAATGCTGATCCATCATTTCTAATAGGGTCTTGAAATCCGGTTTGGGATCACCGACTGCTTTAATCCCCAGAGCATTCGACAACTGGTTACAAACTGCATCTACCCACGGCTGATTAGACTCGTTGGAGTTATAGGTGATTTTTAGTTCTCCCTGCCAGGGATGGATCTTATCGGCAGCTTCCCAGGCTTGTTTGGCAGCTGCAGCATCAAAATCCAACACCTTGTTGCTTTCGGCGCCCCGCTCGATATGCCCCAAGACTTGCGGGGGTATGAAATCAGTGGCTGCCTTGCGGGTGCCGTAGAAAATAGTTTTTATTATTTCTTCCCGATTAATAGCTTGTGATATCGCCTGGCGCCGTAGCCTTCCTTCTTCACCTGAGAAGTGTTTCGTCTGGTAGTCAATATCTAACGTCTGCATCCCGGCTTGCACCGCGCTGATCCGTCTATTCCCCAAATCCTTTTTAGAATTAGGCAGTTCTCCATCCGGAATTTGGTCAAGCACATCTAAATTCCCGGCTAAAAGATCCTGGTAGGCAGCCGATAGATCAGCATAGATTTTAACTTCCAGTCCCGCGTTTTCTGCCTCGCGCGGCCCGCGATAGGTAGTGGATTTATCAAGTAGTATTTGGCTGGAAGGCTGCCAGGTAGTAAGCGTGTAGGGACCGTTGCCCACCGGTTTTTGCCCAAACTCTTTTTTGATTTTCCCCTGTTTGTCAAAAGCGCTATCCGGGAGTGGATAAAAACCATTGATTCCCAGGCGATTGGAAAAGTCAGCCACCGGACGTTTCAGCTTAATAGTTATTTTGTCGTCACCGTTAGCCATAACCCCGCCGAGGTTACCGGTTCCATCTTCTTCAGCGCCCTCGATTGCTTCATATGCAGTGGTCGCCCCCAGTTTTTGTGCAGCTGAGGCCTTCCAAGCACGCACAAAATTCTTCGCCAGCACCGGAGTACCGTCAGAGAATTTACGATCAGTATTCAGTTGAATGGTCCAAGTTCTATGATCGGAAGAATCTGTGATTTGTCGAGCCACATCGTTTACCACTTGCCCCTGTTTGTCATAGGTGACTAAACCGGCAAAAAGTAAATCTATAATCTTAATTCCGGCTTCGTCATCGGCAGCTGCCGGGATTAGTCCGCGAGCCGGCTCTTCCCCATTAATTAGTATCCGATCAACCGAATCTGCTGGGGAGTTGTTACTACAAGCGGTCAGACCTCCAGTAGCTAGGATGGCCGCTGCTAGGACTGCTAGGGGGAGCCAACGACTGCGCATAGTCTTAGCCTTTCTAAAAACCGGAATGATTAGCTTTCATAATACTGATTTATTACTGTTAATTGATATTTTGGGCAGATTGCTTTTGATTTTCCAAAATTGATAGAAATAATCCTTATTTTTCGCTAAGAGCAACATAAACAGCTCGAACATAAGGTTTTCCGGACGCATAATCGCCTTCCCCTACAGGGTCGAGGTGACTGCGGCAGTAACTAGTTATTCTGAACGGAAGCGGCATCCGCGAGCACCTCAAAATGAACTGCTCCGGCCGGGGCTACTTTCCGCACAAAATCCGCAAAACCGGTGCCTCCAGAGGCCAGGAATTGCTGATAAATCGCTTTCCAACGCCGCCATCCGTACCAAGGTGCCACACTCAATGCGGGAACCCCTAGGTATCGTTGCTGCAACAGCATCCGGTTCCCGGGGAGCGATACGGTATCGCTGAGGTATTCGACGGCCTCCGGCAAGCCCCAAGTTTTACCTTTCCCTTGCGCTCCGTATAACTGCAGATCCGCAAGAGCCAGCGCCGTATAGTGCATAAGTCGCTCTTGGATTTGCAAACTGATCTGCTTAGGAATATCCCAAAGTTGCGGTGTCATTTCCAGGGCGAACAGATCCCAACCTAAATTGGAGATCGGCAAACGCGCAGCTATCCGGGTAAAAAGATTAGCGCCGAAAGCTTCACGCGCTCGCGAGTAGAGATGAGAGCCGGGGATGCCCTTTTCCAGAGAAGCTACCGCAAAGTAGCGGTTATCAATCTCTAGGAAAGAGTCGAAGGCTTCCCCACTAGTAACCGTAGGGTTCTCGGTGCCTCTATAGGAGTAGGGAGCCCTACTGGCAGCGCACTTACGCGGTAAAACCCGATTGTTCTTTGTCAGGCGAATACCTGCGGAATAGTAGGGATGTACAAGGCAACCGTGGGGATCATTTTCCCATTTCAAGGGAGAGGTTTCGGGATTTACCAGCCCGGCTAGTTCCGGATCCACCCGGGAGTGGAAACCTTCCCAAGCATCTTCCATTGCCCAAGTTAGTACGTTAAAGCCATCTGCAACTTCTAAATCAGAGAGCCGATAAGCTGGTTCATCCCCCAACTCGCTACGCAACTGGTCACACGAAGCACGCAAGCGTACTAAATCTTGACTAGCCGTTTCAAAAAGCTCACCCGGATTTGGGTCAGTGACTCCTATGCCCGATAAGGAAATGAAATAAGAGTGGGGATCAATCGGGCCTATTGGGGAGCATGCCGGCAGAATTTCTTGCCGCAAGTAGTCTGCCATTTCTGAAAAGACACCCTGAGCGGTAACGACTCCCCGCTCAAATGCCCGCTGACTCATTTGCGACAGGCGGGTATCGTTCATCTCCGCGCGTTTATCTTCATAAATGTCATGATCCGGATTCGCCAGGACGGTTGCCTGTTCCAAAACCATTTCCATGACTTCCTGGGGGAACACCCAACCGCGATCTCGAGATTCCTTCATCGTGGTTCTTAGTCCCGTAAATGCTTGGTCAAGAGCCAAGAATCTGCGGGTAAGATTACCCACCGCTGCCTCATTACTTACATCCATAAGTTTGAGTGTTTCCGCAAACACCTGGATCGGTGAGTTGGTTCCGCTAATCTCGGAAGTCAAAAACCCAGATTCAAACTTCTCTTGTTCCGCGCCTGCCCAAAGAGTGAATCCCTTGGCTTCTCGGATCTCGCGAGCTGATCCCTTAGGGGTCTTTGCCACCCTCTCTAAAGTGTCTTTTCGCAGATTGTAACGTTCAGAAATCCCCGGTGGTGAATAATCCGGCAGGAAAGCGTCATATCCGGAGATTCCCCATTCGGATGCTTTGAACGGGTCGATCCGAGCATAGGCGGTGACGTATTGATCAAGTACGCTGTCGATTTGCTTAACCTGGTTAGTCAATCGCACCTCCTATAATCTCTTCGTTTAGTGTTCGCCCCCGGTAGTCCCGGCTAGATCGCTAGGCTATCGGTTCAGCCCTATATTACGGCTTACCCCCACGAGGAAACTAAAAATAATACTCTAGAAGTGATGGAACAGTATTTCACGGATCAACCCGCGGCACTTGCCGCGGAACGCACCCCTATCGAGGTGACTTTAGCTGGCAAAAAACTTAACTTAGAGGGCGCGCAGGGAGTGTTTTCTGCCCGTCACCTAGATAAAGCCACCGCGGTGCTATTAGCTGAAGCACCTCCCCCGCCTGAATTCGGTACTTTCTTGGATCTAGGTTGTGGCTGGGGACCGCTGGCAATCAGCTTGGGAATCTTCAGGCCTAAGGCAAAAGTTCTAGCGGTTGACGTTAGTGAACGCGCCCGGGATCTCACCCGCACCAACGCCCAGCGGGCAGGAGTTTGCCTGCAAGTAGGCTCTCCCAAGGAGATTCTTGCAGCCGCGGAATCGGCCGGAGGACTCGATCTGATCTGGTCTAATCCCCCGGTGCGGATCGGAAAGAAACCCCTCCAAGACTTACTGCTGACCTGGTTGCCATTATTAAAACCGGGCGGAGAAGCCATTTTAGTGATGGGGAAGAATCTGGGCGCAGATTCGATGCAAAAGTGGCTGTGCGCGCAGGGGTTCCCCACCCGCCGCCTCGCCTCGAAAAAAGGTTTTCGCCTGTTAGCGGTTTCCCCTGCCTAGTTTGGCTACTGCAGATAGCGATCGCGGGGCAATGAGAACACTCCGTTCAGGGCGCGGGGAATAACTTTTTCCTCCCGCCCAAGAATTCGGAAAACGTAGCGACGTTTTCCGAATTCTTATGCCCACCGCGCCCACTCGGATAAAAGTTATCCCCCGCGCTACTGCTACTTAGTCAACGTAAATACCTATGAAGGCAGCTCTTTAGGAATCAACAGTCGCGGGAGGAAAAAGTTGTCCCTCGCGTTCATTAGCTACAGCAGATATAACAATGCGCGGGCAGATACTTTTATCAGTATCTGCCCGCGCAGTTATGGAGTTTTTTATTCAGCTACCTCTCCGGTAGAGAAGTGGTTATTGTCCTTAACGAGAAGCCACTACCTCTTTCGCATCGACACTGGCATCCCGATGAAGATCGGTTTCCTGCCTAGCCATCTGGGTGCGGACTCCTCGGGGATCCTTAACGATTAGGTAACCGATCCAGACAATGCCGGCCAGTGCTACCACGAACAGCCCCAAGTAGGCGTCGTTGAGTATATCGCGGGCTGCGGGTGCAAACACCTTCGCGCCCTCTTCGATATATTCAGCTACCAGATCGACCATCCACATTAAGGAAGCTCCCCAATACATCCAGCAAAGGAGATCTACCCGCATTTTTGACTGGGGGGCATGCGCGTACCACCAGGCAGTACTGGCAATCGCCGCGAAAAGGGTAATCACCAAGGTCATGAATATTTCCTTAAGCGTCGATCTTTTCGGTAACTACTTTGCTGCGGCGTTCACTGGTACGAATCAGAGCCAAGCCCGCACCCCAAACGGCGGTTACCAGCAGTGCCATACCCACACCGACAGTTCCCATTTCCAATAGCATCTGTTGAGTAGTCGAACGCTCCGTAAGCGCCGAAAGGAACGGGAAATAGGCGATTACTTCCCCATGCCACAGGTGCTCAAAACCCAGCAGCAACGCTCCGCCCCATAGCAGGTTGGTTAGCCAGGTCAGTTTGCGAACTAGATTTAATGAACGTTCGGTGCTTTCCGGGGTGGCACCTTTGTGCGCTTTCCTTGCGATCTGTTTCTTAGCTACCGTTACTGCCGCTGCTTCAGCAGCAGGAACAATAAAACATGCCATGATAACTCCTTCGACTATCTATGAGCTTGCTATCGAGTTTAACAAATATTCCGATTACAAAAAGAATACTTCCATTGCCCCGGACGCACTTCTAGGAGATCATTCCCAGCTCTCGCCAGGTATCTAAAGACTCCTGGGCTTCCTCGGCAGTTAAAAGATTCATTGCAAAACCATTTTGAATTAGGACATAGTCGCCCACGCGCGCCTGCGGAAGATAAGCCATACAAGCGTCCTGGACTTGTCCAGCTACGTCGATGCGCCCCATCGGCATCACGCCTGACTCAATCGATAAGATTTTGCAGGGCACTCCCACGCACATGGCCTTAGTCCTTTCTGGTCGGGATACTGGAATCTCTCACTTTAGGATACCCCTCAGTACTAATGCTGGGTATCAACCCGCAGCCCCATTTGCCCCTCCGGCGCCGAGCTGAGTGGCAAACAGGGATCAGCCTCGCGAATTGATTGCTCTAGAGCCGCTTGTCGACCCGTATCATCCCTACCGATCGCTTGGGTTAATAAATCTGCCAGCCAAGGTTCGTTTTGTGCAGTGGGGGTGAGAATCGTAGCGGCAGTAATAATCCCCTGGGAATCGCTGCGGTAAGTATGAGCCAGCAGTCCGCGCGGGCCATCAACCAGACCGGTAGCAACTCCCTCTTGGAAACGTACCTGCTCTTGTGGTGGGCACCCTTCGAGTTCTCCTAGCTCAAGCAGGCGTAATAGCTCAGAAATTAGCTCTACAGTTTTTTCCAGGACATGTAAAGTAATGATGACTCTCGCACTAGCAGCATCGCGGCTACCCGCTAACCAGTGTTCTTGCGCCGTGCTTGCAAGTTCACTGGGCAAAACCCCCACGGAAAGCTGCGCGACCGGGCCTACCCGATAGCGTCCTTGGACTGGCCCCCAAGCGCTCAAATAGGGGCGCGGTGCAGGCTCACCCGGGTTTTCTTCCACTACCTGCTGGTTCCATTCCTCGAAGTCAAACTCTTTCCAGATCGACCCGGCGCGCGCTGCCCGAACCCTGTTTCCAAAAATATCCGGATTTGCGTCCTCGTTAATCAGAGCCAAATCTGCCCCGGCAAACTGGCTGGATACTTCGGTATGGGATTGCTGGTTGAAAGCGAGTTCGCATAGCTTTTCGGCGCTTGCTAGCGCTGCCGGTAGCTCTTCTTGCAGCTTTATTAAATCTTCGATATTCGGCAAGTTCCTAACCCCGCCCGGCACAGCAGTAACTGGGAAATGCCCTGGCGAACCTGCCGCTACCAGCATTTGTTTTGAAACTTTCTTAAGGGTCACCCCACTATCGCGGTCTTGGCGCAAGAAGCGTAGGGAATGGGTTTCTACTACCGATCCGTAATGCAATAGGCGACGGGTAAGCTCGGCTACCTGGGATATTTCACTATTACTGCTGAGGGCGTCGAGGGCGCGAATTCCGGCCAAATGGTGTGCTACTGGGCATATCCCGCATAAATGCTCGGTCATTTTCAATGCTTCCAGAGCAGATTTTCCTACCAGCATTCCATCTATCCGCGGTAAACCTTGCAGATCAAAATGGGCATGAGCCTGCCCTCGTGAGTCTGGGGTTATCACCACCCGTCCTTGCATCGGATCAATGATTTCATCTAAGTTGATTTTCATTACTCTCCTGAGAAAATAAATATATGCATGAACTTGGGCTATTAACTTCAGTAGTGGCGGCGGTGGAAAAAGCAGCCGCTGATGCTGAATATCAGGTTACCCGAGTTGAAAAAGTCGCGCTAAATGTCGGTACCATGTCCGGTGCCATTCCAGATGCCCTGTATGGTTCCTGGCCAATAGCTCGCGAAAATACCATTTGCGCCGCGGCCGAGCTGGAGATCAACCCTATTCCCGCTAGTGTCTACTGCCCCGGCTGTGCTAAAGATGTAGAGATTGACGAATTTTTCGCGCTGCTATGCCCAAAATGCGGCATGCCTACTGGCAATCTCACTCACGGCCGCGAGTTTGAAATTTCCTGGGTGGAGTGGGATCAGAACTAACGCTCGCGCTACGCCAGGTCAAAACGACGTCCGATTACAAGCAGACAATCGCTAACGTGGGGAAGCTATTTAAGCCACGAGTCTAGGATTTCAGCAGCATAACCAACCGCCGGTTTTATTCCCGAGGCTGCGGTAGCGGTTAAACCTAAGTGTAGATCGACCTTTTCGCTAACTACCCCTACAACTTCCAGTACATCTGGTTCTTTTCCAGTAAGACGTGCGGAGCTTAGCACATCTAGCAGACCCACC
>QWCE01007213.1_pt1 | contig 16918 bp, 16 predicted proteins | sample 1972531 | NCBI WGS metagenome assembly QWCE01 (sample SAMN09866716, study PRJNA288562) | Human gut metagenome isolate term4_stool, whole genome shotgun sequencing... | reverse complement strand
CAACGATGTCACCGACGCTATGAAGGGCATGCTGGCTCCCAAGTTCCGCGAGGTGTCTCTGGGCGAGCTGCAGGTCCGTCAGGTGTACAAGATCTCCAACGTGGGCACCGTTGCAGGCTGCCGCGTCACCAGCGGCAAGATCACCCGCGACAGCAAGGTGCGCGTGGTGCGTGACGGCATCGTCATCACCGAGGACGAGATCGCATCCCTGAAGCGCTTCAAGGACGACGCCAAGGAAGTGGCCGAGGGCTACGAGTGCGGCGTCACGCTGGCAAAGTTCGCCGACGTCAAGGAAGGCGATGTGTACGAAGCCTTCAAGATGGAGGAGTACCGCGACTAAGAGTTTTTGAAATTTTCTCTGGCACTGCTCAAGGTGCCAGAGAAAGTTTGTTTAAGGAGAAATACTATGTCTCAGAAGAATATGGGCCGTCTGGCGCAGGATATGAAGCGCGAGATCATTGCCATCATCGGGCGGCTGAAAGACCCGCGTCTGGAGGGCGGTCTGCTGACTGTCACCCGTCTGGACGTGACCCCCGACCTGGATGTGGCCAAGGTGTATGTGAGCGTGATGGGCCGCGAGGACGGCCCCAAGCCCGCCATTGAAGCGCTGAACCGCGCGGCCGGTCATGTGCGCACCGAAGTGAGCAAGAAGATGCACATCCGCAAGGCACCCCGCTTCATCTTCGTGGAGGATGACGGCGCAGCCTATGCAGCCCACATCAACGAGCTGCTCCGCACGCTGAATGTGAACGGCGACGCTGACGCCGAAGCCAGCGCACCGGAGGAGACCGAGGAATAATTCCGCCTGCGGAAAGGATGGATCATGGAATGACAGAACAGTTGAATGTGCAGCAGATGGCCCAGCGCCTGACGGCTGCAGACAACATACTGATCCTGTGTCACAAAAACCCGGATGGCGATACCATCGGCTGCGGCAGTGCCCTGTATTATGCGCTGAAAGCGCTGGACAAAAATGCAGCGGTGCTCTGCTCCGACGCCATCCCGTCCCGCTACGCCTTCACCAATGCGCGGCTGTTCAAGGGCGAGTTTGAGCCGAAGACCGTGGTGGCCGTGGACGTGGCCAGCGTGCAGCTGTTTGGCGAGGGCAACGGTGTGCCGCAGTTCTCCCGCCATGTGGACCTGTGCATCGACCACCACGCAGGCAACAGCGGCTATGCTGACTTCACCCTGCTGGACGGCGGGGCCGCTGCGGCTGCCGAGCTGCTGTATGAGGTGATCTGCGCCATGGGCGTGGACATCACCCCCCACATCGCCGACTGCCTGTACACCGGCCTTGCCACCGACACCGGCTGCTTCCGCTTCTCGTCCACCACGGCAAACACCCACCTTGTGGCGGCAAAGCTCATCGAGGCGGGCTGCCATGTGGAAGAACTGAACACCCTGCTGTTCGACACCAAGCCTCGGGAACGCATGGAGGCTGAGCGCATTGCCCGCAACCATCTGGAATACTATCTGGACGGCCGGTGCGCGCTCATTTACCTCACCCGGGATGAGATCGAGCAGAGCGGCGTGGACCCGGCGGACCTGGAAGAACTGACCAGCCTGCCTGTGAGCATTGAGGGCGTGAAAGTGGGCCTGACCCTGCGCCAGCAGCCCGGCGGCAGCTACCGCATCAGCGTGCGCACCGCCAAGGGCGTGGACGCCTGTGCCATCGCGCGGCGTCTGGGCGGCGGCGGCCATGCCCGCGCGGCCGGGTGTGAACTGCTGGGCAACCTGGAAAACACCAAGAACGCGATCCTGGCGGAGGTAGAAGCCGAGCTGGACGCACCGCAGGAGGGTGGCAAAGCTGCGCGGCGTGCTGGGCACCCGCAAGCTGGGCCACAGCGGCACGCTGGACCCCATGGCCACCGGCGTGCTGCCGGTGTTCTGCGGCGGGGCCAGCAAGGCCGTGGACCTGCAGCTGAACCACGACAAAAGCTACCGTGCCACGCTCAAACTGGGCGCAAAGACCGACACCGGCGATGTGACCGGCACCGTGCTGGAGACTGCCCCGGTGACGGCAGGCGAAGCCGAACTGCTGGCCGTGCTGCCGCAGTTCATCGGCCCGCAGCTGCAGGTGCCGCCCATGTATTCGGCCATCAAGCTCAATGGCCAGCCCCTTTACAAGCTGGCCCGCGAGGGCGTGACCGTGGAGCGCAAGGCCCGGCCCATTGAAATTTACAGCATCACCTACGGCGGCAGCCCGGCCGAGAACGAGTTCGTGCTGGACGTGCGGTGCTCCAAGGGCACCTATATCCGCACCCTGCTGGAAGATATCGCCGCCGCCATGGGCCAGAAGGGCACCATGAGCGCCTTGCGCCGCACTTCGGCGGGCGTGTACACTGAAGCCGATGCCCACACGCTGGAAGAAATCCTTGCCGCAAAGGAGCAGGGCCCGGACGCTCTGCAGGCACTGATGCTGCCGGTGGAAAGCGTGTTCGAGAGCCTGCCGCTTTTGGTGGTGGAGCCATGGGTGGAGCAGCACTTGTACAACGGCTGCCCCACCAGCCGCTACCCGGCAGCAGATGGCCGCTACCGGGTGCGCAATGCCGCCGGGCAGTTTTTGGGCCTTGCCAACATCGTGCAGGGCGTGCTGCGGGTGGAAAAGCTGTTTGTAGAACGCAATTGACGCCCGCATTCGTTCATTTACCGTTGTTTTTTAGAAACACAAAAGTCTGACCGAAACGTTCTTGGCTCTCCCTTTGGGAGAGCTGTCACCGTCAGGTGACTGAGAGGGCGAAGGCGTATTCCGAAAGTAAAGGAAACAAAACCCATGCAGATCATTTCACAGTTTGCGCCGCTGCCGCTGGCGGAGCCCGAGAAAGGCACCGCCGTGGCAATGGGCTTCTTTGACGGCATCCACATCGGCCACCGGGCGGTGATCGACGGGGCTGTGCAGTGGGCCAAGGCCCACGATGCCGCCCCGGCTGTGTTCACCTTCAAGCTGCCGGTGGTGAATAAAATGAAGGGCAGACGGCTGCTGTCCACAGCGGACAAGCACGCGCTGATCGCAAGCCTGGGCGTGGAGTATTACCTCACGCCGGATTTCGAGGAGATCAAAGGACTGACGCCGGAGCAGTTTGTCCGCGGCATCGTGGAGGACTGCCATGCCCGCGCCCTGTTCTGCGGCGAGAACTTCACCTTTGGGGCAAAAGCTGCGGGCAATCCTGAGATGCTGCGCCGCCTGTGCGCGCCGCTGGGCGTGGAAGTGGTGGTCATCCCCATGGCGCAGTTTGAAGAAAAGCCGGTGTCCTCCACCCGTATCCGCACCGCACTGGAAGGCGGCGACATCCCGGCGGCCAACGCCATGCTGGGCATGCCCTACGCCATCCGGTTCGAGGTGCAGCACGGCGCGGGTCTGGGCCACACGCTGGGCGTGCCCACCATCAACCAGCTGTACCCGGCCGGGTTCCAGATGCCCCGCAGCGGCATCTATATCACCCGCACCCGCATCGGCGGCAGGTGGTACCCCTCGGCCACCGGTCTGGGCAGCCGCCCGACCGTGAACGATGATGCCACCAAGGTGACCTGCGAGACCTTCATCCCGGGCTTCTCCGGCGACCTCTACGGCACCGACCCGGTGGTGGAGTTCCACGCCTACCTCAGCCCCAGCAAAAAGTTCGACACGCTGGACGAGCTGCGGGCGTGCATCAACAACGCCGCAAAGCGCGCGCAGGAATATTTTGCATAAGATTGCATAAGAAAAAGACCTGTCCTTCCGGAGATCCCGGAAAGGCAGGTCTTTTTTGCTGCTTATTCGTAGTCGATGGGCAAAGTGGGCAGGCCGTTCAGCTCAAGGCCCGCCGTGTGGCCCGCAATGTACTGATAATACCCCTGCGCCGCGATCATGGCACCGTTGTCGCCGCAGAACTTCAGCTCCGGCAGGTAGACCTTTGCCCCCAGCTTCTGGGCACCGTCGTTCACCAGCTGGCGCAGGCGGCCGTTGGCGGCCACACCACCTGCCAGACACACCTGCTTTGCCCCGGTATCGGCAGCAGCCAGCAGCAGCTTTTCGGCCAGGATGCCTGCAATGCGCTCCTGAAAGCTGGCCGCAAGGTCCGGCACGTTGACTTCCTCGCCCTTCATCTGGGCCTTGTTCACCTCGTTGAGCACGGCGGTCTTCAGGCCGGAAAAGCTCACGTTATATTTGCCCTCCACATGGGGCACCGGCAGGCGGTAGGCCTTGGGGTCGCCGGTCTTGGCGGCGTTGGCCACGCTGGGGCCGCCGGGGTAAGGCAGGCCCAGCGTGCGGGCCACTTTGTCAAAGGCTTCGCCTGCGGCATCGTCCACCGTGTGGCCGAGGATGTGGTAGTGGGTGTAGTCCTGCACTTCCACGATGTGGCTGTGGCCGCCGGATGCCACCAGGCAGAGGAAGGGCGGTTTCAGTTCCGGATGGGTCAGATACAGTGCAGCGATGTGGCCCCGCAGGTGGTGCACCGGCACCAGCGGCTTATTGGCCGAGTAGGCCAGACCTTTGGCAAAGTTTACGCCCACCAGCACTGCGCCGATGAGGCCCGGCGCAAAGGTGACGGCCACGGCGTCCACATCGTCGATGGTCTTGCCTGCATCCAGCAGGGCTTTTTTCACCGTGGCACTGATGAACTCGCAGTGGCGGCGGCTGGCGATCTCCGGCACGACGCCGCCGTACAGCGCCTGTTCTTTCACGCTGGTGGAGATGACGTTGCTCAGCAGGTGCCGGCCGTCCTCCACCAGAGCTGCGGCGGTCTCGTCGCAGGTGGATTCAATTCCTAGAATGATCATTTTAATGGGCCTCCAGCCAGTTTTTGCCTGTGTGCACATCGGTGCTCAGCGGCACGGCGTAGTGCACGCAGCCTTCCATTTCCTCCCGCAGGATCTGCGCGGCCTTCTCGGCCTCGGCCTCCGGGGCCTCTACGATCAGCTCATCGTGGACGGTGAGGATCAGGCGGCTCTCCATCTTTTCGTCCCGCAGGCGCTTCCACACCCGCACCATGGCCAGTTTGATCACGTCGGCGGCAGTGCCCTGGATGGGGGTGTTGCGGGCCATGCGCTCGCCGCTGGCGCGGATGTTGTGGCTGTTGCTGTTCAGCTCCGGCAGGGCACGGCGGCGGCCGAACAGGGTGGAGACGTAGCCGTTGGCCCGGGCGTCGGCGATGGTCTTGTCCATATAGCTGCTCACGCTGGGGAAGGCGGCCAGATAGTTCTTCAGGAAGGCGTCGGCCTCTTTCACGGTCACGCCGATGTCCTTCGAAAGGCTGTAGGCACCCTTGCCGTACATGATGCCAAAGTTGATGGCCTTGGCACCGGAGCGTACCCGGGGCGTCACCTCGCCCTGGGGAATGCCGTAAATTCTGGCGGCAGTGCTGCGATGGATGTCCTGACCGCTGCGGAAGGCCTGCTGCATGTGCTCGTCGCCGGTGACGTGGGCCAGGATGCGCAGCTCGATCTGGCTGTAGTCGGCGTCCACCAGCACGCAGCCCGGCTTTGCGATGAAGTAGGCGCGCAGCTGGCTGCCCAGCTCGGTGCGGATGGGGATGTTCTGCAGGTTGGGGTTGTCGGACGAAAGACGTCCGGTGCGGGCCTCGGTCTGGTTGAAGGTGGTGTGGATGCGGCCGTCCTCGCCGATGACCTTGAGCAGGCCCTCCACATAGGTGGAGTTCAGTTTCTGGTAGGCGCGGTACTGCAGGATGTCCTCCACCAGCGGGTAATCCCGCAGAGCTTCCAGCGTCTCTGCGTCGGTGGACCAGCCGCGCTGGGTCTTTTTGCCGTGGGGCAGGCCCATGGTGACAAACAGCATCTCACCCAGCTGCTTGGTGCTGTTGGGGTTGAAGCTGGCGCTGCCGGTCTCCATGTGGATGCGGGTGAGCACCTGTTCCAGCTCGCTGCGCAGTTTCACGCCGAACTGGTCGATGCCGTCGCGGTCCACCAGCATGCCGATGCGGGTCATATCCGCCAGAACCTGTGCCAGCGGGAACTCGATCTCGTTGTAAAGGGGGTCCTCGCCGCAGGCGGTGATCTCGGCCTTCATCTTGGCGAACAGGTCCGCCAGACGGCCTGCGTCCGGGTAGTCTGTGCAGGTGAAGGCGGCAGCCGCCTTGTAGCTGGGCACCAGCTCACCCACCTGATACTTGGAAGCCGATGCGTCCAGCAGGTAGGCGGCCAGTTTGCCGTCCCACACGATGCTGCTGCCCCAGCCGCCGGCGGCCATGGCCTTGGCGTAAAGCGGTGCGGAATTGAACACATCCAGCGTCACATCCGGGTCATCCAGCAGGCGCACGAGCTCTGCGTCTTCCAGCGGGTAAACGGTGGTGCCCTGCACGGCGTACCAGCTCTCGGGCTGCAGCACCACGTTGTGGACGCCCTGCTTGCCCATCACGGGGGGGCGGGACGCCACCAGATAATGCCCGGCAGGGGTCAGCGGCAGCGGTGCGATCTCTGCCTCGGGCAGGTTCGCGGTCTCCTCCTCCAGATTGGCGGGCACGATGCCGCCCAGCCCGAAGCGCTGGATCAGGGAGTGGATCTCCAGCTCCTGCAGCATGCGCACGGCTTTGGGCTTGTTGCCCTCGCCGATGGCGTAGGCACCCTCGGCGGTGTCGATGGGCGCATCGGTGCGGATGGTGCCCAGGGTGTGGCTCAGCTGGGCCAGCTCGCGGCATTCCAGCAAATGTTCCCGCTGCTTAGGCTTGATGCGCTTGTCGTCGATGTGCTCATACACCCCTTCCAGCGAACCGAAGTTCTGCACGAGGGAGAGGGCGGTCTTTTCGCCGATGCCCCGCACGCCGGGGATATTGTCGGAAGCATCGCCCATCAGGCTCTTGACCTCGATGAGCTGCTTGGGCTCGATGCCGTATTTTTCGCGGATGGCGTCCACATCCATGGTCACGGTCTTGCTGCGGCCCAGCGCTGTGGTGGCCAGCAGCACCGTGGTGGTGTCGCTCACCAGCTGCAGGCTGTCGCGGTCTCCCGTGGCAAGGAAGCAGTCGTCCTGCCGGGCCGCGCAGGCGGCGGCCAGCGTGCCCAGGATGTCGTCGGCCTCCCAGCCTTCGGCGGTGACGATGCGGTAACCCAGGTCCGTGAGGATCTCCTTCAGCACCGGCATCTGCTGGGCCAGCTCGTCCGGCATACCGTGGCGGGTGGCCTTGTAGCCCTCGTACATCTTGTGGCGGAAGGTGGGGGCCTTCAGGTCAAAGGCCACAGCCACTTCGTCGGGCTGGGACTCCTTCAGCAGGGAGAGCATGATATTCAGAAAGCCGAAAATGGCGTTGGTATAACGGCCGTCCTTGGTGGTCAGCAGCTTGATGCCGAAAAAGGCACGGTTGGCGATGCTGTTGCCGTCAATGACCAGTAAACGCATAGTCGTGTTCCTCCATTGCATTATTACACATCTTATAGTATAGCACAAAACGGCATCCAGCGGGGGATTTTTAAAGAAAAAACAAAAAAGCCTTCCCCAGTGGGGAAGGCTCTCACAAAGTTACTCCTCGATGCGGATCGCGCTCACGGGGCAGGCGTTGGCAGCGTCCACTGCCTGGGGGACCTCCTCCGGCGGGATGGGGCCGGGCTCGGCCACAGCCAGAACGCCCTCCATGTGGAACACGGCGGGGCACAGTCCGGCGCACTGGGTGCAGCCGATGCACAGATCAGGGTCAACGTATGCGTTCATGGGGAAAACCTCCTTTTGATGATGCCTTGCAGGCAGTATGGCCCGCTTTGCCGCAAATTATGCCTAGGCAGCCGCCCGCTGCTGTGGTACAATAAAGATTCAGGAGGGCGATACCATGAATATTCAGATCTTCGGCACCACCAAGTGCTTTGACACCAAAAAGGCCCAGCGCTATTTCAAGGAGCGGGGCATCAAGTTCCAGATGATCGACCTGAAGGAAAAAGGCATGAGCCGCGGCGAGTTCGAGAACGTTTCCCGCGCGCTGGGCGGCTGGGAAAAGCTGGTGGACCCCAATGCCAAGGACAAGCAGACCCTGGCTTTGCTGGACGCGCTGGTGGACTGGCAGAAAGAGGATAAGCTCTTTGAGAACCAGCAGCTGTTCAAAACGCCCATCGTGCGCAACGGCCGCAAGGCCACCGTGGGTTACCAGCCGGACGTGTGGAAAACCTGGGAATAAACGGGTATTGCACGCACTTTCACAAAAAAACCACGGCCAATGTTTTGCACAACGCGGCAGTATGTGGTATACTGAGCTGTAAAGCATTGAACGCTGGGAGATAAAATAACTATGAAACATTATATTACCCCCGAAGAACACGCACGGCAGCAGCGCCGCCGGGGCCGTCAGGCGCTGGGGCTGCTGGTGGCTGTGCTGGTGCTCGTCGGTTTTGTCACGGTGCTGCGCGCCGGTGTGGGGCTGGTGGCGAACCTGTTCGACGACACTGCCCAGAAGCAGGAATACGAAGATAAGCTGGAAGGCCTCGTGCTGTTCGACCCCATGCCCTTTGACGGCATTGAGAACATTGACGACCTGACCCTGCGCGAGGCGGCTGTCTGGGGCTGCATCTACAGCATCCAGGAGACCCAGGGCGGCTTTGACAACTACAACACCGACCCGGACACCGAACAGCTGCTGCTGCCCTCGGTGGATGTGGACGCCTATCTGGCAAAGCTGCTGGGCCCGGGCTTCAAGCTCACCCACCGCAGCTTCGACATGGAGGATATGACCATCGAGTTCGATGAATCCACCCAGTGCTACAAGATCCCGGTCACCGGCACGGTGGGCTATTACCGCGCAACGGTCACCAGACTGTTCAAGCGCGGCGGCAAGCTGCACGTCACGGTGGGCTACATCCCCACCACCAGCACCGATGACAGCATCATCAACTCGTCTTCGGATACGCCCACCAAATATATGGACTATCTGTTCGAGCGCCAGAGCGGCAGCTGGTATCTCACCGGCCTGACCGAGAGCGATACCAAGCCCGAAAGCACCGATACGGCTTCGCTGGCAAGCCAGCCGGAGCCCATGGCCGAGAGCGACGTGAACGACGCCATCCTTGCCGCAGCCGGTTCGGACTCTGCCGACAGTGCCGCCGCGGACAGCACCGCCGCCGAGGACGCTGCAGACGCCCAGAGCCTGGACGAGGGAGCCGACAGCACCGAAGCGCAGGCGGACGACAGCGCCGCCAGCCCGGCTGCGTAAAAAACAGCAAACGCAAAGCCCGGATGTGAGGAGTCTCACACCCGGGCTTTTTGTACGTTATTTCAGGTCGAATTTCACGACCACCAGCCGGTACCACAGATACGGCACCATGTTCCAGATCATCCACAGCTCCATCCGAATGTAGTTTGGCAGGTCTTTCAGCCGGAAGGGACGCTTGCCCAGCTGGCCGTTTTTCAGCAGGGCAAAGGCTTCGTGCATGCCCTTGTCCCACGCCTCGCCGAAGCCCTGCTTGTGGAACTTGTAGCACTTGAGCAGGTAGCCCACCGCCAGCGGGATGAAGTTGAGGAGCAGCATCAGCAGCGGCTCGTTTTTCAGCGGCAGCAGGATGCTGTTGCGGCCGCTCTGCTGGCTCTTGAAGGCGTTGTAGCGCACCGCGCCGGTGCTGGCACCGCAGATGTGGTAGCACTTGGCGGTGGGGCAGATGATATTTTTGTAGCCCGCGTTGTTGGCGCGCCAGCTCAGGTCCACATCCTCAAAGTAGGCGAAGAAGTTCTCGTCAAAATTGCCGATCTCGTCCAGAATGCTCTTGCGGTAGAGGGCCGCACCGCCGCAGGCCGAGAAGATGCGCTTTTGCTTTGTGTAGCGGCTGGCCCGGCGGCCATCGCCGGTCTTGCAGGCAAAGCCCATCCAGGTGACGTAGTCGCCCGCATCGTCGGCCAGTTCCCGGTCAAAGTGGCGGATCATCAGGCTCTGCACCGCGAAGATCTTGGGGTCCGACTCGGCGGCACGGATGAGCTCGGCCAGCCACTGGGGCTCGGCAAAGGCGTCGTTGTTGAACAGCACCACATATTCGCTGTCGGCCAGGGCGATGCCCTGGTTCACCGCGTGGGAAAAGCCGGTGTTGGTGCCGTTTTCGATGAGGGTGAAGTTCTCACGGCTGCAGTAGCTGCGGGCCTGCTCCAGGCTTTCATCGGTGGAGCCGTTGTCCACCACGATGAGTCGGAAGCTCTGCTCGGTCTGGGCGTAGACCGACTCGATGGAATCCTTCAGCCAGCCCTTGCCGTTGATGTTCGGGATAACGATCGTCGCTTTAACCATAAATACTCCTGTATCTTTGTGCACGTTCACGCAGACAGTATAGCATATCTGCACGCAAAAAGAAACCGCATCCCGGCGGGACGCGGCTTCCATACAGCAAAAAATCAGGCAGCGAGGGCTTTTTCGATGTTGGCCAGCAGGGTGTCGTGGTCCTCGGCACAGACAAGGACCACTTCGCCGGTGGAGGCGACCGTCACGGTGGCGGCCTTGGCGATCTGATACTGGTCCTCAAGGTAGTGCTCCATGGACTGCTGCTCGCTGGCCACATAGGCTTCCAGCGCGGCCTTCACGGCGTCGGTCTTGCCCTCGGCGGGCTTCACGATGGCCACGGCGTAGCTGCGCACCATCATGGAGGAGACAGAGGCGGCAAGGTCGGTGTACATGTCGTCTTCCAGGTTCAGCAGGGGCATCAGGATGTCCCGGATCTCGTCGTCCAGCTGGTCGGCGTCGTACTCGGCGCTGTAGCCGTCGATGGCGGTGAATTTGCCGTCCTCACCTTATCGTATTCGTTGTCCTCGTCGGTGCGGGCATCGTGGATGATCTGGGAGTAGTCCTTCGGGGCGGCAGAGTCGGCCTTGCTGCCGGCAGAGCAGCCCACGAGCGCCAGCAGGCACAGGCCGGCAAGAAGGGCGGCGATGATTCGTTTCATAGCGGATTCCTTTCGTGTTGTGCGTGTGAGATCAAAAAAGACAGGCGGTTTATCCGTAGTGTGCGCGGTTTTGCGCCTGCTATCCAGAACACGAATCAACCCCGCACAGGATTGCACCGGAAACGTAACAGTTTTATGAACAGCTCACAGCATGAGCGCGTCCAGGTCGCCGTGGTTCACGGGCGTGGAAAGGATGATCTGGGTGCTGGTGGTGCCCAGCTTCTGGAACTGCAAGATCAGGTGTTCCAGCTGGGGCATGCTGCCACAGCTCACCTTCACAAGGAAGGTGTAGGCGCCGGTGACGTGGTAGCACTGCAGCACTTCCTTGCTGCTCTGCAGCAGCTCCAGAAAGGCATCCTGCTTGGAGGGAGCCACCGAAAGACTGATGAGGGCATCCACATACATGCGGTCGGCGGGGCGGTTGAGGGTGACGGTGTAGCCGCTGATGATGCCGTCGGTCTCCAGCTTGTGGATGCGGCTGGAAACGGCGGGGCTGGTGAGCGACACCTGCTCGGCGATCTCCTTCACCGGCATCCGGGCGTTTTTGGCCAGAAGGGAGAGAATCTTGCGATCCAGATCGTCCATGGGAATTCTCCTTTGAAAATATGTTGGAATGTATAAAATTTTTTGAAAGTAAAGTTTTATTGTTGTGGCAAAAGCACAAATGACAGAAAAGGTCGGTCGGATTTGGCTTTGTGTTAATTATATAAAGTTTTGCCGGAAAAGTAAAGACTTAATTTAAAGCAAAAACGGAAAAATTTGTTTGACAAGAAAAGAAAAAGGCGTATAATACATCATGCAAGGCAGCGCCAAACCAAAAGCGCCTGCCCCCTTAAAAATTGAGATTCACCACTTTATATACTTTCCCACCCCTCTATACACAAAAACCCGCTGCCAGGCGGGTTTTTGTGTTTGTTGGGGATTTTTTGAAGAATGATGCACCTGCGGCATGATGTCTGCTGACGCAGATGATGTTTTGCGTTGCAAAATGATGTGCGCTGCGGCACATGGGGAACGGCTGTGCGGATGCTCCCACAGGGAGTCGGCGCAGTCAGGTGCTGTTACTATCTACGACCCCTTCCCGGTGAAAACGAAACCCAGAAACGCCCGCAGGTGTTTCTGGGTTTCAAATTAAAAATAATTTTCCGCTAAACATGGCCAGAGTGCAACAGCGACGACTGCTGCCTGTGGCAGAAACAGGGAGGAACTGTTGGGGCAGCGGCCTGCAAGATGCGAGTGCCGCTCCAAGGCACGAAGCAGACGCAGGGTGCCGCAACCCGTAGGCAGAGGCCATTCTGAATGCTCTCAATTATTCCGGAATGGAATCGACCCTGCTTTTCTTCACCCGGCGGAACATCACCAGTGCAATGCACAGCGTGACCATTTCGCCGACGGCCAGCGGCACCCAGACGATGCGCACGTTCCCAGCCCCGGTCACCATCCGGCTCAGCAGCCACACCGGCGGCAGAACAAAGAGCACCTGACGGCACAGCGAGATCACCAGCGATTCGATGCCGCATTCCAATGCCTGAAACACGCCCTGAAAGGCAATGCACAGCCCGGCAAACACAAAGCCCAGCGAGACGATGCGCATACAGTCGATGCACATGGGCAGGGTCGTCTCGGACAGCGAGAACAGCCCGGCCAGCGGGGCGGCGAATAGCTCCACGCTGAGACAGCCTGCCAGCATCAGGATCGAGGTGTAGATCAGGCCCCAGCGGATGCCGTCCTTCACGCGCTGGCGGTTCTGTGCGCCGTAGTTGAAGGAGACGATGGGCGTGATGGCGTCGCGCACGCCAAAAGCCGCGAAGATGATGAGCTGCTGAATTTTATAGTACAGGCCGTAGACGGTGACGGCGTTCTGGCCCACCTGCGGGATGCCGCCGAGGATGAGGTTGAGCGAGTAGGTCATGACGGTGAGCAGCGCCTGCGAGATGATGGCAGGCAGGCCGATGGCGTAAATGCCCAGAATGGTGCGGCGGTCGGGTTTGAAATAGCAGAAGTTGTTTTTGATTTCGACGTTTAAGTGCAGATGGAATGCAAGGCCCAGCCCCATGCTGACCAGCTGGCCGACGACGGTAGCCCATGCGGCACCGCGTACGCCCAGCTCCGGCAGGCCGCACCAGCCGTAGATCAGGAAGGGGTCCAGGATGATGTTCACCACAGCACCGGCGATCTGTGCAATGGTGGAATACAGCGAGCGGCCCGTGGCCTGCAGCACTTTTTCGTACACCGAGAACAGCACGATGCCGAAGGGGACGCCGCAGCAGATGTGCAGATAATCAATGGCCATGTCCAGCACTTCCGGGCTGATGCTGCCGCCTGCGCTCTGCGAGTACACATAGGGCCGCACGCCCAGCAGGCTGAACAGCATGAACACAGCAGAGAGGATGATGGCCAGCATCTGCGCATTGCCGACGGTGCGGTTTGCGCTTTCCCGGTCACCCAGCCCCAGCAGTTTTGCCAGCAGGGCGTTGGTGCCCACGCCGGTGCCGATGGACACCGCCACCATGAACAGCTGTACCGGGAAGGCAAGGCTCAGGGCGGTGAGGGCATCCTCGCCGCCGGTGGTCATGCGGGCAAGATAGGCGCTGTCCACCACGTTGTAGGCGGCCTGCAGAATCATGGACAGCACGATGGGCAGGCCGATGCGGAACATCAGCGGTGCAATGGGCTGCACCGCCATTTTATTTTGCGAACTGGTTTGCATAAAAGCATTTCCTCCTTTGTTTTTGGGCAAAAAAGAAAACGAGCGGCAGCAACTGGATTTACGCAGTTACTGCCACTCGTTATGGCTTTATTCTATCAGAAACAGCACCAAAAATGCAAAGGCGTTTTTGTACAAATCGCGCACGGCTTTTTTGCAAAATCTTGTTCAGGTTCAGACCAGATATCCTTCAAAGCAGTGCAGGTCTTCGGTTTTTACGATGCCCTCCAGATACAGGCCGTCCTCCCGGTACTCCTCCACCTGCACGCTGCCGCGCTCCCGCATGGGGGCGGCAAGGCCCAGCTTATCGTAGGGCAGCAGCACCCGCAGGGTGTGCACCCGGTCACTGAGCACTTCGTCCAGCTTTGCCAGCAGCTTGTCCAGGCCGTAGCCGGTCTTCGCGCTGGTGAGCAGGATGTCCGGGTCGAAGCTCATGCTGTTGGACTTATCGCACTTGTTGTACACGGTCAGGCGGGGGATGTCGGCGCAGTCCAGCCCGTCCAGCACTTCGTCGGTGACGGCCAGTTGTTCTTCGCGCTGCTCGTCGCCCGCATCGGCCACACGGACGATGACGTCCGACCAGGCGGCTTCTTCCAGTGTGGATTTGAACGCTTCCACAAGGTTATGGGGCAGGCGGGACACAAAGCCAACCGTGTCCACCAGCAGCACGGCCATGCCGCTGGGCAGCACCAGCTTGCGGCTGGTGGGGTCCAGTGTGGCAAACAGCATGTCTGCTTCGGCCACACTGGGGCCGCACAGGGCGTTCATCAGGCTGGATTTGCCCACATTGGTGTAGCCCACAAGGCTGACCACCGGCATGCCGGTCTTGGCACGGGCCTTGCGGCTCTCGCCCCGGCGCCTTTCCATCTCGGCCAGCTTTTCGGCCAGCGCGTCGATGCGGGCGTGCACATGGCGGCGGTCCAGCTCCAGCTTGGTCTCACCGGCACCACGGCGTGCACCACCGCCGCCGCCACCACCACCGCCCTGACGGCTGAGCGCCTCGCCCATGCCCTGCAGGCGTGGCAGGCGGTAGCGCAGCAGGGCCAGCTCGGTCTGCAGCTTGCCTTCGTTGGTAACAGCACGGCTGCGGAAAATTTCCAGAATGAGCATGGTGCGGTCGATGACCTCCAGCCCGCCCAGTGCGTTCGAAATGTTGCGGATCTGGCTGCCGGTCAGCTCGCCGTCAAACACGGCGCACTCGGCACCCAAGGTCTCGGCAGCAAGGCTGGCTTCTTCCAGCTTGCCGCTGCCCAGCACGATGCCGGTCTCCGGGGTCTGGCGCTTCTGGGTCACCTGTGCCACGGCCTCCATGTGGTTGGCCTCGCACAGGGCGCTGAGCTCTGCCAGGCTGCGGTCACAATCCCACAGGCCCTGATCCAGTGCCAGCAGGATGACCTTCGTCGGGGGTGTTTCCACCAAAATATCGTAAAGTTCGCTCAAAATAAGTCCTTTCTTTGATAATGCGCTCTTGTTAATAGATAACTTTTGCACTCCACCGGGGTGCCGTCGAATTTGTGGTCCACCGAGTCGTGGTGGTACACAAAGCCCGCTTTTTCCATCACCCGGCCGCTGGCGGGGTTCGCTTTGGCGTGGCAGCAGGTGAGGAAGGGAGCGTCCGTTTGGGTGAACCAGTAGTCCGCCACGGCCCGCAGCGCTTCGGTGGCAAAGCCTTTGTTCCACCACGCCCGTCCGAGACAGTAGCCTGCTTCCCACACGCCGTCTGCGCAGTCCAGCTGCGGCCAGAGCGCTTTCTGTGCCGGGTCACCCAGCAGGGCGTTGAAGATGCTGATGCTGCCGAACACCTGCCCGCTGCTTTTCTCCACAATGGCCCACTGGTAGTAATCCGGGTTCGGGTAAAGGGTGGCCCAGGCGGCCAGCAGGCCCACCGTTTCCAGCTCGTTTTTGTGCGGCTCCCACCGCAGAAAGCGGGTCACTGCCGGGTCGGATGCCCAGTTCTGGTACATCTGCCCGGCATCTTCCGGCAGCAGGCGGCGCAGCAAAAGCCGTTTCGTTTCCAGCTCCTGTGTCCCTACATGGCGCATGGCGCACACCTCCCCAATTTATAAAGTATGCATAGGATAGCACAAATTTGGCGTTCCTGCAAGCGCAGCGGCGAAAAAATGCTTGACCGGACCGCTTTTGTGCATTACACTTAAAACCGACTACTTTTCTAGGGAAAAAGGAGACCCCACCATGAAGGATGTGCGCGAAATTCTGAAAAAACGCCCGCTGCTGTTCGACGGCGGCATGGGCACCTATTATAAAGCAGCACCCGGCCAGGAGTGCGAGCAGGCAAACCTGCTGGACCCGGAGGGCATTCTGGCCGTGCACCGCGCCTATCTTGCGGCGGGTGCGGATGCCGTCAAAACCAACACCTTCGGCCTGCCCCGCATGGCGGCGGCACAGAACCCGGTGTGGGAAGCGTTGGCCGACGAGGGCTGGAAGCTGGCGGTGCAGGCTGCCGCCGAGACCGGCGCGGCGGTGTTTGCCGACATCGGTCCGGCCCCGGACACCGAAGCCCAGCCTGCTGCACAGCTGTACATCGCGCTGGCGGACCGGTTCGCCGCGCTGGGCGCGAAGAACTTCCTGTTTGAAACTCTCAGCACCGACACCGGCGTGACTGAAGCAGCACAGCACATCAAAAAAACGGTGCCGGACGCCTTCATTCTGGTGTCCTTTGCGGTGCTGCCGGACGGCTACACCCGCGAGGGCCGCCACTGCGCGGAGCTTGTGCGCCGTATGACTGAGAGCGGCGTGGTGGATGCCGTGGGACTGAATTGCGTGTCGGCTCCGGGTGCCATGCGCGCGCTGGTGCAGCGGCTGGGCGGGACGAAGCTGCCGCTTTCGGTCATGCCCAATGCAGGCTACCCGGTGGTCACCCGCACCCGGGTGCAGTACCAGGGCAGGCCGGAATATTTTGCCCGGGAGCTGGCCCGCATCGCGGCCGAATGCAGCGGCGTGCGCATTCTGGGCGGCTGCTGCGGCACGACGCCGGAGCACATCGCGGCTTTGCGGGGGGCGCTGGACGCCCTGCCGGACGCCCTGCCCGCTGCCCCGGCGGCAGAAATCTCCACCCCTGCGAAGCCGGAAGTGGAAAAAGACGACGCCTTCCTGCGCAAGCTGAACGCAGGGAAAAAGGTCATTGCCATTGAGCTGGACAGTCCCAAGGATGCCGACTTGACCGGCTATCTGGATGGTGCCCGCTGCCTGCAGGCCGCCGGGGCGGACCTTTTGACCATTGCGGACTGCCCCATTGCCCGGGCGCGGATGGATTCTTCGCTGGTGGCCTGCCGGGTGCACCGGGAGCTGGGGCTGAACGTGCTGCCCCACATGACCTGCCGCGACCGCAACCTGAACGCCACCAAGGCCCTGCTG
>QWCE01009625.1_pt1 | contig 16941 bp, 20 predicted proteins | sample 1972531 | NCBI WGS metagenome assembly QWCE01 (sample SAMN09866716, study PRJNA288562) | Human gut metagenome isolate term4_stool, whole genome shotgun sequencing... | reverse complement strand
AAATCGGCTAATGAAGCTAAATCTTTTTTATCAAAACTAAGCGATAGGATAAGAATACCCTACGAAAAATATGCAACAGATGTGCCAAGAACTTGTATCTTTATAGGTACATTAAACGAAAGAACTTTTCTTAATGACCATACTGGAGAAAGAAGATATTTACCTGTTGAATGTAACCAGAATCAAAGAGTAAGGACTATATTTCCAGATAAAAATAATAAAGAAAAACTTTCAGACAAAGAATATATATCTAGCATAAGAGAAGATTTTAATCAGGCTCTAGCTTTGGGATATGAAATCTTTAAAAACAAGACTCACGCATGGACTATACCAAAAAATCTTTTAAAAGACTTATATAAGGAGCAAGAAAAATTCAAATATCTAAACCCAGATGTGGAAGACATTAGGTATTTCTTAGAAGAATATAAGCCAAAGAGGGCAGATCCTAATATAACTTGTTTCAAGGAACTAACCATGCAAGGCTACCAAATAAAATCAAAATCTTTTTCAGAGATTATGGATAATTATTTTCAAGAATGGATTCCAGTTAGGTCATCAAAAACTAAGAGAATATCACCAAGTGGAGTCTCAATTCCAGTAAAACTATATTATGAAAAGAAAGCAGAAAATAAAACTGATTTTGTAGAAGTTGATAAGAATTTGTTGCCAGAAGAATGTCAAAAAGAAAATCAATTAGAAATAGATACAACAAATAAAGTAAAAGATACAAATGTAACTTTGTAACCTGTAACCCATCGTTATAAATCTTCTTAAATTAGGATTACATAAATTAATGGCTTGATAATAAGGGTTTGTCAAAGACTTTTAAAACAAGCTCGCCTAATTTTAGAAGTTTTTATTTTGTAAGTTACAGTTACACTTATTAATCCCTATTTGAAAAATTGTGGGAAATCAAATTAAAGACTTGTTAGTAATAGCAAGCACAGTAAGTGAGTACCCACTTACGAAAAATTCAAAAAATCTACGAGCAAAGGAGAAATATATGGATAATAGAAAAAGAAAAAATCAACTAAAAATATATTTAACAGATGAAGAAAAAGAAATTTTTGAAAAGAAAATGAGACTTGCAAATTGCAAAACAATGTCCCACTTTCTTAGGAAATGTGTATTAGAAAAAGAAATTTATATTGTAGACCTAGAACCATTTAGAGATCTCCAATGGCTACTTTCAAATGTAACAAATAATATAAACCAGATTGCAAAAGCCACTAATACGACAGGTGTTATTTACAAGAAAGATATTGATTATATGAGAGAAAAAATAGAAAAATTGGCAAAAGAGATATTTGATATACATTCCCTGTTATTAAACAGAAGTAAATAGAATCACTTCCTTAAAATATCTTAGACCTGTAAGAAGTTTCTAAAATATGATATAATATATTCAAATGAAATGTCGATTTTTAATATGACAAGGGAGAAAATTTATGCAAAACTTTGGCAAAATTATTTTTAAAATAGACCAGGTTTTAGAAGAAAAGAATATAAGCAAAAACAAATTGGAAAAAGAAGCAAATCTTCAAAGGACGCAACTTAATTCTTATTGTAATAACAAGGTTAAAAGAATTGACTTAGAAACTATAGCAAAAATTTGTTGTGTTCTTGATTGTAAAGTAGAAGATATTATGGATTATGTGAGGTAATAAAATGAATAGATACGAAATTATTCAAAAAATAGGTAACATGTATCAGATTGGTAATACTGAATCAGGAGAATTTAGTTATGTTCAAGCACTTAGAACTGTTGGCAAAAATATAAAAGATTACCAAAAAGGAGACACTGATACAAATCATCAGTTTTTAGATATAAGGTTTGAAAATGACAGATTAGTTATTTTAGTAGAAACAAAAAATAGCTTTAACAGATGGGATCATAATAAAATTAGAAAACAATTACAGGATTATGTAAGGTACGAAAAAGCCTATTCTGATAAAAAAATAATTGCTATGCTAATAGAAACAGATGGAGATGATATTTGGGTTTGGCATGGACAATCAGTAATTATTGATGAAGAGCACAGGAAAAAAGAAGAAACTGTTTTAAAATCTTTTGAAGAATATGAGAATATAGTTTTTGGTAGAGTTAACGACAAAATTAAAGTTGTTGATTCAATAAAGGTTTTAAATGAAACGCTACATTCAGATGGTGTAAATGAGAAATTGAGAAGTCAGTTTGTAGGAACTTGCCTATTAGCATTAAAAAATGGACTTTCATATAAAAATTTAAAACCAACATTGGACCCTGATACTGGAAAGACATTAAGCCAAGAAAAAATAATAATAAAAGATATAAAAAATATTCTATCAGGATTGTTATCTAAAAATAACGATGTGGATACTCTAAATAAAGCTGGAAAATTATCTGTATTAAGTAGCAAGGTTCTAGACGATCAAGATATAGCTAGTTTAACATATGATGAATTGCAAAAAATATTGGAATTTATAGACAACAATATAATTCCTTTTATTAATGATTCAAATACTGCAGGGCAAGATTTATTAAATCTATTCTTTACAACATTTAATAAATACGTTGGGAAATCTGATAAAAATCAGGCGTTTACACCAGATCATATTTGTGATTTCATGTGTAAAGCTGTAGGAGTAAATAAAAACTCACGAATTTTAGATCCTTGTTCTGGTAGTGGAGCATTTTTAGTAAGGGCAATGACAGATGCAATGGATGACTGCGATACAGAAGAAGAACGTGAAGAGGTAAAAAGAAATCAAATTTTTGGTATTGAATATGAAGATGGAGCGTTTGGATTATCATCAACAAATATGCTAATCCATGGGGATGGGAATTCAAACGTTATCCAAGCTTCTATGTTTGAAAGAGGAGAATGGATTAAGGATAAGAATATAAATATAGTCTTGATGAATCCACCATACAATGCTACTAGAAAATTTTGTGATCCAGAATATGTAAAAAGTTGGAAAACAAGCAATAAAGAAGATCCATCTAAAGGCTTTCATTTTGTAGAATATATTGCAAGGCATATACCAGCTAATTCAAAGATAGCCGTATTATTGCCAATGCAAGCGGCTATAGGAAACAGTGGCGATGTGAAAAAATATAAAAAGAAAATGTTAGATAACTATACTTTAGAAGCAGTTTTTTCATTACCAAATGAAATGTTTTATCCAGGTGCCGCTGCTATAGCCTGTTGTATGATTTTTGATTTATCTCAAAAGCATGAAAGGTCTGATAAAGAAACTTTTTTTGGTTATTTTAAAGACGATAAGTTTATAAAAAGAAAAGGGCTTGGTAGGGTTGAAAAAACAGATAGCGATGGGAATAGTTTGTGGGTAAGCACAAAAGATGAATGGCTTGACTTATATAAAAATAAAAAAGAAGTGCCTGGATTATCTGTTATGAAGAAAGTTACTTGGAAAGATGAGTGGTTGGCTGAAGCTTATATGGAAACTGACTATACAACATTGGAAACTAAAGATTTTCAAAAAGTTCTTAATGATTATTTATCTTATCTAATAAAAGAGGGTTTTATCTATGAAGATTGATTTTAGCAAATGGAAAACTTTTTTATTTACAGAAGTATTTATAATTAAAAAAGGATTCTATAATAAAAAACCCGAAGAGTCAGGCAATGGTACTGTACCTTTTTTAGGAGCGACTGATAAAAACAACGGTGTAACCGCCTATTATACGAAAGATGAAATAAATTCTTCTTCAAAAACTGGGAGCTTGCCAAATGATACTATTGATAAGAAAATATTTCCTGGCAAATCGGTTTGTGTTACAAACAATGGCTCTGTAGGTTATGCTTATTATCAGGAAACAGAATTCACATGTAGTCATGATGTGAATCCACTTTATAGAAAAGATGGTGAATTTAATTATTTTACAGGTTTATTTGTGGCATCTATTATTATGAAAGATAGGTATAGGTGGGGATACGGTAGAAAATGGCGCCCCGAAAGAATGATTAAGTCTAAAATCAATTTACCTACTACAAATGAAGGTAAACCTGATTGGGACTGGATGGAAAGATTTATGAAATCTTTAAACCATAAGCCTATAAAAACAAGAAATAAGAAAAAATTATCTAATGTAAATGCAAGTACATGGAAAGAATTTTACTTGCACAAATTATTTAATACATCTATGGGGAATGGAATAGATGCAATAGCTACAACAAATGATAATCCAAAGTACAATTATGTATCACGTGATAGTAACGGAAACGGTGTTGTAGGATTTGTTGATGAAGTTGAGGGACAAAAGCCATTCCCTGCTGGAGCCATGTCATTAGCTCTAGGTGGTAGTTTTTTAGGATCTTGTTTCATACAAAAAGAACCTTTTTATACAGCACAAAATGTAGGGATATTGCAAGAGAAAGAACCACTTAGTATTCACACAAAATTATTTATCTCTACTCTGATAAGGAATGAATGCAAAATAAAATACCAGGCTTTTGGGAGAGAATTAAACTCGCATTTTAGAAAAGATTTTACAATAAAATTACCAGTTTTAATGAATGGTAATGATTATATATCGGATAAAAATAAAAAGTATTCTGATGACGGATATATACCAGATTGGGAATGGATGGAAAACTATATAAAAAGCTTGCCATATGGTGATAGAATTGATGGATAATTAGTGTTAGGAGGAATTATGATAAAATTAGTAAATGCTATTATAGAAAAGTACAAACCTATAGAAAATACACAGTCATTTGTAATTGAAGATGATGTAACAGTTCTAGTCGGAATGAATGAATCCGGAAAAACATCTATATTAGAAGCTTTGGCGAAAAGTAATTATTTTGAAAAAGATGAAAGCTTCAAATATAATCTTAATTATGATTATCCTAGACGACAAAAAAAGAGAATAGAGAAAAGCGGAGAAAATCCTGTAGCTGTAAAATTAACTTATGAAATAGATTCTGAATTAGTAAATTTGATTAAGGAAGATATAGGTTTAGCTCCTTCAGGAAATACTTTTTCTATAACTTATAAATATGATAATACAAAAACGTGGTCTATTTCTTGGTTTAATACTTCTGAATTTATGAAGAAAAAGGTAAACTCTTTAAAGTTTGTAAGTAAAGAGCTTGCTGACAAACTAAAAAAGGTATCAAATCAAGACCAATTTGAAAATATTATAGATGAGATTGATGCTAACGAATTAGAGTCAGATGAAATTCAAAAGATTAATAAATTGAAAGAATATTTTATTGATTCAGAATCGTGGAAGGATAGTCCTACTGATTATTATATTGTTGAAACTTATCTGAAAGATAGATTGCCAAAGTTTATGTACTATGATGATTATTATGCATTGCCATCTGAGATTTCGCTAACTAATATAGAAAATAATTTATCGAAGTCAAATGTCAAAACAGCAAGAGCCTTACTAGAACTTGCTGATATAAATTTAGAAAAGGTCAGAGATTCTGATGATTTTGAAGAATTTATTGCAGAGTTAGAAGCGACTGAAGCAATAATATCAGATGAACTTTTTAAATACTGGAAAACAAATAAAAATTTAAACATTCAATTTAGAATTAATAAGGTAGAAGAAAAAATATCCTATGGTTCAAATATAATAGATAGAGTATTAAATATAAGAGTGAGGAATCAAAGAACAGGAGTATCTTTACCATTAGAAAATCGAAGCAGAGGTTTTAATTGGTTCTTTTCATTCCTTGTTTGGTTTAAGAAAATACAAGAGGACAGAAATAATACTTATATACTTTTATTGGATGAACCTGGTTTAAATTTACATGCTAAAGCTCAAAATGATTTGTTGAAATTTATATCAGATTTATCAAATGACTATCAAATTATATATACTACACATTCACCTTTCATGATAGATACAAATAGTTTAAATAAAGTAAGGACTGTTTATGAAACACAAGATGGTACAGTTATATCTGACTCTGTTCAAGAAAAAGATCCAAACACTTTATTTCCACTACAAGCGGCACTTGGTTATGATTTAGCTCAAAATTTATTTGTTTCAAAGAAAAATTTGTTAGTTGAGGGTATATCCGATTTGATTTATCTATCAATAATATCCAATTTATTGCAAGATAATGGCAGAGAAGGATTAGATGAAGATATTACTATCGTTCCAATAGGTGGAGCTGACAAAGTTGCATCCTTTATATCATTATTGAGAGGAAATAAATTGAAAATGGTGTGCTTGCTAGATACTTTTACTAATCAATCTGCTGAAAAAAGATTAAATAATATGGTATCAAAAAAAATAATAAGAGAAAGTAACATTTTGTTCTATCATGATATTTTAAATAGTGAATATGCTGATATAGAAGATTTATTCAAAAAAGAAGATTATATTAATTTATATAATGGGGCATTTGAATCCAATGTAGATGTAAATATAGTTAAAAATGGTCCTATTTTAAATCAGTTAAAGAAATTAAATAACGGTAGTTTTAACCATTATTCTCCAGCAAATTATTTAGCTAAAAATATAAACAAGGTAGATGTATCAGAAGAAACATTAGATAATTTTGAAAAATTATTTAAAACAATCAATAAGATTATAAAATAAACTTTATTCTGGTACTGGGACTGGGACGGGACTAAAAATTTGAAAACGTCCTATAATTAGACGGATTTAGTGATATTAGAAAAAATAGAATCTAGTATTTTGAACGGTTTGGGATATATCGGACGTTTGGAAAAGAAGAATGGGAATAATCCACGGTTATAACGGCGAATTAGGCTCGATTCAAAAATTTACTCTTCAAAGTACGTTTTAGTACGTTTCATTGTAAATTTTTTCCAACTTCGCCTAATTCATCCGTTCTACCTCGCGGATAGCGTTGGTAATTAAGTAAGATTGTAATTTTTTAGTCACTGCAGCGTAGGTGAAACTACGCCTCATTCCTAAAAAGTCTCAAGCTACAAAAACGCACCAATTTTATCTCGCAAATTAGACAGCGTGAACGGGAGATAAAAATAACATTTGTAAAAAAGAATAAATTGAATAATAGTTCCAAGTGGTTTACATTTGGATAAAAAATTAGACCGCAGTCTTTAGGCTGCGGTTTTTTGCTTACATATTATGAGGATTAATTTATTTAGAAATCTCCAATGGTTACTTTCAAACGTAACAAATAACATAAATCAGATTGCAAAAGCAACTAATACAACTGGTGTTATTTACAAGAAAGATATAGATTATATGAGAGAAAAAATAGAAAAATTATCAAGAAAAATATGGCAGATCCATTCCCTGCTTCTTAATAAATCAAAAGAAAGTTCTGGTGATTAGTATGGCAATTACAAAAATACATCCAATAAGATCAACTCTAAATTTGGCAATAGACTATATAACTAAGAGTGAAAAAACTGATGAAAAAATTTTAGTATCTTCATTCAAATGTCACCCAGCTACTGCCCATATTCAATTTTTGAAAACTCGAGAAGATAATGATACTAAAAATACAGTTTTGGCTAGATATTTGATCCAATCTTTTCTACCAGAAGAGGTTGATTCTATAAAAATTAATGAAATTGAATGGCAATATGTAAAAAAAGAATACCCTTATGCAAGAGTATTCTTTGAATACAGAACAATTTTCTAACCTTGTACAATATAGGAAAAACTATGAAAATCAACTTTATAGCTGATTATTTAGAAACTTAGTTTTGACAACATTTTCTAAATGTTAAATAAATAAATGGAATCGTTATTATTACAATAATCGAATACATAACTATTATCATAGGTATCTGCATAACTACATTCCCTAAAACTTGATACAATAATGGTATCTTAATACAGTTATATACATTTATTAACTGATCCGGTGTTATGTTGAAAAAGCCATCAAAAGGTAATACTCTACCAATAAATGGAGATACCACAAATAATATCATAGGAACGCATAAGCTTATAAGTGGTGAATGTGTTTTAGCTGATACGAGCATTGTCAACACACTTGAAAGCAAACTCCCTACATAACCCGCAAGCATTATAACAAAATATCTTTCTAAAAATGTATAGTTGTACATGCAATAACTATATTCAATTTGAATTGGTGAATTAGCTCCACTAACACCCATAAATGCAAAGGAGATAATTGAAAGAATGAGCATTGCTCCCCAATAAATAATTGTCGCCATAAACAATCCTGTTACTATCTTAATCTTAGTCCCTCTGCTTCTACCTAATTTTGTACTAAAGAAAACAGACTCTGCTTTCAGTTTGAAATCTTCAGAAAATATACCAGATGTAATAAATGATATAGATATAATCAATATTATTGCATATGTTGTTGCATATAGCCCCATAGTAATCCATGAATCTGCAGGTGCGTAATCAAATGGAGTAACAAGCTTTGAATATTGTTTCTTCAAAAACTCTGTTTTCTCCTCTGTAGTTCCATATTCGTCTATTAAGTGAACAATGTTATCATCTCTTATAGCATACATATTTCTTGCCATATCTGAATCTAATGCATCAAATCTTGTATAGTCGATATCGTCTCCATAAGATATAGTGCTAACCATAAAATCTTTTATATCCATATATCTTTGCATATTATTAGCATATATGTTCTCTGGGATTTTGTTTCCATATTCATTTTTAATTCTTTTATCTGTATTTACTATATCCTCAAAAATATCAGAGTTTAACTTCCCTGCATACTCAGCTTTAGCTTCAGTTAATTGTCTTGCAGCAAATAATCCATTATGTGTAATCCCATCCTTATCAACATAACTTACACTCCATACAGCAAATATGCTTAAAACGACTGCTATGACCAATAAAAATAGTAATACAAGCCTATTTATACGATTACTAAATACTATATTAATTTCATGTCTAATCATATTTATCTCTACCTTCTATCCCAAAGTAATAGTAAAACAAATCTTCAAGTGTGGCATCAACGCACCTAGCATTATCATTCGGCTTGTTTTCTGATAAAATTCTTACTTCTGTATATTTTCCATTATTATTTATCGCACTGACAGAACTTTTAAATCTACTAATAAATCCTTCTGCTTCATCAGTATTTAAATTTCATGACAAATACTTTCTTGGCAATAGCTTCTATATCGGAAACAATATGTGTAGATAAAAGTACAATCTTACCTTTTGCAAGTTCACCTAATAAATTTCTACATTTTATTCTTTCAATTGGATCAAGTCCAGCCGTAGGTTCATCAAGTATAAGTATTTTAGGATCATTTAATAATGCTTGAGCAATACCTACACGCCTCTTCATTCCTCCGGATAGTTCTTTCATTTTTTTAAGCGAATGTTCCTTCATTCCTGTTGTTTCTAGTAAAATATCAATACGTCTTTCTGCCACTTTACTCTTTAAACCTTTTAACGAAGCAATATAGGCAAGATACTTTTTTACGCTAAGATTAGGATAAAAACCAAATTCTTGTGGAAGATAACCTATAATATCCCTATATTGAGCATCCATCTTAAATATATCCATACCATCATAACATATAGAACCTTCTGTAGGCTTCAAAACGGTACATAGCATTCTCATAAGTGTAGTCTTGCCTGCACCATTTGAACCAAGTAATCCATATAGACCTTCTTCCATTTCAATCGAAACATTGTCAACAGCCTTCATATTTCCAAAACTTTTTTTTACTTTATTCAAAACCAAATTCATTGATTTTCACCTCCAAGTGACTAATGTTGTTGTGTAAGGCTTTCTTAATATAATAAATTGTTAATAAAATACTTGTACTAAACATCACCACCCAAACAAAAGGAGTTATTTTTAAATAGATATACTCGTTTAATACAATTATCATCCAAACCATATTTACAGCAATACATATAATCATTGTTATAAGTTGGTTAAAATATTTTCTTCCAGAAAATGCCTTCATACAAATCATTGAAGAAATCATAATTGGAAATATAAATTGCTTTAAAATATCTGCAAACATGATTTCTTGCATCTGTACAGCATAAATACAAAACAGTGTCAAAATAGTAGTATCAATAAAACCAAAAGCTATAAGTTTAGCTGCATATATTTTTCGTAAATTGAAAATTGAAGTTTCCTCAATCTCTATTGATTTATTCTCAATATTCCTCCATAACTCAGGAATTGCGAGTATAACAAACAATGAGGCTATTATGCTTAACCCTCTTTGTACATAAGCTTCACCATCCGAAATAGATAACCATTTTGCTGCAATAAAAAGCAAAAATGCTTGTGCAAGCCACCACTCTTTTTTCATGATTCGGACTTGTATAATAATAAATTCAATAAATCCAATTCTACTTTCGTTATCTTTGCTATTGATCAATTCTCTAGCTTTGAGAACTAAACTATCTATTGCTTCCTTAGACGGTTTCTGCTCATTTTGTTTATTCACATTTTTGAGAATTTTTTCTAGCTTATCTTCAGAAAAATTCATCTGTTTCATATTTCACCTCCTATATACTTTTTTATCATTTCTTTACCTTTCTTCATTCTGTATTTTACAAGTTCTAATGAAATGCCGCATATATCAGCAATTTCTCGCTGTTTCATATCAAGAAAATAATACATGATTATAACCTCTCTAATATCTGATGGTAATTTTTCAACCGCTTGCCTAACATATAAAGATTCTATTGTTCTTTCAGATTCAATAAAACTTGATGATATCTCATGGGCAATACATTCAATTGATACATCTTTATTACTTTCTTTTTTTCTCTCATCAATACATTTATTGCGAGCAATCGTGTATAAATAATTTAAAAGTTTACCCCTATGTTCATATTGATCGATTTTCTTTAAAAAAATCAAAAATACCTCTTGTGTTAAATCTTCGGCTGTATATATATCCTCGGAATGATACTTGCAGTAGTCAAATACTTTCTTATAATATTTTCGAATTATTATTTCTGCAGCCTTATCATCACCATTTCTAATGCGACAGACAAGAAAAAATCTATGCTCATATCTATCAATTCTCCTATGACTAAAATAGCCTTACATAATATATAACGATTATAATACAAAAAAAGATAGTTTTTTATATTCATAATTGTATTTTATTTTTTTATCTTTATCTTTATCTTTATCTTTATCTTTATCTTCTAAGTTCTTGCTATCCGGTACTGGGACTGGGATGGGACTAAAAATTTGAAAACGTCCAATAATTAGATGGATTTAGTGGCATTAGAAAAAATAGAATCCAGTATTTTGAATGGTTTGGGATATATTGTACATTTGGAAAAGAAGAATGGGAATAAATTTGCGGCTAAAATTGCGCCTTTTTGCAGTGTTCGCCTTTTTAGTCACTGCGGCGTAGGTGAAACTACGCCTCATTCCTAAAAAGTCTCAAGCTACAAAAATGCATCAATTTTATCACGCAAATTAGACAACATTGCGGGATTAGACAAAGAGTTATAATGATTTAGTCGCTGCGGCGTAGGTATGACTACGCCTCACTTCTAAACATTCTGCACAGCGCGAAATTATTCCGTTTTATCACGCAAATTAGACAAAGTTGCGGGATTAAAATGGGAACATTTGTAAAAAAGAATAAATTGAATAGTAGTTCCAAGTGGTTTACATGAGGACAAAAAATTAGACCGTAGTTTCAAGCTACGGTCTTTTTGCCTACATATTACGAGGATTAATTTATTTTGACATCTCCAATGGCTACTTTTAAATGTAACAAATAACATGAACCAGATAGCAAAAGCAATTGATACAACGGGAGTAATTTATAAGAAAGATATTGACTATATGAGAGAAAAAATAGAAAAATTATCAAAAAAATATGGCAGATCTATTCCCTATTATTAAACAGAAATAAATAGAATAACTTTCTTTAAAAATCTTAGACCTGTAAGATGTTTTAAAAATATGATATAATATAATTAATTGAAATGCTGATTTTTAAAATAACGAGGGAGAGAAATTTATGCAAAACTTTGGGAAAATTATTTTTAAAATAGACCAGGTTTTAGAAGAAAAAAATATCAGCAAAAACAAATTAGAAAAAGAAGCAAACCTTCAAAGGACGCAACTTAATTCTTATTGTAATAATAAAGTTAAAAGAATTGATTTATAAACTTTAGCAAAGATTTGTTGTGTTCTTGAGTGTAAGATTGAAGATATTATGGATTATGTAAGGTAATAAATGAATAGATACGAAATAATAAAAAATAGGTAACATGCATCAGATTGGTAACACTGAATCAGGAGAGTTTAGTTATGTTCAAGCACTTAAAACAGTTGGAAAAAATATAAAAGATTACCAAAAAGGAGACACAGATACAAACCATTAATACTTAGGCATAAGATTTGAAAATGATAGATTAATTATATTAGTAGAAACAAAAAATAAAAATAAGGATTGAATGATTTTTACAGTAAATTTGTAAAATGATTTAGGAAGAAGAAAATATTACAATAAAAAATAAGTGAGGGATAAATATGAAATACATACCAGTAAGTTTTGAAATGAAAGATGGTAGGATTTGCCAAATTAGAGAAATTCAAGTAAAAGATGCTGCAGAAACTATTGAATATTTGAAAACTGTTATGGGAGAATCGAACTTTTTATACTCTTATCCAGAAGAAATAACTCTGACTGTTGAACAGGAAGAGAAGATGATAAAAGGTTTTAATGAATCTGAAGATATTCTTATGATTATAGCAGAGATTGATGGAAGATTGATTGCAAGTGCTCAGATTTCAAGATCAAAAAAAATGAAAATGCGTCATCGAGGGAATGTCGCTGTTACAGTTCTGAAAGAATTTTGGAACTTAGGAATAGGAAAGAAGATGCTCCTTTGTCTTGAAGACTATGCTAAGGAATGGGCCCTTACCCAAATTGAACTGGACTATTTTTCAGGTAATAAAAGAGGTCAGATTCTTTATGAGAAACTAGGATTCGTCAAAGTGGGAGAAATACCGGATGCATTTATTTTAAAGGATGGAACACGATATAATAATATAACAATGGTAAAAAGTATCTAAATAAATTTCCAAAGTATAAATTTTTCAGTTAATGCGATTAACAATCTGTCTGAATAGATTGAAAAGAAAATGTCTGCAAGCATTAATAATACTATAGGATTTCATTGTGGTTTTCGTGTCATAGTAGCGATAGAAGTAAATAGTTATGTAAATATAAGGAGTTCAAGACTTCTACTAAAGGAACAAATTTTAAACACAGGAGGGAATTTATGATTATAGCAATTGGAGGCGGAGAAGTAGCCTTAAATGAAACTTATGAGATAGATAAATTTATTGTAGAGGCAGCAAAAAAAGAAAAACCAAATTTTCTATTCATTCCGACAGCAAGTAAAGATGTTGAGGCTTATGTAACAATTATTAATAAATTATATGGGGAGTTAGGATGCAAAACTGACACCTTGTATTTATCAAACACAAAAGTAAATACGGAAGAGGTTAATCAAAAGATTGAAAATGCAGACATCATCTACGTTGGCGGAGGCAATACCCAATATATGATGAAAGTTTGGCAAGAATATGGTGTAGATAAAGCGCTAATTAGAGCTTATAAAAGCGGCAAAGTACTCTCCGGCCTAAGTGCAGGCTCTATATGTTGGTTTATTGCAGGCCATAGTGATAGTGAGTTTATAGAAGGTGTTGAAAAGCCAAAGCCTATATGGGTTAAAGGCCTAGGAATTATTCCTTATTTGCATTGCCCTCATTATTACGAGCCGGACAGAGTAGGCTTTGATGAGTTTTATGCTGGGCAGCTAACAGATGCGATTGCAATAGAAAATCAGGTAGCTATTGTTTGGGATAATTATGAAATTAAAGTGATTAAATCAAACCCTGTGAAAAATGCTTATAGACTTTCTTGGAGTGATACAGGTTTGAAGAAAGAAGTTTTATTTTAAGGTTTTTTCTCCGGTACTGGGACTGGGACGGGACTAAAAATCTGAAAACGTCCTATATTAGGTGGATTTAGTGGTACTACAAAAAATAGAATCCAGTATTTTGAATGATTTGGGATATATCGTACGTTTGGAAAAGAAGAGTGGGAATAAATTTGCGGTCTAAATGGCGGATTAAACTTGATTCGTCGCCTCACAACCTCGACGTACTAATTTTGTACTGTTTTGATACAAAAAGTGAGAAAAAATAGATTCAAAAGGGAGCTGTTGAATTAAGCGAGTTTTACGAGCGATACTTATTGACTGAAGGGCAATAAGGTAGGTAAAAAATTTTAGAAAGCCTTCCATCGTTTTGGTGGGAGGCTTTTGTGGAAAATAGAGAATGGTAGATTAGAAGTTGTGGAGTATGAATGAATATAAGAATTAGAAAAATGACAGTCAGTGATTTGGAACCGCTTTACAAACTTTTGTCGAATTCGAAAGCAATGCAATATCTCGAAGCACCCTACACAAAAGAGCAGGCCGAGCAATTCCTATTTCGATCCGGTCTTTCTGAGACACCATTGATATACGCAGTTGAAAAAGATAACGACTTCATCGGATATGTGATTTATCATGATTATGATTCAGAGAGTGTCGAGATTGGATGGGTTTTAGAACCTTCCTTTTGGGGGTTAGGGATTGCATCATGCTTGACATCAGGGATGATAGCAAAAGCTAGAAACTCAGGTAAACAGGTAGTGATTGAATGTGTACCTGAACAAAAAAGTAGTATTCGGATAGCTGAAAAATATGGATTTCAAAAGTGTGGTATTATCGATGGACTGATGATATATCGTTTGTAGAGGTAAATCCCTGTCTGTCGGGATAGGTAAATTAGAAGCTATGTGTGTAATGAAGTATTTGGAGGTATATTAAATAATATGATTAATGAAATTAAGGGTAACAATATTATATTGCGTGAGCAAAAAATCGAAGATGTGAAATTCTTTACCTACTGGTACAATCAGCCATTAGTCATGTTCCAATGTGGCTTTACAAAACTTACTGATGAAGAAGCTGAGAAAGAGAGGATTAAAAATGGTCATAAACAGAAAGACTCAGTATGGTATACGATTACAGATTTAGAGGGGAATATAATAGGTGAAACGGGATTGTTACGAATGTGGCCTACCTGGAACTGTACTGATCTTTCGATTATCATCCCTGACCCTAAAATGCAACATAGAGGATATGGAACAGAAGCTATTAGACTTATGCTGAACCTTGCTTTTGATCACTATGAAATGAACCGAGTGGCAATTGGTGTGGTAGGGATGAATACCAATGCATTGAATTTCTATAGAAAAATCGGATTTAAGCAAGAAGGTATTCAAGAGCAAGGATACTACTATAACAACGAGTACAGTGACTTTATTATGATGAGGATTCTTCGCCAAGAATGGCGATAAAATACTAATCGCAATTTGTCTGGCTCATTCAAAAAATTATATCGAATTCCTCGTCTGTTATCTCATCGTTGTAATGCTTTTTTCTCATCTCATTCCATTCTATAAGAAAATTATTGAAGTCTACATCATTTGATAAAAGTCCAGTGATCTCTCCATCGCCTGCTGAGGGTCTAAACTTCATATCTTTTTCATAATCAAAAATTATATGCATTATTTCAAAAATAGAATTAGGTTCATGATCATTAAGGCTATTTTATATATTTAAATTATTACAAGAAACATTATTAAATATTTTTGCAAAAGTGAAAATTTTTATGATACAATAATTACATTAATAGAAGATGTTTTTTTAAACGTTGACTATTAAAATTTTATTGGGAGAGGGGATTATGAGATATAAAACAGCAGAAAAATATATTGATAGAATAATTTTATTTTTATTATTTTTTATACCGTTATATGGTTTTGCAATTCTGAATAGCTCCCAATACACTGGTTGGGACGCGGGAACAACGATGAATACATTTTCAAAAATTACCAACAATATTTTTATATGGTTACTCGCGATCTTTACTCTGCTATCTTTATTAAACTTGTTCTTTATTTTGAAACGCGTATTAAATGGAACCATTACGTGTAAGTATTTTTTAATAAAAATATACCCGTTTAGTATAATATTTTTTTTAAATAGTTTTAGATTTAGTAACCTAATTACTTTTATAAAAAATATTGTTTTGTGAGATTTTTTGAATAATGAAAAGCAGAAATTCAAATGGGAATATTTGGCATAGTTTTATTTTTATTATTGGCTAGATGTATTTGTGCATTTATGTAGAATAGCTATAAATAACTGTTTTTTTCCGGTACTGGGACTGGGACGGGACTAAAAAGTCTTAATTTAAAAAAGGCATCCGTTTTCGAAGCCCTAGCCCAAGAGCCAAGTCCGCAAGGACGCCGGCGATTGGCTGGCAGGTCTCGTGTCAGAGATTTCCAAGAGAGCGAGTGATAACGACGCTCGATTGGTGAATCTTACGGCTTCTCGCAAATAGACAGTTGTTTAGGAATGGATAAATATAGAATAGTTTCAAGTGGTTTACATTTGGATAAAAAATTAGATCATAACTTAAGTGTTATGGTCTTTTTTTGATAGATTGTACAGTTAAAAGCGACAATAAAATGTCGGTTTGAGTGTCGGTTTGAATAAGATTTATCAAAAAGAAAATAAGTACTTCACAAAAATGTTGAGTCACTGTTTTGCTTTATATATAAGTGGGAATTTTATATAGTGTATGGGGCTTGACCTGTCCGTTGGGGACCGTGTTATCCTTTAATCAAAGGAGGTGCTTAACCATGTTAAGAAGTGAAATTCAAAAAGAAACGGGTTTAACCAGGAAGGCAATAGAATATTATGAGGATAAAGGACTTATCCATCCTCAGAAATCTGAGAATGGATATAGAGACTATAGTACTAAGGATTTAGAAATTCTGAAAAAGGTATCTATATTTAGAAAATTGGGAATGAGTATCTCAGATATTTATCAGTGTATATTGTCAGGTGGTGATACGCTGTCTTCTGTTTTAAGGGAAAAACAACATCAATTGGACCTTGAT
>QWCE01003587.1_pt1 | contig 16946 bp, 15 predicted proteins | sample 1972531 | NCBI WGS metagenome assembly QWCE01 (sample SAMN09866716, study PRJNA288562) | Human gut metagenome isolate term4_stool, whole genome shotgun sequencing... | reverse complement strand
TGAGGTGATTTTTTGGTATAACCTATTGTTGCCTACCCGCATAGCGGGTAGTTTTTTGTTTCGCACGCGTTGCGTGCTCAACTGACTAAAGTCATAAAAGCAAAACCACCGGCTACGCCGGTGGATTTTTATTCATGCTAATTTTATTCATATACAAGCATAAATTCTTCCACCCTCTCCCCTATTTTTATAAATAATAAATCACATTAATAAAATTCCAACAAATTTTTAATTTATATACTTCTATCTAAAATTTATTGTCTTTGAACTTTTGCAATCTTTGCTATAATAAGTTTATAAGATAAAGGAGGTTCTCATGGAAAAAATTCTTATTGCTAAGGGTAAATCGGAAAATTATATTCTTTTAGATAAAATAAATCGCCACGGCTTAATAAGTGGTGCTACTGGAACTGGTAAAACTGTAAGCTTAAAGGTTCTCACTGAAGGTCTTTCTGATGCTGGTATTCCAACTATTCTTGCTGATGTGAAAGGTGATCTTTCTAATATTTCTAAAGCTGGCGAGATGAATGAAAATATAAAGAAAAGGCTTGATGAGATAGGAATTTCTGATTTTAGTTTTAAAAATTATCCTGTTAATTTGTGGGATATTTATGGTGAAAAAGGAATTCCCCTAAGGGTTACTGTTTCAGAGATGGGTCCTCTTATGCTCTCAAATATTTTGGATTTAAATGACACTCAAAGTGGCGTTTTAAATATAATTTTTAAAGTGGCTGATAGCGAAGGGCTTTTGTTAATTGATTTAAAGGATTTAAAACAAGTTATAAATTATGTCAGTGATAATAGGGATGAAGTTAGTAAGAAATATGGCAATGTTGCTAGTCAAAGTCTTTCTGCTATTTCGCGAAAGTTATTATTCGTTGAAGATTCTGGTGGAGATTTGTTTTTTGGGGAACCTGCTATTGATATAAATGACCTTTTAAAAACTGACTCCAATGGCAAGGGTTTTGTGAACATTTTAAATGCCAATAAATTAATTAATAATCCACTTTTGTATTCAATGCTACTTTTGTATTTGCTTTCAGAAATTTATGAAAATTTTCCAGAAGTTGGCGACTTAGATAGACCTAAGCTTGTATTCTTCTTTGACGAAGCTCACTTACTTTTTAAAAACACACCAAATGTTTTAAAGGAAAAGATAATTCAAGTTGTAAGGCTAATAAGGAGTAAAGGTGTTGGAGTTTTCTTTATAAGTCAAAATCCACTTGATATACCTGAAGAAGTTTCGTCACAACTTTCAAATAGAATTGTTCACCAACTTAGGGCTTATTCTCCAAAGGAATTGAAGTCAATAAAAGCTGTTGCTGATACTTTTAGACAAGATGATTCCCTGGACTTAAAAGAAGAAATTATAAATCTTAGAACTGGAGAAGCCATTGTTTCTTTTGCTGATGAAAGTGGTGCACCTACTCTTGCCGACAAAGCAATAATTTTGCCACCTCACTCCTCTTTTGAAACTTTAAGCGATTTAGAATACAAAAATTTAATGGAAGCTTCTTCCCTTTATTCAAAATATAAAAATCCAGTTGATAGAGAATCTGCCTATGAAGTTTTAAGTGCAAGAATAGAAAGAGAAAAAATTGCCAAAGAGAAAGAAGAAGAGTTATTAAAGCGTGAAAAGGAATTGGCAAAAGAGAAAAAATCTTCACGCAATCAAAAGTCTTACATTGACAAGGGCATCGACTCTATGCTTGGTACAATTACAAGAAGTATCGGTAGAGAAATTGCAAGAGGCATCCTCGGTTCAATTAAAAACAAGAGATAAAATTAAAATTTAAGATATTTATGCCCTAGTTTTTAGCTAGGGTATTTTGTTTTACAAATTTTAAATTTTTGTTTTCCCCATTCTCTCTTTTTAATATTATTAGCTACTTATTATTCCTTTATTAAAAACCTTTTGCAATTGACAACTTTAGTAAATAATTGTATAATCGAAAAAATTACTTTTAACATTCTACCTATATTAATGGTTTTTTGTGAGATCTTTTTAATTTTATTCCCTAATTCTGGGATCAAAAAATTTTATCTATTTTTATTTATATGGTATTTTATTTTCACAAATTTATGTTAAAGAATTTTATTAGCTTACTTATTTTAGATTACTTAAAAAGGAGAAAAAGATGAAAGTCGCAAAATTTGGTGGCAGTTCCCTTGCCGATGCTCGTCAGCTGAAAAAAGTTAAGGATATTATTCTGGAAGATGACGCAAGAAAGTACATCGTAGTTTCTGCGCCTGGAAAAGGTGTTAACAACAATCACAAGGTCACTGACCTTCTAGCAATGTGCCACGAACTAAGTGCGCACGAATTAAATTTTAATGAAGTTTACAAGATCATCGAAAATGTTTTTAAAAATATTGTTGATGATCTTGTTTTGGATATTGACATAAATAGTATCTTATCTGATGTCAAAGATGAAATTAGTAAAGGTGCAAGTTATGATTTTGTCATAAGCCGTGGCGAATTTATTAGTGCTCAAGTTCTAGCTTCTTATTTAGGATATGATTTTGTTGATGCAAAAGAACTTATTGTATTCACAAATGGAGTTTTAGATTTAGAAAAGTCAGAAGAAAAAATTAAAAATGTTTTGACTAAACACGATAGAGCTGTAATACCTGGTTTTTATGGTGTAAAGGAAGACGGAAAGGTAAAGACTTTTTCTCGTGGTGGGTCTGACGTTACTGGTTCTGTAATTGCTTCTGCTCTTGATGCTGAAATGTATGAAAACTTTACAGATGTTTCAGGTTTTTTAGTTGCAGATCCAAAAATCGTAAAAAATCCCGCTCCAATGGGAACTATTACTTATAAAGAACTTAGAGAACTTTCTTATATGGGTGCAAAAGTTCTTCACGAAGAAGCAATCTTCCCTCTTAGGGACAAAAATATTCCAATTAATATTAAAAATACCAATGCCCCACACGAAGAAGGTACTTTGATTTTATCCAAGTGCGATGTGAAAAATAAAAATATTTTAACTGGTATTTCTGGCAAAAAAGATTTTACTGTTATAAATCTTGAAAAAGTAAACATGAATACTGAAAAGGACTTTTTCAGAAAGCTAACTACAGTTTTTGAATCTAATGACATTTCCATTGAACACATGCCATCAAGTATTGATTCAGTTTCTGTACTTGTTGCAGATTCATTTATAACACCAAAGTTAAATAAGGTTCTTGAAGAATTAAAAATTTATCTAAATGTTGACAATCTTTCTTGGGAAAGAGATATTTCCCTTATTGCTGTTGTTGGTCGAGGCATGATAAATGAAAAAGGTGTTTCTTCTAGAACATTTACTGCTCTTGCAAAAGAGGGCATTAATATAAAGATGATAAGTCAAGGTTCCAGCGAAATTAATATTATTATTGGAGTTGAAACTAAGGATTTTGAAAAGGCAATTCGTTCTATTTACAAAGAATTTTACAAGGAGGACTAAAAGATGAAAGTTAATGTAGCTGTTGTAGGTGCAACTGGTTTAGTTGGAAGTATGATGTTAAAGGTTCTAAGTGAAGAAAATTTTCCTATAGATAATTTATATTTATTTAGTTCGAAAAAATCTGCAGGTAAAAAAATTGAATACTGTGGAAAAGAATATACTGTTGAAGAATTAAAGGAAGATTCTTTTGAAGGAAGAGATATTAAAATTGCTCTTTTCTCTGCCGGTGGTTCTGTGAGTGAAAAGTTTGCTCCTCTTGCTGCAAAAGCTGGAGCTACTGTTGTCGATAACTCTTCTGCTTTTAGAATGGACCCAGAAGTTCCCCTAGTTGTTCCTGAAATCAATCCTGAAGATATAAAAAATAATAAGGGTATAATTGCAAACCCAAATTGTTCTACAATTCAATCTGTTTTGCCACTTAAACCAATCCACGACAAATACAAGATAAAGAGAGTTATTTATTCTACTTACCAATCTGTTTCAGGTTCTGGTATAAAAGGTATCTCAGACTTGGAAAAGGGAACTCAACTTGCCTATAAGTATCCAATTAAAAACAACTGCATACCACAAATTGATGTATTTTTAGATAATGGTTACTCTAAAGAAGAAATGAAAATGATAAATGAAACTAAAAAGATTTTTCATGATGACTCCCTACTTGTTACTGCAACAACTGTAAGAGTTCCTGTTAGAAATTCTCACTCCATATCAATAAATGTTGAAGTGGAAAAAGCTTTTGAAGTTTCTGATGTGAAAAAAATCATATCTGAATACCCTGGCTTGGTTCTCCAAGATGATCTTACAAATGAAGTTTACCCTATGCCACTTATGGCAGCTGACAAAAACGAAGTCTTTGTTGGAAGAATTAGACGTGACTTTACTGTGGAAAATGGTCTAAATCTTTGGTCTTGTGCCGACAATATAAGAAAGGGTGCAGCGACAAACGCAGTACAAATTGCTAAAAAAGTCTTGGAGGTTTAATTTGAAAATTGCAATAATGGGCTTCGGAACAGTGGGAACTGGCGTCGAAGAAATCTTGTTCAAAAAAAGAGATGCCCTCTTAAAAAATAATTTTGATATAGAAATAGAAAAAATTTTAATAAAAAATAAAAATAAAGAAAGATTTCCTCACAATAAGGATCTAGTATTTACAGATGACTTTGATGAAATTTTAAATTCTGATGTGGATACAGTTATTGATGTCACTTCAAATCTAGAAGAAACTTATGAAAGAATTGTAAAATTAATGAAAGCTGGCAAAAATATTGTAACTGCCAATAAGGCTGTTGTTTCTAAATATTTTGAAAATTTAAATATGCTTGCAAGAGAAAATAATATTTACTTTTCCTATGAAGCTTCAGTTGCCGGTGCAATCCCTATAATTCATCCTATTATGGAAGAAGCTTTCTTTAGTCAAATGGATAAGGTCTATGGAATTTTAAATGGAACATCAAACTATATTCTCTCAAAGATGGAACTTGAAGGTTCATCTTATGAAGATGTACTAAAGGATGCACAAGATCTTGGCTATGCCGAAGCTGATCCAACAGCTGATGTTGGTGGTTTTGATGCCATGAGAAAAATAAGAATTCTATCTTCACTTATTTATAATGCAAAAATAGAAGAAGATGACATCTTCACTTTTGGAATTTCGAATATAAAAAAATCTGATTTTGATTTTGCAAAAGAAAAAGGCTATTCTATTAGACTTCTTGCCAAATCAAAACTTTCAGATGGAAAAATAAATATTTCTGTAATACCAACTTTTTTAAAAGACAACTTTTTTGCAAAAACTTTTGATGGAACTAATGCTATAAAAGTTTGGGGCGAAAACTTTTCTTCCTATGAATTAAAGGGACCTGGTGCAGGTAAACTTGAAACTGCTGATGCAATTATGCGTGATCTCTTGAGAATTCTTGCTAAAAGAGAAATAAAAACTTTTTATGATGCAGAAAATTCCTATGAAGTCACAAATAATTTGAAAAATAAATTTTATATTAGGACTTCACAAATCTCTAACCAATTAAAAAATTTAGTAGAAGAAGAAAAATACATTGGACAAGATCATCATATAATTACTAAAAAAATAAGTCTTGATGACCTGGAAAATTCTATAAAAGATCTTGATGATATATTTATAGCAGAAATCGAGGAGGAAATATGAAATTTTTATCAACAAGAAATTCTAATTTAAAAATTTCTGGCAGAGAAGCTATTGTTAAAGGGATTTCTGAAGACGGCGGACTTTTTGTTCCAGAATCCTTCCCTTCCTTTGACATAATGGAAAATTTAGAGCTTTCCTACACAGATCTTGCCCACAAAATTTTGTCCCTTTATCTTACAGATTTTGACAGCCAAGATTTGTTGAAAATTATAGAAAAATCTTACGCATCATTTGAAGATGAAATTGCAAAAGTAACTTGCAAAAAAGATTTTTATCTTGAACTTTATCACGGAAGGACTTCTGCCTTTAAAGACTTTGCCCTTTGCCTACTTCCTAATCTTTTGGCTTATGCAAAAAAATCTCTTGGCATCAAGGACAAAACTTTGATTTTGACAGCAACTTCAGGCGACACTGGAAAGGCTGCCCTTGAAGGATTTTACAACACAGAAGACATTGATATCTTGGTCTTATATCCAACTGAAGGAGTCAGCTCCATCCAAAAAGCGCAAATGGATACCACAGATTCTCTTAACTCTAAGGTTATTTCCATCGACGGAAACTTTGACGATGCTCAAACTGCTGTCAAAAAAATATTTAATGATAAAAAAATTAAGGAAGAATTAAAAAAAGAAAATATTTATTTATCTTCAGCCAACTCAATTAACATTGGCAGGCTTCTTCCCCAAATAGTTTATTATTTTTATTCTTACGCAGACTTAGTTAAAAAAGAAAAAATTTCTGCAGGAGAAAAAATTTCTTTCTGTGTCCCTACAGGAAACTTTGGAGATATTTTGGCAGGATATTATGCAAAAGAAATGGGTCTTCCAGTAGAAAAACTTGTAATAGCATCAAATGACAACAATGTTTTGACAGACTTTTTCACAAGTGGAACTTACGATGCAAATAGAGAACTTGTAAAGACAATCTCCCCTTCTATGGACATCTTAGTTTCATCAAATCTTGAAAGATTAATCTTCCACAAGTCTTCTGATGTTGTTGTAAAAGAAAAAATGAGTGACTTAAATGATTCTCACATCTTCACTTTTGATTGCGACTTTGACGAATTTTTATGTGGCTATGCCAGCGAAGAAGAAACAAAAAATACAATTGCAAAAACTTTTAAAGAAGAAGGATATTTGATGGATCCTCACACAGGAGTTGCAAAAAATATTGTAGATAAGCTTGGACTTGAAAAAACTGTAATATTATCCACTGCCAGTCCTTACAAGTTTTCATCAACAGTCCTAGATGCCCTTGGCGAAAATCTTTCCAAGGATGAATTTGAAAATATAAATATTCTTCACGAAAAAACAGGCGTGAAAATTCCTAGTGAAATTAAAAAATTAAGAAACAAAAAAATTATTCACAATACAAAAATTTCAAAAGATGAAATTGAAAAAGAAGTTTTAAAATTTGCATCTCGTGGCAAAAGAATTTCAGTCCCTGCAAGTTCAGCAAACCTTGGACCTGGCTTCGATGCACTTGGACTAGCTCTTGGACTTTATAACACTTGTGAATTTAAAATTGTATCTGATAAGGATCTTTTTGAACAAAATCTTAAAGATAATTTAATATATAAGGCTTACAAATATGCCTTTGATTTTTACGAAAAAGAAATAATTCCTGTGGAATTTGATGTAAATACAAATATTTTCTTATCAAGAGGTCTTGGTTCATCAGCAGCTTGTATAGTGATGGGAATAATGGCTGCCTTTTCTGTCATGGGTAAAGAATTTGACAAAAAAGAAATTTTAAAAATTGCAACAGAAATGGAAGGACACCCAGACAATGTTTCACCTGCTATCTTTGGCAATGCAAGTGCAGCAATTTTAAAAGACCAAGAAGTTTTTGTAGAAAAATTTGAAATCTCAAATAATTTTAAATTCTTGGCAATCATTCCTGACTTTAAACTTCCAACAAAATTAGCAAGAGAAGCCCTTCCACAAACTTACACAAAAGAAGATGCTGTCTTTAATATATCTAGAGTTTCTATGCTTATTTTATCTTTAATATCAGGAAATGAAGAAAATCTAAAAACTGCCCTTGAAGATAAAATTCACGAACCCTACAGATTAAAACTAATTCCAGAAATTGATGAAATCGAAAAAATAATTGCTGATTCCCCTGCCATTGGTCACTACCTAAGTGGTGCTGGTTCAACTATAATGGTGATTTTAAAATCTAGTGATATAAAGTCAGAAAAACTCATAAAAAATAAATTGGAAAAACTATCAGCTAATTATAAAATAATGCCAGTAGAAATTGATAAAAGAGGAGCCTTCTTAATTTAAAAAATTTTAAAAAAATAAAGGTCGCATTGTCGACCTTTTTCTTTTTTTATAGGACAATTTCTGGTATTATTAATTTAAAATAAAATGTGAAAGGAGTAAGCATGAAAAATTTTAAGGTTAAAGACCTTGTCATAACATCACTTTTTATTGCACTTGTCTATGTATTCACTTGGATTGTAAAAATCCAACTTCCCTTTTCCCCAAATGGAGGTTTGATTCACTTGGGCAATGTTCCATTTTTCCTTGCAGCAATATTTTTTGACAAGCGAGTTGGAATGACAGCAGGAGCTCTTGGAATGGGTCTATTTGATCTCACAAGTGGTTGGGTTCTTTGGTCACCCATGACAGTAATTTCAGCACTTATTATGGGCTACATTTTAAACAAAATGAATTACAAAAAATTAAATATTAAAAATTTAATTTTGTCCTTTGTGCTTGTAGCTATAGTGAAAGTTCTAGTTTATTACATAGGAGAAATTTTCATCTTGTCATCATTTATTGCACCTCTTGCCTCAATACCAGGCAACTTAATTCAGATTGCAGTTTCATCTGTAATTGTCCTAATTGTTTTAAAACCAATGGAAAAAGTTTTTAAAAATTTTTAAACTAAAAAACCTAAAAAAAAGATAGCTAACTGAGTAAAACTAAAATCATTTTTAGTCTTAACTCAAAAAGCTATCTTTCTTTTTTTATAAAATATTAAAAATTATCTTGGATAATTACGTCCCTATTTTTATTTATGTCTTCAGCTTTTTTTAACATTCTTTCTAAATCTTCTTCATCAAAATCATAGACCTTGTCGCAGAAGTAGCAATTTACTTCAGCTTTTTTGTCTTCTTCTAAAATTTTACCAATTTCCTTTGGACCAACAGATACAATGGCATCTTCAACTTTTTCACGTGAACAGTTGCACTTGTATTCTATTTCTCTTTTTTCAAGAACTTTGTAGTTCATTCCTTCCATTAAAATTTCAATTAACTTTTCTGCATCGTGATACTCATCAATCACTGAAGTCACATTGTTAAGTTTTTTTAAGTTTTCTTCAAGTTTTGCAATTTCTTCTTCTCTGCAATCTGGCATAAGTTGAACTATAAAGCCGCCTGCCGCCTTAATTGAATAATCAACATCAACTAAAACACCAAGACCTACTGCAGATGGAACTTGATCAGATTGTAAAAAATAAACTGCAAGATCTTCTGCAATTTCGCCACTTGTAAGATTTACTGTTCCAGTGTAAGGTTTTTTCATTCCTGTGTCCATAACAAGAGTTAAATTTCCTTGACCAACTGCACCAGCAACATCAATTTTGCCATCAGATTCTCTAATAGGAAGATCTGCTGATGGATTTGTCACATAGCCTTTCACAAAGCCGTCATTTTTGCAAGTTGCAACAACAGACCCAGCTGGACCATTTCCGTTAATGGAAAGAGTTATTGAGTCCTTTTCATTTTTTTGCCAAGAACCAATAATTGCTGTGGCAGTAAGAACTCTTCCTAGGGCTGCCGAAGTTGTCTTTGATAATTTATGAATCTTTGCCGCCTCTTCCACAACATCAGTTGTTATAGCAGCAGAAATTTTTATAGTTTCTGTATCATCTATTGCTCTTAAAATATATCCCATTTAAATCACCGCCTACTATTATAACAGTTTTTAAGTAAAAATGGTGTATTTTAAAGCTTTTGAGGAATTTTAATTATTCTTCTAATTAGTAAAATTTTTAAATTTTTATAGAAACGTTGTCTTTATATATTTTATTTAATATAATATATTCAATATATAAGCAGCTTGACTGCCAAAATAGTTAGGAGGAATTTAATTGAATAAGAAGTTTGAAAAATTGATTTTAGTTTTTTGCTTATTTTTTAGCCTAGTGACTTTAAATGCATTTGCTAATAATGAAATCAACTTGTGGATTGACGGCAATTATGTAGAATCAGATGTCGCACCCTTTATAGAAGATAGTAGAACTCTTGTACCACTTAGAGTTATATCTGAAAATTTGGGTCTTGAAGTCGAATGGAATGCTAAAGATAAAGAGGTAATTATCTCTCAAGGTGAAGATTATTTTGTTTTTTTAATAGGCGAAAATTTTTATAGCAAGGGCGACGTAAAGATGGAAATGGATGTTGCACCAAAAATAGTTTCTGACAGGACTTTTGTGCCTATTAGAGTTATCGCAGAACTTTTTGACAAAGATGTTAATTGGGACAATGCAAATAGAACTGTAGTAATTGGAAGTGGATATGACTTCACTTTACAAAATAAAGAAGCTACTCCTAAAAAAGAGGAAATTAAAAAAATCGAAAAGACTGTTGAAACCAATAAGATTGTAGAAAATACTGAAACTAAAAAAGCTACAAATGTAAATACTTTAGTGGGCGTTCCTACTGGAAATGGAAATGGAAATGGAAGTAACTTTAATACTTATGATATTCCGACAAATGCAAAATATGTTGGTAATTCAAATAGTTCTAAATTTCACAGAGGAAGTTGCGGATCTGTCAATAAAATTGCAGAACACAACAGAGTTATTTTTAACTCTCGTGAAGAAGCAATAAATTCCGGTTACCAAGCATGTAAAAGGTGTCATCCTTAAAAGTATGCTTTCTATAAGAGAATTAAAAAATTTAATTTATCTACTAAAAATGGCCTCTCCATGGAAGCCATTTTTTTAATGTATTTTATTTTTGTGCAACTATTGTGTATCTAGAAGTTTTATCACTTGCATCTTTAAATTCATAGTCGTCATAAACTTCTATTTCTTTAAATCCAATTTCTTCTAACAATTTTTTTACATAAGACAAGTCATATGCCCTCTCAAGGTGTTCTTCATAAAATCTCTTATAATTGTTGTCATCAGTATTTCTGAAAAAATTAACTCCATAGGTGTTTAATTTTTTTTCTTCATCAAAAATATTTTCCCAAATATAAAAGACATCTTCAACTTCATCGACAGTTACTGGATCAATATTTTTAAACTTGTACTCAGTATTTAGGTCGAATATAAAAATTCCACTTTCTCTTAAATGCTCAAAAGCTGATTTTATAGCTGACTCAAAATCTTCTTTTTCTGTTAGGTAATTTAAGCTGTCACCAACAGAAACAATGGCATCATAAGTTGAAGGAGCAGAAAAAGCTGCCATATTTTGTTTAAATAATTTTAAATTTCTACTTCTAATTTTATTTTCACAGACACTTAACATATCTTCTGACAAATCAAAGGCGTGGACTTTGTAGTCCTTCACCAACTTTTCTGTCAGTCCTCCTGTCCCACAAGCCATTTCCAAAATTAAGTTAGCTTCTAGAGATTTTTCCCCTAGAAGCTCTCTTATAAATTTATAAATTTTTTCATAATCAAGATCATACATCAGCTTGTCGTAAAAATAAGCGAAATCTCCGTACATCATGATCTTTTTTCTATCTCCTTTAAAATTTCTTGAAGCACTTTTGAAGAATTATCGTGAAAAACAAAATCTGCTCGCCTGTCCATTGGTGTAGAATCATTGTTTATTATAATTAAATGATCAACATAATTTGGCAAAAAGTTTACTGGTGAAACTGTAAGAGATGATCCCACAACAATTAAAGTGTCAGTTGAATCAAGTTCTCTTGCTCCTCTTTCAAAATCATCTGGCATCATATCTCCAAACATCACAACATTTGGTCTTATTACTCCGCCACAGGAGTCACATTTAGGTGGGATTTCTCCACTTTCAACTTTTTCACGCATAAGGGCAAAGGGATATTCTTTTCCACAATTCATACAATGAGTGCCACGAGTTTCTCCGTGAACTTCATATATATTTTTTGAACCTGCCTTTGCGTGAAGGTTATCTATATTTTGTGTAATAATTCCAGATAAATATCCAAGCTCTTCCATCTTTGCAAGGGCCTTGTGACCATCATTGGGTTCTTGGTCATTTAAGTCTTCTAAAATTTTATAGCCTTCTTTATAAAAAATTTCTGGATGATTTATTAGTCTGTCCTTTGAAAGGGCAAGTGTTGGATCCATCTTGGAATAATATCCAGTAGATGATCTAAAATCAGGAATGCCTGAATCTGTAGAAATTCCTGCACCTGTTAGGGCAAAAACTTTTTTTGATTTTAAAATTAAATCTGCAGCTTCTTTTATTTTATCCATATCTTACCTCCTAAAAAACAATGTAGTGATAGATGAAATACAAAATCACAAGGGCAATTAAGGGAACAAAGTTGAATAAATCTATCCCCTCAACATCTCTATATCTGATTTTTACTTCCCTGTATTTATTATTTTCTTCCTTTAAACTTTTTAAAATAAACCTGCTAAGTATAAATGAAAAAATTGAAAGAAGAACTAAAATAATGATAATTGAAAGTTCAAGAGATCCAATTTCGCGTGTAAACTTTGTCTGTCTCAAAAAATCAAAAAGTCTTTCATTTAAGTATCTAGCTGTCAAAACTGCAATGACATTGTTTATAAAATGTGCAACAATAGCAGGGATAATTGAGCCAGTGTATTCGATTAAACTTGCAAACAAAAGTCCCAACAAAAAGGGTGCAATAAAGTTTTGTATATCGAAGTGGAATAAAGCAAATACAAGTGCCGAAACTATTATAGCAAATCTTTCTCCATAGACATTATAGGCATTTGTAAGTGTCCCTCTAAAGAAAACTTCTTCACAAATTGCTGGCACAAGGCACATAAAAATCAAATAATTTAAAATAGGAACATTTTGTAGCATTATTTCCATGGGGAAATTTTTATATTCAATAAAATTTGAAAGAAGGGATAAAAATACTCCATTTAATAAAAGAATCACTGGGTAAATTAAGACAACTAAAATAATTGTCTTCCCCAAACTCTTAAAAGAAACTTTCTTTATTTTTAAGACCTCTTTTACATCTCCAGTTGAAGAAATGAGAAGGGCTGGTAATAAAACTATTAAAGTTTCTGTTATAAAGGTTCCCCAAAAGCTAAAACGCTCCTGAATATTAAAACCAATTGTCAAAAAAATAATTGCAAGCACAAGTGTCAAAGAGTTGACGCTCATGACATTTAAATTTTTCTTTTTATAAGTTCTCATTTTTATTTATAGGTATAGATGTAAGGTACATTTCTATAGTGGTCTCCATAATTTAGTCCATAGCCAACTATAAAAATATCGTCAATTTCAAAGCCAACATAGTCAGCACTTACATCTGCCTCTCTCCTTGAAGGTTTATCAAGCAAGACACAAGTCTTTAAAGATTTTGGATTTTTTTCCTTTAATTTTTCTTTTACTGCATAAAGTGTGTTTCCAGTATCTAAAATGTCATCGACTACAAGCACATTTCTGCCTTCAATATCTGTTCTAAGGTCAGTCAAAAATCTAACTTCACCGCTAGAACTTTCGCTGTGACCATAACTTGATGTTGTAAGAAAATCTATCTCTACTAATTTATCTATCTCTCTTACTAAGTCTGCGGCAAAAATAAAACTTCCCCTCAAAAGGGAAATAACTACGAAATCATCTTTGAAGTCTTTTTCAATTCTCTTGCCCAAACTTTCTACTTTTTCTTTAATCTCTTCACGAGAAAATAATATTTCTTTTTCCATAATTCCTCCAAATACATTATATCAAAAAATGCCAAAAATTCATCTTTAATTGCCATTATAAGCCTGGCTTTGGTATAATTACTTGGAAGGTGATCTTATGAAAAAAAGTTCTTTTGAACTTGCATTAAATAAATTATTAATTTTATATGTGATAGATAATTTCAACCACAAATTGAAGGAAAATGACCTTAGCTATTTTGTCCTTAACATTGAACTCTTTAATTATTTTTACTTTAAACAATATTTAAAGGAGTTAGAATCAACAGGGCTTGTCCTTTTTGACAAGGATAAAAAATATTATCTTTCAGAAGATGGACAAAATACACTAAATATTTTCTACGAACAAATCCCTGAAGACAATATAAAATTTTTGGATGAGAATATGGAAAAATACCGCCATGAACTACTCCTCAAAAATTCTGTGTCAGGAGAAGTCATAGAAGAAGATAAAACTTCTTATGCAAAACTAATTATCAAAGACGACAATATAGAAGTCCTTGATCTTAAAATCGAAGCATCAGATGTAAATATGGCAAAAAAAATCTCTTCCAACTTCAAGAAAAATCCAGAAGAAATTTATTCAAAAATTTTAAAAATTTTGACAGAAGAAGAAAATAAATAGAAAAAAGGACCAGGTCGGTCCTTTTTATTTTACTTAAATTAAATTTAAACTATATACTCTCTCATATTTCTGCCTGCAATAGCAACTGTTGATGCATTGTGGAGGAAGGCTGATCGAGTGTTTGTCACATATCCTAGAACGCCAAGAATTATTAAGGCACCATTAAAGGAAATTATCTCCCTGTAGTTTCTATTAATTCTATTCTCTAAGGCTCTGGCAATTTTTATTACATCAACAAGTTCCTTTAAGGAGTCGGACTTAATAGATATATCGGCAATTTCCTTTGCAATATCAGCACCTTCGTGCATTGAGATCCCAACATCTGCTGATGAAAGGGCAATGGAGTCGTTGATGCCGTCCCCAATCATAACAACAGTCCTGCCGGCCTCTTTCTCCTTATCTACATAATCTTTCTTGTCTTCTGGTAAGACTTGGGACTCATAATAATCAAGTTGGAGTTCTTTTGCTACAGCTCTTGCAGAATTTTCTGCATCACCTGTTAGCATTGCTATTCTTTTGAATCCAAGTTCCCTTAGGGCATCAATAGTTGATTTTGCATCTTCACGAACTGGGTCCTTGATGCAAATTACTGCAATTAATTTTTCATCAAAGGCAAGATATAAAAGTGAATAGTCTTCTTTTAACTCTTCAATCTTATCTTCTTGAGCCTTATCAATTTTAATTTTTTCATCTTCAAGTATGAAGTGGGCAGATCCAATTAGGGCAGTTTTCCCTTCAATAGTTGACTTTATACCATGTGCAACGATGTACTCTGGCTTTGAGTGCATCTCTTCGTGATTAAGGTTCTTGTCCTTAGCAGCCTTAACTACTGCGTTGGCAATAGAGTGTGGGAAGTGTTCTTCAAGACAAGCTGCAATCCTCAGGCACTCATCCTCATCATTATCATAAAAGGCAATTAGCTTCTCAACTTTTGGTTCTGACTTTGTGAGAGTTCCCGTCTTGTCAAAGACAATTGAGTCAGCGTGGGCTAACTTCTCAAGATACCTACCACCCTTAACAAGGATTTCTCTTTCTGATGCCGATGAAATTGCCTTCATTGTTGCAATTGGCATTGTAAGTTTTAGGGCGCAAGAGAAGTCCACCATTAAGAAGGACTTGGCCTTGATAAAGTTTCTTGTCAAAAGATAAGTTAGTCCTGCTCCAAGGAAGGAATATTTTACAATAGAGTCTGCAAGAGATTCTGCCTTCTTTTCTGCAAGAGACTTATTCTTTTCACTTTCTCCAATTAATTCTATTATATGGTTGATCCTTGAGTCATCATATTTTTTGGAAGTCTTTACTAAGAGAGCTCCTTCTTCTAAGGCAGTGCCTGCAAAGACAGTCTTGCCTTCAGTCTTCTTAACAGGAAGGGATTCACCAGTTAGGGAGGCCTCGTTGACCATGCCGTAACCCCTAATTATTTCTCCATCAACAGGAATAGTTGAGCCCATGTTGACTTCAACAAGTTCGCCAATTTCTACTTCTTCAAGTTTCTTTAAATACTTCTTATCTCCCTCAACTACAAAGACCTTGTCAACATTTAACTTTAAGGATTGAGCTAGGTCATCCTTAGACTTCTTTAATGTGTAATCTTCTAGTTCTTCGCCAAGTTCAAGGAGGAACATTATGCTACCTGCGTCGCCAAATTCTCCATCAAGTATAGATACACCAATTGCTGTTGCATCAAGTAGGCTCACGTCAAGCCTTCTATTCTTAAGACTCCTTAAACCAGCCTTGATGTAAGGGATAGATTTTATAATTACGCCAATTGGTCTCAAAGGCATTGGCATAATTTTTGTAAAGAAAATCCTCCTGTACATGGCGTCACGCAAGATGTGAAAGACCTCTCTTTCATTTTGTGGAACAAAATCAGCATCATCAATTTCAAAGTAATCTAGGTCACTTAAGTCAAAATCCAAAATATATCTTGCAATCTTAGGAAGATATTTTTCTTCATAGTTTACAATTATTGAATTGGCAAGGGGAGAAATTTTGCAAGACTTAACCCCTTCTAATTCCTCTATTTTGTATTTTAATTTATTAACATTAACTTCTGGAAGAAGTCCCTCATAAGTGAAACGAGCCCTCCCCAGAGTCCTGCTGGCAATAGAAGCAATCATCTCAGTCTTCTACTTCTTCTTCAACTACTTCTGTTTCAGCAACTTTTTCTATGTCTACTTGAGCCTTTCTTTCAGCTTCCTTCTTTTCGTCTTCAGCCTTTTTAATTTTTGCTTCAGCAAGAATATCTTCGCTGGTAACTTTTACATTTTCAAGATTCTTGTCGATGCCTTCTTTTATTTTTAAACCACCAGCAACACTATTAACTGCTAATTTTTTCACAGTGTCTGATGCAAGAATTTTTCCGCCAATAGCTCCTACTACTAAACCTAATCCTAAATTAATTAATTTCTTATTCATAATATCCTCCTCTAATAATCTCTTTTAAGCTTATAATATCATTTATTTTTTCTAATTTTTAAAAATATAAATCTTAATATGTTTAAAAATTAATAAGAAGATTCTCTCCAAATCTTTAATATTTATTATTTAAAATTTTTCAGGTGTATACTAAAGAAATAGGCTATTGATATAAAGTATTAAAGGAAGGTAATCTTTTGGAAAAAATTTCTTTTAAACTTGCTTTAAATATTTTTTATGAACAAATTCCAGAAGAAAATATAAAATTTTAAAAATCTTGACAGAAGATACAAAAGAAGAATAAAAAAACACCAGAGAAAGTGAATGAGGTGACCCCATTAAGTTGGACCAAATACCAGAGAGAATTTATATTTTCTCTGGTATTTTTTATGCTGCATTCTTTTCTCTGTATTCTATTGGACTT
>QWCE01007263.1_pt1 | contig 16965 bp, 18 predicted proteins | sample 1972531 | NCBI WGS metagenome assembly QWCE01 (sample SAMN09866716, study PRJNA288562) | Human gut metagenome isolate term4_stool, whole genome shotgun sequencing... | reverse complement strand
AGGTTCCACCTGTTCCCATTCCGAACACAGAAGTTAAGCTCACTTGTGCCGAAGATAGTTCGCTGGAAACGGCGTGTGAAAATAGGTAGTCGCCGACTTAACAAAGAGCTCTGAGATGAAAGTCTCAGGGCTTTTTTGTTGCGTTTCGGGGCAGAAAATAGTATCATAAAGGCAGAACCTTATACTTTCTACAGATTCTCCTGTTACACTGTTTGCACAACGAAAGGAGAATCTCTATGGAAAAATTAACGAAAAAGGGGCTGGACGGTACCCAGCTCAAGACCATCGCACTGGTGCTGATGGTGCTGGACCACATTCATTATTTTTTTGAGTTCACCGGCTGCATCCCGACGGTGTTCAGTATGCTGGGGCGGCTCAGTGCGCCGCTGTTTCTGTTCTGCACGGTGGAGGGTTTTGCCCACACCCATGATCGCAAGCGGTATTTTATCCGCATTTGGGCTATCGGTACGGCGATGGCGGCGCTGGAATTCTTTATGATCTACGCCAAAGCCTTCCGGCGTGGGGACGGCTTCTACCCGCTGAACGCTATTTTTCAGGATCTTGCGCTGCTGTGCATCGTCTGGCAGGGCATCGACTGGCTGCGGGAGAAAAAATTCGCCAAGGGCATTGCTGCCATTGCCGCCGTTTTGTGCTGGCCGTATGTGGTAGTGGTTTTTCTGCTGCTCTTTCCCGGGGTGCAGGAGATGCCCATTGCCTCGACAATTATGGCGTTTGTCATCACCAGCCCGCTGCCCATGTGGACGACCATCACGGATGGCGGCTGGAGCTTTTTGCTGGGCGGCGTGCTGCTGTATGCCCTGCGGGGTCATCGCCGCGTGCAGCTGACGGTATGGGCACTGCTCATTTTCCTGTGTGACTTTGCCCTGAACTTCCGGGCGGTTTGCGGGCAGGAGGGCTTTGTATGGACACAGATGTTTACCAACTACTACGAGTGGTTCGGAGTGGCGGCGGTGCTGCTGATGCTGCTGTACAACGGGCAGCGCGGCAGCGGGCACAAGCAGCTGTTCTACTGGTTCTACCCCGCCCATGTGTACCTGCTGTACGGGGCATCCTGCCTTGTTTATAACGTGTTGAGGTGAATCTTGTGGCAAACATTCTGGCAGTGGATGACAATTTAGAGGTCTGCACGCTGATCCGCACCGCCTTGGAGCGGGACGGTCACCGGGTGGAGACACGGCAGGCGGGCGGGGCGCTGACTGAGGCGCTCTGCCGCTGGGCAGACTGCATCCTGCTGGATGTGATGATGCCCGGCGAGGATGGTTTTGCGGTGTGCCGCCGCATCCGCAGCCTGACCGAAGCGCCCATCCTGTTCCTGAGCGCCCGGACGGACGAGCCCGCCGTGCTGGAAGGACTGGGCATCGGGGCAGACGACTACCTGCAAAAGCCCTTCCGGGTGGCCGAACTGCGGGCCCGGGTGGCGGCGCACCTGCGGCGGCAAAACCGCACACCGGCGCACCGGCTGGTGCGCGGCGGTGTGGCGTTTGACCTGTCGGCCAAGAGCGCGGCCGTGGGCGAAACGCCGCTTCCGCTGACCCGGTCGGAATATGCCATCTGCGAATATCTGGCGCTCTACGCCGGGCAGACCTTCACAAAAGAGCAGATCTACGAAGCCGTGTTTGGCATCGACGGCACAGCGGACGACACCGCCGTCACCCAGCACATCAAAAATATCCGGGCGAAGCTGCGGGCGGCGGGCATCGCCGCGCCGGAAATGATGCTGAAAACCGTGTGGGGAGTGGGCTACCAATGGAAAAACGAAAACTGATCTCGCTGCGCGGCGTGCTGCTGCGGTATCTGGTGCAGACGGCGCTGGCCTGTGTGCTGGCGGCGGCGTGCTGGCTGGTATTGCTGCTGGTGCTCGTTGGCAGCGGGCTTTGCCTGCCTGCGAACTGGGCGGCGCGGGTGTCCAGCGAGGCCGCACAGAACGTCCTGCCGCAGATGACGGCGGAAACGTTTGATGCTTCCCGGCTGGACCCGTTGTGCCGCTATGCGCTGCTTGCCGGGCCGGGCAGCGACGAAGTGCTGGCCACCAACATGGACGCGCGGCACCTGCAATGGGCGCTGGAGGACTGGCGCGGCACACGGCGCTGGCATGTTGGCTACGCGCAATATTACATGGATGCAAAATTGCAGGATGGAACGATCTGCCGCCTGCAATTTGACTACGCTGTGCCCTATGCAGACCCGGCCCTGCGGGGCGTGTTGCCGGATCTGCAAACGGCGCATCTGCTGCTGGGGCTGCTGCTGCTCGTGGGCGTGGTGGCATGGTGCACCCACCGCACTGGAACATTTCTGGCCCGGGAGACCGCCAAATTGACCGCCGCCGCCCAGAGCGTGGCCCGGCAGCAGCTGGACGAAGCCGTGTTTGCCGAAGCCCGTGTGCAGGAGTATGACGCGGCCCTGCAGGCGCTGCAGAGCATGGGCGGCCAGCTGACCGACAGCCTGCAGCGGCAGTGGACCATGGAGCAGCAGCAGCGGGAGCAGATCATCCAGCTTTCCCACAAGCTGAAAACACCGCTGACCATCATCGAGGGCAACGCTGAACTGCTGGCCGAGGACGCGCTGACGCCGGAACAGAAAGCGCAGGTGGAAGCCATTCTGCAGGGCGCCGAGCAGACCCGCACTTATCTGGGAAAAATCCGCGCCGAGGTGCAGACGCCGCTGAAGTACAAGACGAAAAAGAGCAGCATGCCGCAGTAAAACCGGCACCGTTCGGGGAAAGCGCTTTGCGGTGCCTGCATGAGGATTGCGAAAAACGGAAAAAGATGGTATATTCAAAGAAAACTGCACCAAAATGCCGTCCCGGATCGTATTCTTTATGAGGTGAGGAAGATGAAACTGCTTTTTAAACAGCGCGCATTTACCTGGTTTGACAGCTACGACATCTACGATGAACGGGAGAACACCGTTTATGTGGTCAAAGGGCAGCTTTCCTGGGGGCATTGCCTGAAAATTTTTGATGCGGACGAGGCCCACGAGCTGGGCACCGTGAAGCAGGAAGTGCTGACCTGGCGGCCCCGGTTCGAGCTGTACGAGGGCGAAGCGTGCATCGGCCACCTGGAAAAAGAATGGAGCTGGTTCAAACCCAAGTACAACATCGACTTCAACGGCTGGCACGTGGAGGGCGACTTTGCTGAGTGGGACTACACCATCACCGGCCCGGATGGCCGCACCGTGGCCACCGTGTCCAAAGAGATCTTCCACTGGACAGACACCTACATTCTGGACATTGCCGACCCGGACGACGCGCTCTATGTGCTGATGTTCGTGCTGGCCATCGACGCGGAAAAGTGCTCCCGGAACTGATATAATAAACAAAAAACGAGGAACGGCCATTCGGTCGTTCCTCGTTTGCGTATCAGGGAAAAGTTACTGTGCGTCGGCCACCATCATCTTGCCGGCCTTGTAGATATCGCCGCAGCCCAGGGTGAGCACCAGGTCGCCCGGCTGTGCGTTCTGCTTGACCCAGTCGGCCGCTTCCTTCAGGCCGTCCACGAGGACAGCGCCGGGGATCTGCGCGGCCAGCTTTGCGCTGGTAATGGTGGGGTCGTTGGGCTCACGGCTGCCCATGATGGGGGTCAGCACGGTGATATCGGGGATCTTGAGCACATCCACGAAGTCGTTGAACAGCATCTTGGTGCGGCTGTATGTAAACGGCTGGTGGACAACGATCAGGCGCTTGTAGCCCATTTCCTTTGCGGTGGTGATGGTGGCACGCAGCTCGGTGGGGTGGTGTGCATAATCGTCTACCACCAGCGCACCGTTGCACTCGCCGTACACCTCAAAGCGGCGGCCTGCGCCCTTGAAGTTCAGAGCAGCCTCGGCGCACTGCTCCACGGTCAGGCCCACAAAGCGGCACACCGCGCACATGGCCAGAGCATTGTAGATGTTGTGGTAGCCGGGCACGGCCAGACGGATGTGGCCGGTGATCTTGCTCCACTCCTTCAGGTCGAACTCGAAGAAGCCGGGCTTGTATTCGTTCACGTTCAGGGCCTGATAGTCGCCGTCGTTCTTGATGCCGAAGGTGCGCACGCGGCGGTCCAGCGTGTACATGACGTCCATGGTGTTCTTGTCGTCGGCGTTGGCGAAGATCATGAACTGGGTCATCAGGGCAAAGCGCTTGAAGGCGAACTTCAGCTCGCCCATGCTGCCGTAGTAGTCCAGATGGTCGTTGTCGATGTTCAGCACCACGGACAGGTACGGGGTGAGCTTTAAGAAGGTCTCGGCGAACTCGCAGGACTCGATGACGATGTCATCGCCCTTGCCGGCCTTGCCGTAGCCGTTGATGAGGGGCAGCTTGCCGCCGATGACGGCGGAGGGGTCGCGGCCGGCCAGCTCCAGTGCGGTGGTGATCATGGAGGTGGTGGTGGTCTTGCCGTGGGTGCCGGACACGCAGATGCTCTGCTTGTACAGGCGGCTCACATAGCCCAGCAGCACGCTGCGCTCGATGGTGGGGATGCCGTAGGAGGAAGCGGCATTCAGCTCCACGTTGTCCTTGGAGATGGCTGCCGAGTAGACCACCAGATCCACGCCAATGACGTTGTCGGCGCTGTCGCTGCCGCCGCAGCCGATGAAGTGGATCTTTTTTACATTGTCCAGCAGGTGCTGGTTGTAATCGGTGTACATGAACATATAAGGCAACCTCCAAATAATTAACGGCTGCAGAGCAGGCCGATTCCATCCATTCGTTTGGGATACATCTTATTATATAATTTTTGGCGCACAAAATAAACAGGAAAAATCGAATTTTCGGAAAGAACCATATTTCCTTTTCTGATTTTGTGATATGTGTACAAGAAAACCGGGATTCATAAAAGATTTACATTTGCGAGAAGGAAATACTTCACAATTTTGAAGCATCTGTGCTAAAATAAAAGGGAACGAAACCATCTGAAAAAGGAGCAGCAACGTGAAGATCAAGATCACTGCGGACAGCACCTGCGATCTGTCTGCCGAACTTTTGCAAAAATGGGACATCACCCTGATGCCCATGCACATCCTGATGGGCGAGGACAGCTATCTGGACGGCGTCACCATCCACCCGGCGGATGTGTTCACCTATGTGAACGGCGGCGGCAAGATGCCGAAATCCGCCGCGGCGAATCTGGTGGAGTACGCCGAATTCTTTGGCAATTACACGGGGGACTACGACGCGGTCATCCACATCTCGGTCAGCAGCAAGCTTTCGTCCTGCTACCAGAACGCAAAGCTGGCCGCAGAGGACTTTGCAAACGTCTATGTGGTGGACAGCCAGAACATCTGCACCGGGCAGGGCTATCTTGTGCTGAAGGCGGCCAAGTGGGCAGCCGACGGCCTGCCGCCCCGCAACATCGCCATGCGGCTGCAGAGCCTTGCCAGGCGGGTGGAGCTGAGCTTTGTGCTGGACCGGCTGGACTTCATGGCCAAAAGCGGCCGCTGCTCCGGTGTGCTGGCCTTCGGGGCCAACCTGCTGGGCATCAAACCGGCGCTGGAAGTCATTGACGGCGAGCTGAAGGTGGTCAAAAAGTACCGCGGCAGCCTGCCCATCTGCGTGGGCAAGTACATCACCGACCGTCTGGCAGACCGGGACGACATCGAGGACGGGCTCGTGTTCATCTCCTCCTGCCAGCCGAAGCCCGGCTGCATGGACGCCGTGAAGGCAGGCCTGAAAAAATACGGCAATTTTGCCGAGTGCTATGAGACCGACATCGGCACCACCATCGGCGGCTACTCCGGCCCGGGCACCATCGGCATCGTGTTTGCACGGAAAGAGAAGTAAGAAAAATGGCTGTTGCATCGCAACAGCCATTTTTCTTACGTTGTGCGCCGTTTCAGGATCTCATCCAGAATGGCGTCTGCTACGTCGGCTTTGCTCATCAGCGGCAGCTCCCGGGCACCGTCCGGGGTGATGAGGGTGACGACATTGGTGTCCACGCCGAAGCCGGCCCCGGCCACTTTCAGGTTGTTGGCCACCACCATGTCCAGGTTCTTTTTGGTGAGCTTTGCAGAGGAGTTTTCCACAAGGTCGCGGGTCTCCATGGAAAAACCGCACAGGAACTGGTGGGTCTTCTGCGGGCCGATGGTGCCCAGGATGTCCGGCGTGCGCTCCAGCGGGATGGACATGTCGCCGTCCTTTTTCTTGATCTTGTCATTGGCCACGGCAGTGGGCCGGTAGTCGGCCACGGCAGCGGCCATGATGAGCACATCCGTCTGGGCAAAGCGGCTGGTGACGGCCTCGTACATCTGCTGGGCGGTGGTCACCGGCACGTCGGTGGTGAACTTCACCGGCTGCAGGGCAGTTTCGCCGTGGATGAGGGTCACCTCGGCACCGCGCATGGCGGCGGCACGGGCGAGGGCGTAGCCCATCTTGCCGGTGGAGTGGTTGGTCAGGTAGCGCACCGGGTCGAGCGACTCCTGGGTGGGCCCGGCGGTGACGGCCACCCGCACCCCAGCCAGGTCTTTGGGCCGGGCGATGGTGTGCAGGATGTACTCGAGCAGCACGTCTTCCTTCGGCAGGCGGCCGCTGCCCACATCCTTGCAGGCCAGCACGCCGCTCTCGGACGGGATGACCGTAAAGCCATAGCGCTGCAGCGTGGCGATGTTGTCCTGCGTGATGGGATTTTCCAGCATGCCGGTGTTCATGGCCGGGGAGACCAGCTTCGGGCACTTGGCGGCCAGCACCACGGTGGTGAGCATGTCGTCGGCGATGCCGTGGGCCATTTTAGCGATGACGTTGGCGGTGGCCGGTGCCACCAGGATCACGTCCGCCTTCTTGGCCAGCGAGATGTGGGTGACCTCGAACTTGAAGTCACGGTCAAAGGTGTCCACCATGCACTTGTGGCCGGTGAGGGTCTCGAAGGTGAGCGGGGTGATGAACTGGGTGGCATTTTTGGTCATGATGACCTCCACGTCCGCGCCCAGCTTGCGCAGTGCACTGGCCACATTGGCCATTTTATAAGCGGCGATGCCGCCGGTGACGCCCAGAAGGACGCATTTGCCTTTCAGATCCATTGGTCTAACCTCCTGCAAAAACGTGCTGTTTCCACATATCTTCCCTTAGTATAATGCAAAAGTTCCGCCAGCACAACAAAAGATCTTAGCCATTGATATAGGCAACACCACCGTCGCCCTGGGGGGCATTCGGGACGGACGTGTATGCTTTGTGGCGCGCATGGACACGGTGCGCACCCGTACGGCTGCTGAATATCGTGCCGAAATGGATAAAATTTTTGCGCATCGCCGCCACCCGGAACGGCCCATGCGCTTTGAGGGCGCTGTGCTCACCAGCGTGGTGCCCCAGATCACCGGTGCACTGGCCGAGTGCGCCCGTCACTACACCGGCAAAAAGCCGGTCATCGTGTCGCCGGACATCCGCACCGGCCTGACCATGGGGGTGGATGAACCCGGCTCTGTGGGCAAGGACCGCCTTGTGGATGCGGCCTATGCGGCGGCGAACTTTCCGCTGCCGGTGGTCACGGTAGACCTTGGCACCGCCACCACCTTCAACGTGGTGGATGAGGACCGGGTGTTCCGGGGCGGCGTCATCTGTCCGGGGCTTTCCACCGGGCTGCGGGCTCTGGGCGAACGCTGTGCCCAGCTGCCGCAGGTGCATCTCGGCTCGCCCAAAAGTGCCATCGGCACCAATACCGAAAAGTGCATGCTGTCCGGCTCGGTGATGGGCACGGCCGTGCTCATTGACGGCATGGTGCAGCGCATCGAAGAAGAACTGGGCCGCCCGGCTACGCTGGTGGTCACTGGGGGCCTGGCAAAGTATGTCACGCCGCTGTGCCGCCACCCGCTGACCTATGACCCGGAACTGCTCATGAAGGGTCTGGCATTGCTGTATCAGCTCAACGCTCAGCAGCCCCAGCACCACAGTGCGGGCGGCAGGCATTATGGCCCGCAGAACCAGCATGGCCGCGCCAGACAGCGCTACCCCAGAAAGCGCACCCGCTGCGAGCGGGCCGACGAAGCACGGACGGGCTGACGAGAGACGATAGGATAGGGAGAACAACATGAAATTAGGCATTCTTGGCACGGGCAAGATCGTGCAGGAATTTTTGCCGTGGCTCGTGGAGCATACGCCCTTCACGGTGCAGGCCATCTGCTCGACGCCCCGCAGCGCCGAGCTGGCCCAGAGCCTGTGCGGGCAGTACGGCGTGCCCCAGCACACAACCAATTTTCTGGAGCTGCTGCAGTGGGTGGATGTGGTGTACATCGCGGTGCCGAACCTGCAGCATGTGCGCTACGCCCGCGTGGCGCTGGAGGCAGGCAAACATGTCATTGTGGAAAAGCCCATGGCCCCCACGGCGGCACAGACCGAAGAACTGGTGAACCTGGCCCGGCACAAAAAGGTGTTTTTGTTTGAGGCCGTCACCACCCAGTACCTTGAAAACTATGCAAAGATCCGGGAGCTGCTGCCCCGCATCGGCACGGTGAAGCTGGTGCAGTGCAACTTCAGCCAGTATTCCAGCCGGTACGACGCCTTCTGCAAGGGCGAGACCCCGCCGGTGTTCGACCCGAACTGCGCCGGCGGTGCTCTGATGGATCTGGGCGTGTACAATGTCAGCTACATCGTGGGCCTGTTCGGTGAGCCGAATCAGGTGAAGTACACCGCCAACATTGAGCGCAGCATCGACACCAGCGGCATCCTGACCATGGAGTACAGCGGCTTCCGTGCGGTGAGCATCGCCGCCAAGGACTGCGCCGCCCCGGCCCGGTATGTCATTCAGGGCACAAAGGGCTATATTCTGCAGAAATCCACTGCCAACTTCTGCGGCGGCGTTACCTTCCACCCCAACGAGGGCAAGGAGGAGCACTACAACCTGAACGGGGGCAGACCCCGGCAGGCGGCCGAGTTCGAAGCCTTTGCCCGTGCGCTGGAAGGCGGCGACCAGGAGCTTTGCACCCGGATGCAGGACACTTCCATTGCGGTCAGCCGGGTGCTGACCGTGGCGCGCCGGAATGCGGGCATCCGCTTCCCCGGCGACAACTGAGCTTTCCCCATTTGGAACACGCCCTGACAACACGCGCTCCATTGTTTGAATATCAACCCAAAACCCGCATAGAGCGGGCAGGTTTGCGCCGTATCCGACGTATCGGGCGGAACGGCAGCAGGAGGAAAATTGAATTATGAAAAACACCAAGACTCTTACCCGCGTGGCGCTGCTTGTCGCCATTGAACTGGTCATGAAACTGGTCGGCCTCGGCAGTGTGCCGGTGGGCCCGCTGTACATGAGCTTTCTCACCCTTCCCATCGCGGTGGGTGCCATCACCATGGGCCCGGCCGTGGGCGCGCTGCTGGGCGCTGTGTTCGGTGCGGTGAGCTTCTATGACGCCATCACCGGCGCTTCTGCCATGACGGGTGCCCTGTTCCAGGTGAGCCCGGTCAACACCTTCATCCTGTGCGTGGGCATGCGCGTGCTGATGGGCCTGTGCGTGGGCCTGATCTTCAACGCCATCAAGCGCTTTGACAAGCCCGGCACCTGGAGCTACATCGTCAGCGCCATGTGCGCCCCGGCCCTGAACACCCTGTTCTTCATGGGCTACATCGTGCTGGCCTTCTACGGCTGCGACTATGTGCAGAACCTCGTTTCCGTCAAGGGCGCTGCGAACCCCTTCATGTTCGTGGTGCTGCTGGTCGGCGTGCAGGGCGTGGCCGAGTTCCTCGTCTCCGGCATTCTGGGCGGCATCGTGGCCCGCGCCGTGGCGAAGTTCGTAAAATAAAGATGTGCCGAATGTCAGGGCGGCGCATTCCGTAAAAATATTTTTTCAAAGGGACTGCTGTGCATCATGCATGGCAGTCCTTTTTTGTTGTCACGCAAAAATCATCCGTTGCATAGGATGGCCCACAACACAGCGGGGAGGATGGCAGTATGAAAGCGGAAAAGCGGTTCGCGGTGGTGGGCAGCGACGCCCGGCAGGCGGCGGCAGGCCGGGCTTTGGCACGGGCGGGCTATGCGGTGAGCGGGGCCGAGCAGGTGGCGCTGGCAGATTACATCCTGCTGCCGCTCCCGCTGGACGAGAGCCGCACCCCGCTGGCGGAACTGCTGCGGGCCGCAAAGCCAGGGGCACTGGCGCTGGGCGGCAGGCTTTCCGTGCAGGCAAAGGTCATCGCGCGGGAGGCGGGCGTGGAACTCATCGACTACTTTGCCCGGCCGGAGCTGACCGTCTACAACGCCATCCCCACCGCCGAGGGCTGCATCGGCATCCTGCTGGCAGAGCGCACCCGCACCCTGTGGGGCGAGAACCTTCTGCTGCTGGGCTTTGGGCCGGTGGGGCAGGCGCTGGGGGTGCGGCTGGCGGCGCTGGGCATGAACGTCACCGTCTGCGCCCGCCGCGCGGAGCAGCGGGCGGTGGCCGAGAGCTTTGGTCTGCGGGGGGCCGCGCTTTCCCGGTTGGATGCACTGGCCCCGGCCTTTGACACGGTGGTGAACACCGTCCCGGCCCGGGTGCTGACGGCCCCGGTTCTGGCGGCGCTGCGGCCCGGCAGCCTGATCGTCGATCTGGCGTCGAAGCCCGGCGGCACCGACTTTGACGCGGCCCGGCGGCTGGGGCATAAGGTCATCCATGCGCTGAGCCTGCCGGCGGTCTGTGCGCCGGAGACCGCGGGCGAAGCCGTGGCCCACACGGTGCTGACCATTTTGCGGGAGCGGGAGGAACGAGCATGAACACACAAAAACGGGGGACCATCGCGTTTGCGGTGTGCGGCAGCTTCTGCACACTGGACGCGGCACTGGCGGCAGCAGAAACGCTGAACCGGCAGGGCTGGGAGCTTTTACCCATCATGAGCTTTGCGGCGGGGCAGGACACCCGCTTTGGCACCGGGCAACACTGGAAAGACCGGCTGGAAGCGCTGACCGGCCACGCCGTTCGGGACACTTTGCAGGCTGTGGAGCCGCTGGGCCCGCAGCGGCTGGCACGGGCGCTGGTCATCGCGCCCTGCACCGGGGCCACGCTGGCGCGGCTGGCGGCGGGCCTTTCGGATACACCGGTGACGCTGGCAGCCAAGAGCCTTTTGCGGGTGGGGTGCCCGGTGGTGGTGGGCATTTCCACCAACGACGGGCTGGGCGCATCGGGTGAGAATCTTGCCCGGCTGTTCCAGCGCAAGCACTATTTCTTCGTGCCCTACGGGCAGGATGACCCCATCCAGAAGCCCAGCAGCCTGAAGGCAGACCTTTCCAGCCTGCCCGCTGCACTGGAAGCGGCCCTGCAGGGCCGCCAGCTGCAGCCGGTGCTGCTGGGGCAAAGGGGCGCGTGAATGTCTTTTCAGCGGGCTCAAAATGTGGTATACTGACTTTGATGCTTTGCCGGTGCGGTACGACGGGCAGAAAAACTTGCGACGGAGAAAAACCAGATGAAAAAACTGACAGCGGCGCTCTGCGCTGTGCTGCTTGTGCTTTGCGTGTGCCTGCCGGGCGCTTCGGCGGCCAGGCCCGCCCTCAGCGCCACCCGCGCCTACTGCATCGTGGATGCTGACACCGGCCTTGTGCTGGCCCAGCAGAATATGAACGAAGAACTGCACCCGGCGTCCATCACCAAGGTGATGACGCTGGGCCTTGCCTGTGAAAAGGCCCAGGGGAACTGGGACGGCGTGAAGCTGACCGTGACCCACGAGGACGTCTACTCGCTGGCGGGCACGGACTCCAGCCATATCGCCCTGCGGGAAGGGGAAGAAGTGCCGCTGGTTGATGCCCTTTATGCCACCCAGATGGCCAGCGCCAACGACGGCGCGAACCTGCTGGCGGAATATTTCGGCGGCGGCACCATCGAAGGCGGAGTGGCAAAGATGAACGAGCAGGTGGAGGAACTGGGCCTTGCCCACACCCACTTTGCGAACCCCCACGGCATCAGCGATGAGGACCACTACACCAGCTGCTACGACATGGCGCAGATCCTGCGCTGGGCGCTGGAGCAGCCGGGCTTTGAAGATGTGTTCACCCGCAGCGAGATGTACACCATGCAGCCCACCAACGTCCAGCCCGTGACCCGCTACTTCTCCCAGCAGGACAAAATGCGCATCGGCTCCAGCCGGTACCACATTTCGTCCATTCTGGGGTCCAAAATTGGCTACACCAACACGGCCCGCTACAGCTACGCCTGCCTTGCCGAACAGAACGGCGTGCGCCTGATCTGCGTGACCATGCAGAGCGAGCTGAGCACCGATAAATACAACGACGTGCGCACCCTGCTGGACTACGCGTTCAGCACCTTTACCGGCTACACCAATCTGCCCGCCCAGGGCGTGACGGCGCAGCTGCCGGTGACAGGCGGCGGCGAGAGCCTTGGCACGGTCACTGTCTCCGACCCCGGTGTGCGGCTGCTGCTGGCCGATGGCTTGTCCGCAAAAGATGTGACCGTCTCGCTGGAACTGCCCGAAACCTATCTGCTGGGCACCGAGCCGGAGGTGTACGCGGTGTACACCATCCGGGGCGGCACAAAGCAGGAGAGCACCAGCGTGCGGGTGAAAGCGGAAATTTCCGGCCTGACCGAGCTGCTGGAAGCCAGCACCGGCACTGAGCTGGAAGCCGCCAAAGCTGTGCAGCCCAAGGGCCGGGCGCTCTGGCTGCTGGGCATCTCGCTGGGGTCCACCGTGGCAGCGGCGGCCGTGACCTTTTTCATCGTGCGGCTGCTGGCAAAGCGCAAAAAACGCCGCGCCCGCAGTGCATCCCGCCATGGCAAATAAGCGCAAAAGCCTGCACAAAACCAGACTTTTCCAGATAAAATAAAATGCTTCACAAAAAAGAGAGGTACAAAAATATGGGCAAGTTTACGTTTACTCAGACCGAGATCCCCGGTGTCGTGGTCATTGAGCCGCAGGTGTTCGGCGATGACCGCGGCTATTTTATGGAGACCTACCAGAAGGACCAGTTTGCCGAAGTCGGCATTGATAAGGAATTCGTGCAGGACAACCAGAGCCGCTCCACCCGCGGCGTGCTGCGCGGCCTGCACTTCCAGAAGAACCACACCCAGGGCAAGCTGGTGCGTGTGACCAAGGGCGAAGTGTTCGATGTGGCTGTGGACTGCCGCCCCAACAGCGCCACCTTCGGCAAATGGGTGGGCGTGACCCTGTCCGAGGAGAACAAGAAGATGTTCTATATCCCGGAGGGCTTTGCCCACGGATTCCTCGTGCTGAGCGATGTAGCAGAGTTCTGCTATAAGTGCACCGATGTCTACGACCCCACCAGCGAAGGCGGCATCCCCTACGACGACCCCACCGTGAACGTGCAGTGGCCGGACTGCGGCTGTGAGCACAAAACCAGCGCAAAGGACAAGCTGCACGAGCCCTTTGCTGCCCAGAAGTTTGAATATTTTGAAAAGTGGTGATCGCCCGTGGCAAAACTCAAAGCAATGTGGAACGGCTTCTGGCGCTACCGCTATCTGCTGTGGAACCTCGTCAGCCGTGACTTCAAGCTCAAATACCGCCGCAGCGTGCTGGGCGTGGTGTGGAGCGTACTGAACCCGCTGCTCATGTGCCTTGTGTACTGGGCGGTGTTCAGCAGCCTGATGGACATGCGCGGCAGCGGAATCGACAACTTTGCCGTCTTCCTGATGTGCGGCCAGCTGCTGTTCAACTTCTTCAACGAGGCCACTTCCACCAGCATGAGCAGCGTGCTCAGCGCGGCGCCTCTGCTGAAAAAGGTGTATATCCCCAAGTATATCTTCCCGCTGGAAAAGTGCTGCTTTGCCATGGTGAACTGCGTGTTCAGCTTTGTGGCGCTGCTGCTGGTGATGATCTTCACCGGGGCACCTTTCCACCTGACCCTCATTGAAGCCATCTACCCGCTGGCGACGCTGTTCTTCTTCAGTCTGGGCGTGGGCCTGTTCCTTGCGGCGGCAACGGTGTTCTTCCGGGACATCATGCACATCTGGAGCGTGTTCATCACCGCCCTGCTGTACTTCTCCGCCATCTTCTACGACCCCACCCAGATGACCTTTTCCATCGGCGGCTTCAACATGCAGCAGATCATCAAGCTGAACCCCATGTACTGGTATATCACGGGCTTCCGCCGTACTGTGATGTGGGGCATCCCGCTGGACTTCAACATGTTCGCGGTGTGCGGCATCTGCGCGGTGCTGTCCATGCTGGTGGGTGTAGGCGTGTTCCGCAAGACGCAGGACCGCTTCGTTCTGCATATTTAAAGGAGGGAGAACAATGGAACCGATCATCAAAGTGGACAATGTTTCCATGTGCTTCAACCTCTCGAAAGAAAAGCATGAGAGCTTGAAAGAATACTTCCTCGCCATGGTGCAGGGCCGCCTGCAGTACGATGAGTTCTACGCGCTGAAGGACGTGAGTCTGGACATCATGCCCGGCGATTTCTACGGCCTTGTGGGATTGAACGGCTCGGGCAAATCCACCCTGCTCAAGACCATTGCAGGTGTGTACAAGCCCAGCAAGGGCAAAGTGACCGTCAACGGCACCATCGCACCCCTCATCGAGCTGGGAGCGGGCTTTGATATGGACCTGACCGCCCGCGAGAACATCTACCTCAACGGCACGGTGCTGGGTTTCTCGCCCAAGTATCTGGACGAAAAATTTGACGAGATCGTGGAGTTCAGCGAGCTGGAAAACTTTCTGGATGTGCCGCTGAAAAACTACTCCTCCGGCATGGTGGCGCGTATCGGCTTTGCCATTGCCACCATCACCAAGCCCGATATCCTCATCGCGGATGAGGTGCTCTCGGTGGGCGACTTCTTGTTCCAGCAAAAATGCGAAAAGCGCATGCAGGAGCTGATGGCGGGCGGTACCACGGTCATTCTGGTGTCCCACTCCATCGAGCAGATCGAGCGCATGTGCACCAAGGTGGCCTGGCTGAGCCATGGACACCTGAAAATGAACGGAGATACCGCGACGGTCTGCGCGGCCTACAAGGCAACGCAGCGCGGTGAGGCGTGATATGGATCTGCGATTGAAACGCGCCAAAGAGCTGGCGGGCTATGCCGTGCAGCTGACCAAAGACGAGGGCCTGCCCACCATGCTCAAACGGGGCGCGGGCTTTGTCAAGCGCCGCTGCTTTGGCAAAAGGGCCCGCTATCTGCCCGCCAAAAAGGTGCTGGAAGCCCAAAGGGAAGAAATGACCGGAAAGACGGCAGAGACCTGTGGCCTGCCCACTATCAGCATTCTCACCCCGCTGTATAATACGCCGGAAAAATTCCTGCGGGAATTTCTGGATTCCTTCGTGAACCAGACGGCCCCAAACGGCCAGCTCTGCCTTGCCGATGCCTCCGACGCGGAACATGCCGATGTGAAACGTATCGTGGAGGAATATCAACAGAAGAATCAACGCATCGTATACAAAAAAGTCGAAAACAGGGGCATTGCAGCCAACACCAACGCGGCTGCCGCGTTGGCCGACGGCGAATATCTGGCCCTTGCCGACCACGACGACATCCTTGCGCCCCACGCCATGTACACCATGGGCAAGGCCATTCTGCAGCTGCGAGCGCAGGGAAAGCCGGACGGCTTCCTCTACAGCGACGAAGCGCTTTTCTCCAAAAGCATCCAGCGGCCCATCGTGGCCCACTTCAAGCCAGACTATGCGCCGGATTATCTGCTGTGCTGCAACTACATCTGCCATCTGGCGGTGTTTCAAAAAGCGCTGTGGGAGCAGCTGGGCGGCGAGCGCCCGGAATGCGACGGCAGTCAGGACCATGACCTGTTCCTGCGGCTCATCGAAAAGACCGGCGGCGCGGCCCATGTGCCGCAGGTGCTGTATTACTGGCGGGTGCATGAGGGCTCTACCTCTGGCGGCACGGATGCCAAGCCCTATGTGGCGGCAGCAGCCAAAAAGGCGCTGGCAGATCATCTGGCCCGCACCGGCCGCACCGGCACCGTGGAGGACGGCCTGTTCCCCAGCACCTACCGGGTGAAATGGGACATCGTGGGCGACCCGAAGGTGAACATCCTTATCCCCAATAAAGACCACACCGATGATCTGGAAACAACTCCACCGACCCGGCCACCTTTACCTATTATAAGGAAGCCCGGCAGCGCTACGACGGCCTGCAGGTGGTCAACTACCCGCAGAAGGGCTTCAACTTTTCCGGCATCAACAACTTTGGCCGGCAGTACGCCAGCGGGGATTATCTGCTGCTGCTGAACAACGACGTGGAAGTGCGCAATGCCGACTGGCTCACCGAGCTTCTGCGGCAGTGCGCCCACCCCGGCGGGGCGGCCATCTGCGGCGCAGAGCTGCTCTACCCGGATGAGACCCTGCAGCATGCAGGCGTCGTGACCGGCCTTGGCGGTTACGCGGGCCACAGCCACAAGTACCGCAAGGCGGGCGGCAGCGGCTACATGTTCCGCGCTGCAACGGTGCAGGACTTTTCCGCCGTCACCGGTGCCTGCCTGCTGGTAAAGACCAGTGTGTGGGACGAAGTGCACGGTCTGGACGAAGCCTTTGCCGTGGCCTTCAACGACGTGGACTTCTGCCTGCGGGTGCGGGATGCGGGCTGCCGCATTGCGTGGACGCCCTACGCCCAGCTGACCCACTACGAGAGCAAGAGCCGCGGCGGGGACGAAAAAGACCCCGTGAAGGCGGCCCGCTTTGCCGCCGAGCAGCAGCGGCTCTACACCGTGCACGGGAAGGAAAACATTCTGGACGATCCCTATTATAACCCGAACCTCACCCGCGACCGGGAAGATTTTTCTGAGAGCGACGACCTGCGCGGCCTGAAAGAGGGAAGGATCACGGTGCGCTATCGGGGAGCATAAAGCCTTTCCCCGGACGGGGGAAGGTGCTGAACGAAGTGAAGCGGATGAGGGCGCAGAATGGAGAGCGCTGAAAACACACCCTCATCAGTCACCTGCGGTGACAGCTTCCCCCGACTGGGGGAAGCCTTTGCAGAAGCGGAGGAACACCAATGAACATCAAAGGCCATTTTGAGACCATCACCCGGCACAAGCTGCTGGTGATGAAATACTGCTTTGCCTGCGGGCTCTACGAGCAGGGCCTTGCCCAC
>QWCE01003570.1_pt1 | contig 16979 bp, 16 predicted proteins | sample 1972531 | NCBI WGS metagenome assembly QWCE01 (sample SAMN09866716, study PRJNA288562) | Human gut metagenome isolate term4_stool, whole genome shotgun sequencing... | reverse complement strand
GAAATCAAATATAGGATCAGGAAAAATATATTTTGATAGAAATATAACAGGTTATGTTGGAGAATATGAAATAGTAGCAAAATATGGAAAAGAAGAAAAGATATTAGAACTTGTTAATGCAAAAAATGAAAGTAACACATATTATACTATTGAAGTAAAGAAATTAAATAAAAGTAGTTTTGAAACTTCTAAAATAGAAAGAAAAATAAAAGTAAGTGTTAAAGATATAACTATTAAAAAGATAGGAGATATGGATTATCTAACAGCTAATCTATATGTTAAAGATTATAATATTGGATATAATATTTATTTAAAAAATATTAAAGATGGAAAAATGCTTGAAACATGGACTTTAAAAAATGGAACAGATTGCTACTTTGATAAGAACATCACTGAATTTACTGGTGAATTTGAAATAATTATCAAAACTAGTGATGGAAAAGAATATTATATACCTTTAAATAATTTGAAAAATGATAATGATTTTAATACTTTTATTTTAAGTAAAAATGAAAAAACATTTGTTTTAAAACCATTTGCAAAAGAATTGGTTGCTGAAACAAGAGATATAACATTTAAAAATGTAAATTCTTTAGATTATATAATTGGGAATGTTAAGATATTTAATAGGATTGGTAAAAAAGAATATTCTCCTGGAAAAATTAAAATAATATTAAGAAATATTAATGATAAAAGTGTAAAAGAAACTTGGGTTTTAAATAAAGGACATAATGAATATTATTTTGATATCAATTTAACTAAAAATTATGGAAAATTTGAAATAGTTGCAGTTAATGTAGATACTAATGAAGAAATAGTATTAGATTTAAAAAACGTATACAATACAAAAACTTTTTATACTTTAAGTGTAGAACTATTGAATCAAAAGCAATTTGAACTTACAAAATCAAAAAAGGAAATTTTTGGATCAGTAAATTATGGAAAATTTACTTCTACAGAAAATGCAGATTATTTTATAGGAAATATAAATGCATATAATGTTTTTAAAGGAAATAAAACTAAATTAAATAATTGTACATTTGTTTTGAAAGAAGTTAATACTAAAAAAGAATATGTTATGTTTAGCATAGATCAAGGAAATAACAATTACTATGTTGATTGTTATTTAGGAATGATACCTACAGGAAATTATAATATAATTGCTAAAGCAGAAGGAATCGAATCAGAAATTATCAATTCAAATATAGGAATTGAAGATTTGCAAACAATGAATGTTAGAAAAATGGAAAACGGATATATAATAAAAAGAAAATCAGAAGATTTACAAGTGTTTTTAAAAACATCAAAATTTAAGGTATTAGATGGAAGAGATTATATTCAGGGAAATGCAGAAGTATACATTTTAAATAATGGAATAAGAAGCAGTGCTAAAGACAAATTTGATATAGGAATTAAAAATTTAAGAACTGGTGGAATACAAAGAGGGTATGTAAATAATATTAAAGATGATATATATTATTATGATATTAATATTAAATATGCAAGTGAAGATAGATATGCACTAATTGCAATAAATAGAGAAAATAACAAAGAAATTTATTTGAATATAAGATATGATAAAGGATTTATATTTTTAGAAAACAATAAGATATATGATATAAAGGGTTCTAATTTTAGTATAAAAAGATTAAAACCATATACATTAAATATTACAAATCATTGGGCACATCATAATAATTTTACATTTGAGTATGGAAGACCAATTACTGAAATAACAATACATCATATGGCAATGGTAGCAAGTGCAGAAAAATGTGGACGTGGATTCCAAAATCCAAACAGGGCTGCATCATCAAATTATGGAATTGGAGTAAATGGTGAAATAGCTAGATATGTAGCGGATACAGATATATCATGGGCAAATGCAAATTGGGAAAGTAATAAGAGAGCTGTAACTATAGAAGTATCTGATTGTGCAATAGGTGGTAACTGGCCTGTGTCTAATGCAAGTATGAATAGCTTAATTGAATTAGTTGCACAAATAGCTAGAAGATATGATATTAATTTAGTAAAAGGTGTAACATTAACATGGCATAGAATGTATTATAATACAAATTGCCCTGGACCATATCTATTAGAGCATATGGATTATATTGTAGAAGAAGCTAGAAAAAGAGTTTAAGAAATGAGGTGTTAAATGAAAAATTTAAAATTATATATTAGAAAAACATGTCCATTTTGTGATAAGGTTTTAAGATATATTAAAGAAAATAATATTTTAAATATTGAAATTATTGATGTATCAGAAAATGAAAAAAATGAAAAAGAATTAGAAGAAAAAGGTGGGAAAAACCAAGTGCCATGCTTGCTAATAGATGATTACTATTTATATGAATCTTTAGATATAATCAATTATTTAAAAGAAAATATAGAAAAATAGTTAATAAAATATCATATAACTATTGAAATTTACTTAAAAATAATGTATAATTAATAATGTTAACAGAAAGGAAGGGCTATTAGCTCAGTTGGCTAGAGCAGTTGACTCTTAATCAAAAGGTCCTGGGTTCGACTCCCAGATGGCCCACCATTCTCGTTAATTGTATTAATTTATTTATTTATCTTAATTATACTTAAGTCATACATGTATATGTATGGCTTTTTATTATTGATTTTTTTATTATTAAATATACGAAAATGAAATTTAATATATTAAATTACAAATTAAAAATTAATGCTTGAAAAAAATAAAATATAAATATATAATTAAGATACTTGAAAAAGTAAAAATAAAATTAAATAATAAGAATCTTATAAAGAGTGAAGGAGGGACTAGCCCTATGATCTCACACCAACCTATTAAGTTAGGTGGTAAAGCTAGTATGATGAGATAACGTATAAAAAACATGTACGAGATTATCTCTACATGTTTTTTTCTTTATAGGATGGAAAGGAAAGTATATGTCAGAAGTAGGATCATTTTTAGTACATATAAAATCAAATGATATTGAACTTCGCAAAAGTAACTTTATAAAATTTTTAAAGGAAGAAGGATATGAAGTTTCTAAGAAGCATAATTGGACAGGGCATAAAATGCATTGGGTTTGGGTAAATATTAATGATATGGAATACCACATGCCAAAAGCCGGAGTGGAAGTTGTTCCAACAATAGGAAAACATGCATTAACAGAAGAAGAGTTTTATGTTATACATAGCATATATAAAAGATATGATGGACTTAATCCATTAGAATTTAAAAATTAGGAGGAAGATATGATAGAAAAAGTAAATCCTGGACATCCAGATAAAGTTGCAGATAGGATAGCAGGAGCAATAGTAGATATTGCATATATAAAAGAAAAGGAACCAAAAGTAGCTGTAGAGGTATTAATAGGACATGGAGTTGCAACTATTATAATTGAAACAGATGTTGCTTTTGAGAAAAAAGAAATAGAAGAGATTGTAAAAAGAATTGCAGGAAATGATATTGAAAGTAATGTACTAATAGTTATGCAAGATGAAAAACTAAATGAAAATCAAAAAGAAGAAATTAGATGTGGTGACAATGGAATATTCAAAGGTGCACCACTTAGGAAAGAAGATAAGGAATTATCAGAAATTGCAAAAAAAATATATGAAAATATACCATCAGATGGAAAATACATTTTAGATGGTAATAAGCTAATTATATGCCAAAGTAATTGCAAAAAAGAAGAAATAGAAAAAATAATTGCAGAAATTGGTAATGGTAAAGAATATGAACTTATTATAAATCCATTAGGAGAGTGGACAGGTGGACTAAATGTGGATACAGGAGCTACAAATAGGAAGCTTGGGTCAGATATGGCAACATCACTTACAGGTGGAGGTTTGCATGGAAAAGACTTATCTAAATCGGATGTAGCAATTAATATATATGCATTTTTAAAAGCACAAAAAGAAAATAGAGAAGTTAACTTATCTTGTGCAATAGGGGACAATGAAATAGATGGAAAAGAATACAGTGAAATTGTAGAAATTGCAAGAAATTATATAAAAGAAATTGGTGGATTTGAAGAGTTTGCTAAATGGGGACTATATTAAAAAATATAATTATAAAAGTATAATTAAAAAGTAGAAATAATCTATTATTAATATATTAATAATAGATGGATTAATAACTATAGGTAGATTGCCTATAGTTTATTAATATATTGAGATAATGTCTTTTAAATTTAGAGTGTATACAATATAATTAAATATATATAATATCTTATAAAAAACAAGTTTAAAATTGTAATAAAAATTAGATTAGCAAGTTAAAACATAGAAAAAAGAATAATAATATAGTATAATACAAATATATTAAACACAGGAGAAGAATATGAGTTACAGGGAAAAGAAAATATTAGTTATAATACCTGCATATAATGAAGAAGAAAATATATTAAAGGTAGCAAAAAGTATTGAAGAACATAAAGAATATGACTACATAATAATAAATGATGGCTCTAAAGATAATACATTGAATATCTTAAAAGAAAATAAATTAAATCACATTGATTTAGTTTTTAATTTAGGAATAGGTGGAGCAATGCAAACAGGATATAAGTATGCTTATCAAAATGGATACGATATCGCTGTACAATTAGATGGCGATGGACAACATGATCCTAAATATATTAAAAATATAATTGATCCTGTAATTGATGGTAAATGTGATATGTGTATAGGTTCAAGATATTTAGATGATGAAACAAGTGAATTTAAATCAACATTTATGAGAAGATTAGGAAAAAGTCTAATAACTGGAATTATTAAAATGTTATATAAGGTAACTATAACAGACCCTACATCTGGATTTAGAGCAGTAAATAGTAAAATAATAGAAAATTTTGCTAAAAGTTACCCTATTGAATATCCAGAACCTGATTCAACTGCAGAAATGTTAGGAAAAGGTTTAAAGGTATTAGAAGTACCTGTAAGAATGTATGAAAGACAAGGTGGTGTGACTTCTATAAATTTAAAAGGAAGTATACTATATATGATAAAAGTACCACTTGCTATACTAATTAAAAAAAGTAGGAAAAATAAAAGTAATTAAAAATAAAAAAAGTGAAAGTGAAAAATAAAAGTAATTAAAATTATATTATATATAAATAGGAGCAATTATGGTTAATAGTAATCTTAAAATAGGTTTGATTATAATGACAGTATTATACATCTTTATGATGTGTAGAATGATAAAAAAAGAAAAAATACAAATATCATATGTGACTTTTTGGCTTGTTACAGCATTATTTGGATTTTTAATAATATTATTACCAGAACCAATATTAGCTTTTTCAAAAAAGCTTGGATTTGAATTAGCATCAAATATGATTTTTGTTATAACAATATATATATTATATTTTTTAACATTCAAATTATTAGTTATGCTATCAAAAGAAAAAGAAAAATCAGCAATGCTTGCGCAAGAAATATCAATACTTAAAGCAAGAGTTAAAAAAATTGAAGAAAAGCAAAAAGAAAAATAAAAATTAAATAATAAAACAAAATAAAAAACGAAATGGAAATATTATGAAGAAAGAAGAGTTGGAGCTAAAAGAAAATAAAGAAATTAATGATAACAAAAAAGATGAAAATAAAAATATTATACAAAAAGGACTAGATATTTATAAAAAATACAAAGAAGGAATAAACTATTTAATATTTGGTGGAGTAGTAACAGTAGTAAACTTTATAGTGTATTACATAATGTCAAAAATAGTACATATGGATAAGATACCAAGTAATATGGTTGCTTTTGTTATATCAGTTATAGTTGCATATATAACAAATAAGAAATATGTATTTGAATCTAAAACTACTGGGTTTAAAGAAGTAATGAAAGAGTTTTCAAGCTTTATGTCCTCTAGGATTGCAACTGGAGTATTTTGCGATATTATAATATTTGGAGTAATGGCAGAGATAATCGGTATAAACGATATTATATCTAAGATAGTATCACAAGTAGTTGTTGTAATTTCTAATTACATTATTGGAAAGTACTTTGTATTTAGTGATGGAGATGGCAAAAAAGACTTTTTGTTTTCACTTCAAAAAAAGAACTTTAAATATACAACTGGAATAATATCATTTACATTAGCTGCAATAACAACATATATAATGAATGTTAAAATTGATTTAAATGCAGATAAGTATATATATAGTCAAAGAGGCTTAACTCTTTTAGTATTAACAATAATTATAATATACAATGCTTACAAAATAATATTTAAAAAGCAAAAAAACAAAAAAGATGTATCTAGAATAAAATTGTATTCACAAATAGCAGGTATGCTATTTGCATTTATGCTAACAATAGGTGAATTTACTGAAGAAGTATTCTTTGATGCAAAGATAGTTATATCTAACAAAATACTATTTTTAATTATATTTAAATACATAGCATATTATATAATTATGAAAAATTTAGGTATTATTATATTTAATTATTTAGATAAAAAGAATTGTGAAAAATATGAACATAATGAAAATAATGAATACAATGAATATAATGAATATGATAATGAAAAGGCAGATAAAAAAAGAAAGAAAGAGAATAAGAAGAGAAAATTTAAGTTTTTAGATGCAAGTAATACTTCATTTATAGTTACTACAATAATACTATTATTTTGCTACTTACCTATGTTTTTAGCAAACTACCCAGGTATAGTATCTGCAGATAATAGTTTACAAATTATACAAATGAAATCTAATTACTATACTAATGGACATCCAATAGTTCATACATATATATTTTCACATATAGTTGAACTAGGTAAAAATATGTTCGGTACATATACAAATGGCGTAGCATTATATACAGTGATACACATGATATTATATTGTATAACAATATCATATGTACTAAAATACTTAGCCAAAAAAAATGTACCATACATTATTAGAGTTGTAATATTTGCTATAGCGGCATTATATCCGCCCGTTGCAAATCATGCAATTATATTAAACAAGGATATAATATTTACTGTAGCACTTACATATTTAGTAATTGAATTAGTTGAAATGAGTTTTGATATTAGAAATTATTTTGTAAATTACAAAAATGCAGTTAAGCTTTCACTAATTATTTTCTTAACATTATTTTTAAGGCATAATGCATTTTATGCATATTTAGTTGCAATAGTATTAATACCATTATTACTATATGGTGAAAACAGGAAAAACAAGAAATTAGGAAATGAAAAATACATTCCTAATATGAAAAAATATATATCAGGAGTATTAATTATATTTTTAGTACCAATGATTACATATAATATTGCAATTGGTGCAATTATTAAATATGGGAAGGTTGAACCAGGAACTACTAGAGAAAAGCTAACAATATTATCACAAGTACTTGCAAGAAATGCAAAATACAATAGAGATGAATTAAGTGAATCTGAAAAAGAAGCGATACTTGGACTATATAATAGTGATATGATTAAAGACTTAGACCAGGTAGCTAAACTATATAATCCATCACTAAGTGACGAGCTTAAAAACTCAATATTAGTTGATAAAGATACTAAGAAAAAAGAAGTTGTAAAAACATTCTTGAAATTAATATATGAGCAACCATTAGATAGTATGCAAGCATTCTTTTCACAAACACATATATACTATTACCCAGTAAAAGAAAATATATACTTACCATCATCAGGTGTATCTAATTATTGTTTCCCAGGACATGAAAAATACAAAGAAATGTTAGACCTTCATCAAGACCCTAAAATATTTAAGACAAAAAATAATGTAAATAATACTGAAAAAGAAAATGAAGAAAAATACATACATGACTTGTATTATGGAAAAGTACCAGTAATATCTATACTTACAGTAATAGGATATATTATATATGCACTAATATTTAATGTACTTTACCTATTCTATAGTAGGAGATATGCAGAAGTTATACCACATATTATATGGTTTGGAATTTTTATAACTTGCCTGCTTTCACCAGTAAACGGAGAAATTAGATACATATTGCCAGCATTTATGTCAGTATATATACTAATACCAATGTTATTTAGAAGAAAATATAAAATAAAAGACTAGACAATTTTACATAATTGTGCTATTATATATGTATATTTAACACAGTTAAATATTTTGTAATTTCAGAACAACTTTAACTAAAGGAGGAACATTATGAGAAGACATGAAGTTAAGGAAGGCAAGGATTTAATTAATACTGAAAGTGAGATTTTAGTTCCAAGAGCTAAAATAAAAACCTTTATTTTTAGAGGTAAAATGGGTAAAATTATTGATCATAGTATTGACGAATATGAGCAATACTACAAAGTGGAATATGATGGAAACTATTATATAACAGATGGTGTACATCAAAAAAGAGCGACATATAAAACTACATTTAATGCAAATGATGAAACATTTAAGCAATTAAAAAAATACTTAGGATCTGAATTAGGATATTATGTCGAAGGAGAAAACCGCAACTATTAAATTATAATAAGAAAAAGATGTTTAGATTATTCTAGGCATCTTTTTCTTTGTTCCTTTGTTTTTTCTTACTTTACTATTTTGTTATTTTGTTATTTGTTATTTGTTATTATAATGTGGATAATACAAATAAAATTTAATATATGTAATTGAGATATGAAATGATAAATGATAATATATTAAATATAGGAGAAAAATATGTTTAATGATATTACATATGTTAAAGGAGTTGGTGAAAAAAAGGCTAAAGATTTAGCAAAATTGGGAATAAAAACAACAAAAGATGCAATACTATATTTTCCAAGAGATTATGAGGATAGAAGTAAGATTACAAATCCAAAAGATTTTATGTCAGATGAAAATGTGCAAGTTATTGGTACACCGATAAAATCTGTTATGAATATTAGAACAAGATCAAGGCTTACAATACAAAAAACTATAATAGACTGTGGAAACTATAAGCTTGATGTAGTTTGGTATAATATGCCATACATTTCTAAGTCTATTAAAATGGGAAAAAAATACCTTTTTTACGGGAAATTAAAAGGAGCTTTTGGTAAATATGAACTTCAAACTCCAGAATGGTCAGAATACAATGGAAATATTGATATGGGAATACTACCAATATATTCATTAACTAAAAATATATCTAATATATATTTAAGAAAAATAATTAAAAATTCTTTGGATAAGGATTTAGATAAGTTTGAAAATATTTTAACTGATGATATATATATGAGATATGCCTTTATTGAAAAACAAGAAGCACTTAAAAACATGCATTTTCCAGAAAGCTTTGAAAAATTAGAAAAAGCAAAAGATATGCTAAAATATGAAGAACTATTTATACTTCAATTAGCTTTAATGTATATTAAAGGAGAAAATAGCAAAAAAGATGGAATACAATTTTCTAAAAATGTACATATTTCCGATGTTATTGATAGACTTCCATTTAAGTTAACCAATGCACAACTTAGGGTAATTGAAGAAATAGATAATGACCTAGAAAGTGATAAGTCAATGGAAAGATTACTCCAAGGAGATGTAGGATCAGGTAAGACAGTAATTGCAGCTATGGCATGTTACAAAGCAGTAAAAAGTGGTTACCAGTCAGTAGTTATGGCACCTACTGCAATACTTGCAAATCAGCACTTAGAAACTTTTACTGAAACATTTAAAGATTTTGATTTAAATATTGATATATTAAAAAGTGGTTTAAGGAAAAAAGAAAAAGAAGAAAAACTTAAAAATTTAGAAGAAGGAAAAACAGATATACTAATATGTACACATGCAGTATTAGAAGATAATGTTGTATTTAAGAATCTAGGATTAGTTATAACAGATGAGCAACATAGATTTGGAGTAAGGCAAAGAGAAAAGATAATAGCAAAAGGAAATAATGTAAACACTCTTGTAATGAGTGCAACACCAATACCTAGAACACTTGGACTAATACTATATGGTGACTTGGATATTTCAATAATAGACGAATTACCACCTGGAAGAAAAGAAGTAAAAACAACATTTGTAGACTACAATAGTGAAGAAAAGATAATGCAATTTGCAAAGCAAGAAATAGAAAAAGGAAGACAGGTCTATGTAGTATGTCCATTAGTAGAAGAAAGTGAAGAAAGTGATTTAAGATCTGTAGAAGAAGTTGAAAGAGAATACCAAAAGCATTTTCCAGAATATATAGTAAAAAAGATACATGGAAAAATGAAAGAAAAAGAAAAAGATGAAATAATGCAAGACTTTAATGATGGAAAAATAGATATATTAGTTTCAACAACTGTAATTGAAGTAGGTATTAATGTACCTAATGCAAACCTTATGATAATTGAAAATGCAGAAAGATTTGGATTAGCACAGCTTCATCAATTAAGAGGAAGAATAGGAAGAGGAGAGTATGAATCATATTGTATATTAAAACTTGCAAAAGGTGGTAAAATTGCACTTGAAAGAGCTAAAATAATGAAATCTACCACAGATGGATTTGTAATATCTGAAGAAGATTTGAAACTAAGAGGAACAGGAGATTTTTTTGGAACTAAACAACATGGATTACCAGATTTTAAAATAGCAAACCTATTTGAAGATTTAGATATATTAAAAAAGGTACAATTAGATGTAGCTGATATAATAAGAGAAGATCCATATTTAGAAAAAAGTAAGAATAGTAATCTAAAAAAATGTGTAGAAGAAATGATAGATACAGTATTGTAGCTTAAACTTTATAACTTAAAAGGATAATAAAAAGTAACTAAAAAAAATACAAAAATATTTGATAAAATAATAATGTTAAAAGAAAAATAAGAAAAATTAAGATAAAAATTATAATAATAAGAAAAATAATGAAAAGAATATAATAAATATTATTCTTGAATAATAACAGATTATGATATATCATATATTTAATAACGAATATTTAATGTTATTATTAAAAATAATAGGAGGAAAATATGGAACTAAAAGGAAGTAAGACAGAAGCTAATTTAAAACAAGCTTTCGCAGGAGAATCTCAAGCAAGAGTTAAATATGAATTTTTTGCTGGTGTAGCAAAAAAAGAAGAATATGATTTAATAAGAGGAGTATTCCAAGAAACATCAGATAATGAATTTGAACACGCTGAAAAATGGTTTAAATTATTAAATGGTGGAACAATGCCAAAAACTTCAGAAAACTTACAAATAGCAGCTGAAGGTGAAAGATATGAACATGATGTAATGTATAAAGAAATGGCAGAAACTGCTAGAGAAGAAGGATTTGATCAAATAGCAGAACTATTTGAAAAAGTAGGAGCTATCGAAGATAGACATGCTAAAAGATACATGCAATTAAAGAAAGAATTAGATGAAGATTTAATGTTTGAAGGTGAAGAAGGAACAATCTGGATCTGCAGAAAATGTGGAAACATGTATGTTGGAGAAAACCCACCAGAAACATGCCCAGTATGTGGACACGCTGGAACATTTTATGAAAAAGCTAATAATGAATTAGGATTATAATAATTAATAATTAATTAGTAAAAATAGTTAATAATTAGAAAGGTAACAAAAGATGAAATATATACTTACATTTATTGAAGGAATATTGGCATTTATTTCACCATGTATGTTACCTATGGTACCAATACTTATTGCATACCTTGTAGGAGAAAATAATGATAATAAGAAAAAACTAATATCAAATATATTATTGTTTATATTAGGATTTACTATTGTATTTACACTACTTGGATTATTTGCTGGAACATTCGGTAGATTTGTAGGCAAATATTTAATGTATATTGATGTTGTATTTGGTATATTATTAATAATTATGGGACTTAATTATGCACAAATAATATCTGTAAGGATATTAAATAAGAGTTCAAATATTATAATTAATGAAAAAAATAATGGCAAAAAAGATAAAAAATATAAAAATGAATATATACATTCAATTATATTTGGAATATTTTTTGCTTTAACTTGGAGCCCTTGCTTAGGAACATATTTAACACTAGCATTAACTAAAGCATCTAATACAAAAAATGCTATATCAGGTGCGTTAATGCTTACTATATATTCTTTAGGCATTGGGCTTCCTTTTTTAATTGCAGGATTGTTTATGTCAAAACTTAAAAATACATTTAGCTATATAAAAAGGAATTATAATATAATAATTAAGATATCAGGAATATTATTAATAATAATGGGTATATACTTAGAAATAAAAAGTTTAATTAATATATGGAGATATGCTGTATGAAAAAACAAGATAATAATTTAATAAAATCAAAAAAGATATTATTTTTAATAATAATTATATTACTTCTTGTAGTTTTTATTCTTGTTAATAAAAATATAGAAAAAGAGAAAGTAAAAAGAAAAGAAAAAGAAATTAAAGCAAATGACATAATGTTAAAACCAATATCTGAAACAAAAGGTAAAAATGAAAATGTTACAAATATTGTTCCAGAAACAAAGAACAATGAAAATAATAATAAAAGTGATAAAGATAATAATAATGAAAGTAATATAGAAACTATAGAAACAGAAGAAGAATTTAAAGAAAAAATAATAGACAAAAAAGAAAAAGCGATAGTATATTATTATGCTAAATGGTGTGGGCCATGCAAGACAATGAAAAATATAGTACAAGAACTATCAAGTGAAAATATTAATATATATAAGGTAGATGTTGAAAATAAAAATATGGCAAAAAATATATACTCTGCAGGTATAAGAGCTATACCAACATACATATACTATAATAATGGAATTGAAGTATCTAGAGAATATGGAATAGTTAGTAAGAATACATTGAAAGAAAAGTATGAAAAATTAAATAACTAAATAAAGAAAAGAGAAAATAGAAAGAATAAATAAGAATAAAAAGACAAAAATATGTAAAAAAATATAATATGTGTTAAAATATAATTATAAAATAAGACTATAAAATAGATTTAAAAAGGAGTGGTTATGATAGAAAAACTTTCTAAGGAAATGCAATTTGAAGAAGAGATAACAAATGAAAAAATTGTTTTAGTAGATTTTTATGCAGATTGGTGTGGACCATGTAAAATGCTTGCTCCAATATTAGAACAGATATCTGAAGAAAATCCAGAAATTAAAATAATAGAAGTTAATGTGGATGAATATAGTGATAAAGCTAAAGATTATAATATACTTTCAATACCTACACTTGTACTTATGGAAAAAGGAAAAGAGAAAAAAAGACTAGTAGGACTAGTATCAAAAGAAGAGATATTGGAATTATTTAATTAAGAAAAATAATTTGGAAAGAGGAAAAGAAAATAAAGGATATATATATATTAGGTATTGAATCAAGCTGTGATGAAACATCAGCAGCTGTTGTTTCAAATGGTAGAAAAGTATTATCTAATGTAATTAATACACAAATTGCAACACATGAAACTTTTGGTGGAGTGGTACCAGAAATAGCATCTAGAATGCATATTGAAGCAATATCAAATGTTGTAAAAAAGGCATTAGAAGATGCAGATGTTACAATGAATGATATTACTGCAATTGCTGTTACTTCAGGGCCTGGATTAGTTGGAGCATTACATGTTGGGCTATCGTTTGCAAAAGGGCTTTCTTTTAAATACAATAAGCCACTAGTTGCAACACATCATTTGAAAGGACATATAGCGGCAAATTATATAACATATGAAGAACTTAAACCACCATTTATTGCACTAATTGTATCAGGTGGACATACACATTTAGTATATGTTAAAGATTATAATGATTTAGAGATATTAGGTAGAACAAGAGATGATGCAATAGGGGAAGCATATGATAAAGTTGCAAGAATAGCAGGACTTGGATATCCTGGTGGACCAAAAGTGGATAAGCTTGCAAAAGAAGGAAAACCTAGTTATTATGATATGATTCCTAAAGTTAATATGGATGGATATGATTTTAGCTTTAGTGGAATAAAAACAGCAATAATTAATTTAAATCATAATAGCAAGGAAGAGCTAAACTATGCAGATCTTGCAAATAGTTTTGAAAAAGTAACAACAGAAATATTAGTTAAAAAAGTATTAAAAGCACTAGAAGAATATAATTTAGATAAAGTAGCAGTATGTGGCGGAGTATCTGCAAATTCATATATTAGAGCAGAATTTGAAAAATTAAAAGAAGATGGAATACAAGTATATTTTCCACCAATTAAACTATGTACAGATAATGCAGCAATGATAGCATCTGCAGGATATTATAATTACATGGATGGAATAATATCAGATTATTCAGTAGATGCAAAACCAAATTTGATATTGAAATAGTATAATGGAATAAAATAAAATAGTAAAATATAATAAAAAAAGAAAAGAAGATATGGTATATATAATAGGAGATACACACCTTGCAATAGGTGATAACAATAAGTCAATGGAAGTGTTTGGAACACTTTGGGATAACTACATGGAAAAAATAAGAAAAAACTGGCTAGAAACTGTAAAAGAAAATGATAGTGTTATAATAGCTGGTGACTTTTCATGGGCAATGAATATGGAAGAAGCACTAGAAGATTTTAAATACATAGATGATCTTCCTGGAACAAAGTATATATTAAGAGGTAATCATGATTTTTGGTGGAATACTATTTCTAAAATGGATAGATTTTTAAAAGAAAATGGAATAGAAAATATTCATTTTATATATAATAATGCATATATTATAGAAGATGTAGCAGTAGTAGGAGCTAAAGGGTGGAGCACATTAAATCCTGAAGAAGAATTTACAAATATTAGAAGAGAAAAGCTAAGACTTGAAAATTCTATAGCATCTTTAGAAAATCAATTAAAAAATATACCAAATGAAGAAAAAAACAAAATTAGAAAAGTTTGTGTACTTCATTATCCACCAATATATAGGGAAGATGTAAAAAAAAGATATTTAAATTATTTAAATAGTTTAGATATTACTGAAGAAGAAAAAAAACAAATGATGGAAGATATTGATTATATAGAAGTATTAAAGAAAAATGATATAACAAAATGCTATTATGGTCATTTACATGGTGATAGTCATAATGAAGCCATACAAGGAAACTATATGGGAATAGATTTTTCATTAATATCTGGAGATTACACTAATTTCAAATTAACTAAGATATAGTGATTAAATTAATTAAGTATTAAATATATGTAAGGAAAGAGGCATAAGATGGAATATGAACTATTAGGAAATTCAAATAATAATAAGTTAAAAATAGTTAAAAATAAGTTAATTAAAATGTATGCTAATAGTGATAGCCAAAAATTAAATAGAATAAAAATAATTTCTATTATATGCTTGCTAGTTATTGCTATTTCAGTTTTTACAATTATTTTTAGTAATATAAAATATAATAAGATGGTAGAAAAAAGAGAAAGAGAAATAACTGAAGAAAAAGCAAAAAAAGAAGAAAGAAAATTAGCAGAAGAACAAAAAAGAAAAGAAGAAGAGGAAAGAAAGAAAAGAGAAAATATTCCATCTAATATACCAAATGCAGCAGAAGTGGTTGGAGCTATATATTCAGGTAAAGAAAAGAAAGTATTTTTAACATTTGATGACGGACCATCAAAGATTACTCCTCAAATATTAGATGTATTAAAAGAAGAAAATGTAAAAGCAACTTTTTTTGTTTTAGGAAAGATGGTTAAAATTAATCCTGAAATATTAAAAAGGGAAAAAGAAGAAGGGCACTATATAGCAAATCATTCTTATTCACATGATTATGATAAAATATATTCTTCCACAGATGCGGTATTAGATGAATATAATAGATGTGAAGGAGCAATAAAAGAAGTTTTAGGACAAGAATATAATACTTTCCTATTTAGATTTCCGGGTGGATCATATGGAGGAAAACACCATGATGTTAAGCAAAAAGCTAAAGCAATGCTTGCAGAAAAAAATATAGCATCAACTAATTGGAATTGCTTAACTGGAGATGCAGCAGGGAATAACTCAGTAGAATCACAAATGAAAGAATTTAATGATACAAGATCAAAAGATAGAAATCTAATAGTACTTATGCATGATGCAGGAGATAAAAAATATACACCAGAAACACTAAGACAAGTTATTAAAACATTAAAAGATGAAGGATATACATTCCATAATTTTTATGAAATATTTAAATCAGAAGAACAACAAGGATAGATATGAAAGAAGAAATAGAAAAAAGAAAAGAAAAAATAAAAATTAAAAAAGAAAAAGAAAACAAAAACATACAAGAAGAAGTGATAGAAAAAAATAAGTGGGTAAGAGTAATATCATTAATATTTCTTTTAATAATAATATTTTCTTTCGTATATTATTCGATATATAGTATATATAATATGAAAGATTATAGTAATGCATATATTGTAGAAAGAAAAGAAGATAATATTATAGTCAAAGGAAAAGAAAAAGATATACAAGATATACAAGACTTGTATTTAGAAAACAAAAAATTAAGTTATGATGTGTCAAATGAAGAATTGGTTGCAAGTATACAAGATAGGAAAGAAGAAAAAAGCAAAGAAGAAAAAGAAATACAATATATTAAGATAATTGCTAAAGATAATGAAGAAAAAACAAAAGAAAAAGAAACTAAAATTAAAAAAGATAATATATTTTTAAGGACTATGAAAAAGATAGATGGATTATTGGGTAAGAAAGAAGATATAGTAACTATAGTAATTAGACTTAAGTAATAATTAGTAAAAATTATTACTTATTTAGATTATTACAATGATGAAAGAGAAATTTAAGAAAAATACCATATATGCATTGACAAGAATATTTAGTTGCATTATAATGTATATATGTTATGCGACTATGGCGGAACTGGTAGACGCGCTAGACTTAGAATCTAGTGTCTATGACGTGGAGGTTCAAGTCCTCTTAGTCGCACCACAGTAGTACCTTTTAGGTACTATTTTTTTAGTGTGCTCGGCATGAGCATATTCTAATGGGTGAAAGTCCTTAGCATGCCCGGTAGTGGGAAATGCATAGCTGAAGGCAAGGGTGTCCATCGTGAGG
>QWCE01004780.1_pt1 | contig 16986 bp, 13 predicted proteins | sample 1972531 | NCBI WGS metagenome assembly QWCE01 (sample SAMN09866716, study PRJNA288562) | Human gut metagenome isolate term4_stool, whole genome shotgun sequencing... | reverse complement strand
GTTTCCAGGGTTAATGCGGACCTTATCGATTCCCTGCCTGACCGCCTCTAACGCCAGCCGGTAGTCAAAGTGAATGTCCGCCACCAGGGGCACTGAGCTGCCCGCCTTGATAGCGCCGATGGCCCGGGCCGCCGCCATATCCGGCACCGCCAGGCGCACGATCTCGCAGCCCGCTGCCGTTAGAGCCTGAATTTGCGCCAGAGTGGCCTCCACATCATGAGTGGGAGTATTGGTCATAGATTGGATGGACACTGGGGCGCCCCCTCCAATCTTGACCCCACCCACGCAGATCTGCCTTGTCATATTAAACCGCTCCTCCCACCGGGTGGAGACCTTTTGCCGAGAGTTGGGCATCCCCTATGTGGGCCATGCACAGAAGCCCCGGACCACAGGCTTTCACCGGGCCATGGAGCAGGCCGGGGTCACCGCCGATGAGACGGCCATGCTGGGGGATAAGCTGCTGACGGATATGCTGGGGGCCAATCTGGCGGGGGTACTGGCCCTGATGGTGGAGCCTGCCGGAGGGCCGAAGGGCGCATGGAACCGGGTGCTCCACGCCTTGCAGGCGCCCTTTAAGGCCGTCTGCCGCCGCCGGCACACATAATTTCCCCGGAAAGCGGGAAAAAATATGGCAAAGCCCTTGCCAAAACGGGACATATCATGTAAAATATAACTGCTGTGCTAATTCATGAATCCGAGGAAATGCTCCCACAGAAGGAGATTTTCTCATAATATGGGAGGATACAACTATGGCAACTATTACCGCCGGTGATTTCAGAAACGGCAAGACCTTCGAGTACGAGGGCAAGATCATGACGGTCGTGGAGTTCCAGCACGTCAAGCCCGGCAAGGGCGCTGCCTTCGTCCGCACCAAGATGAAGAACGTGGTGACCGGCGCTGTCACCGAGACTTCCTTCAACCCCACCGCTAAGTTCGAGGAGGCTTTCGTGGAGCGCAAGGACATGGCTTACAGCTACAACGACGGCGACCTGTACTACTTCATGGATCAGGAGACCTATGACATGGTCCCCCTGAACAAGGATATTCTGGGCGACGCCTTCCGCTTCGTCACCGAGAACACCGTCTGCAAGGTGCTGAGCTATAAGGGCAGCGTCTTTGGTCTGGAGTGTCCCAACTTCATGGATCTGGAGGTCACCGAGACCGAGCCCGGTCTGGCCGGCAACACCGCCACCAACACCCTCAAGCCCGCCACCGTGGAGACCGGCGCTGAGGTGAAGGTGCCCCTGTTCATCAACATCGGTGATAAGATCAGTATCGACACCCGTACCGGCGAGTACATCGGCCGGGCCAAGTAAGGAAAGGACCACCGTACTTAGAAAGGAGAACGAACATGGAGATTTCTGAGAAGGTAGCGTATCTGAAGGGTCTGGCCGAGGGGCTGGCTCTGGACACCGAGTCCAAGGAGGGCAAGCTCATTGCCGCCATCATCGACGTGCTGGACGATATGTCCGGGAAGTTCGTGGATCTGGAGGACGAGCTGTGCGACGTGGAGGACGGTCTGGACGCCGTCAGCGACGACCTGTGCGAGGTGGAGGAGGCCCTCTACGAGCTGGAGGACGATGACGACGAGTATGACGAGGACGAGGATGACGACGAGGAGTACTTCGAGACCACCTGCCCCGTCTGCGAGGAGGAGATCGTGTTCGACGAGGACACGCTGGAGAGCGGCGAGATCCGCTGCCCCAACTGCGGCGAGAAGCTGGAGTTCGACCTGAGCGATCTGGCGGATGCCGAGGATGAGGACGAGGAGTAAGCAGCTGACTTGCGGCAAAAATAGCGATGAAAAGGCCCGGCGCATCATGCGCCGGGCCTTTTTGCGTGCTGTATGGGGGGAGTGCTGGGCCGCAAGGCGGTGGATGGCGTACAGGTCACGGGCGGTCTGCCGTCCAATGGTATGCCAGCCGGGGCGTTCCGTCCCGCACATGGATCGTGCCGCAGGGGAGGAAGCCGTTCTCTTCCAGCAAATGCTGCATGGTGCGGTTGTCGGCGTGGGTATCCGCTCGGACATTCCGGGAAATGGCCTTGCAGTAGTCCGCAGCACAGCGGAAGAGACCGTGTGTCCGGCCGTCCCCGGCCAGACGGTGGATGGTGAGGTAGGGGGCGTCGTTCCACCAGGCGCCCTCTATCCGGGAATAGGTGGGCTCGGGGGTATCCAGCAGCGCAAACACCCCATGTATCCCGGCTTCATCGCTAAGAACCCGGCAGATGCCCTGAGCGATATCGGAGCGGATCAGCTCCGGCGACGGATAGGAGCGGCCCCACTGGGTGGGATTTCCGGTTTGCAGCATATATTCCTGCGCCGTGCGATAGATGGCCATAAGCTGCGGCTGATCGGCGGCAGCGGCTCTGCGGATGGTCAGCATGGAGGGCTCCTTTCATGGTGGAGATGTACATCGGTGATAAGGAGAGTATAGCATATCCGGGCGGCCGCCGCAAGAACGCATCGGATGGTTGGAAGGGGCTTTCATAAGCTGCGGAAAGGGCTGAAAAAAGCGCACGGGATAGCCCGTGCGCTTTTTCGTTGTGGGATTCGTAGAAATGGTGTCTTGACGGCCACCGGCGCTTGACGGGGGGAGGGGATTGGAGTAAAATAAGCCCACAAAGGTGGGGTAGGGGAGTTTGTGCCTGCCCCGGAGACGGAGGGGAGAGCATGGAAGGCGGTCTGAAACGGTTTTTCGAGGGCAGCTGGCAGGAGGCGCAGTCTCTGCTGGGCGCACACCGCACGGCGGAGGGCTGGTGCTTCCGGGTCTATGCCCCCAATGCTCGGAGCGTCCGGGTGGCGGGGGACTTCAGCGACTGGCAGGGCCTTGCCATGAACCGCTGGCCGGAGGGCATCTGGGAGACCACGGTGCCGCAGGCCCAAGTGGGGCAGTCCTATAAATATGTGGTGGAGGGCGCCGACGGGCGTACCCGCTGGAAGGCGGACCCCTACGGCGTTTACAGCCAGCTGCGTCCGGCGAACGCCAGCCGTCTGTGGGAGATGGCACCCTATCCGTGGCGGGATGCGGCATGGAGGGAAAAGCGCCGCCGGGAGCCTCTGTGGGAGGGGCCACTCAACATCTACGAGGTGCATCCCGGCTCCTGGCAGCGGCAGGAGGACGGCAGCTTTCTCACCTATCGGCAGCTGGCGGACCGGTTGGCCCCCTATGTTCGGGACATGGGCTATCACGCCGTGGAGCTGCTGCCGGTGACGGAGTATCCGCTGGATGACTCGTGGGGGTATCAGTGTGTGGGGTATTTTGCACCCACCGCCCGCTACGGCACCCCGGAGGATCTGAAATATTTCGTGGATCGGATGCATCGGGCCGGGATCGCCGTGATCCTGGACTGGGTGCCGGCCCACTTCTGCAAGGATGAGCACGGGCTCATCGATTTCGACGGCACCTGCCTGTACGAGTACGGCGACCCTCTGAAGCGGGAGCACGCCGGATGGGGAACACGGGTCTTTGACTTCGGCCGGGGCGAGGTGCGGAGCTTCCTGCTGTCCTCGGCGGCGTGGTGGCTGCGGGAGTATCACATGGACGGCCTGCGGGTGGATGCCGTGGCGTCCATGCTGTATCTGGACTATGACCGGCAGGAGTGGCGGCCCAACGTCTACGGCGGCCATGAGAATCTGGAGGCCATCTCCTTTTTGCAGGATCTGAACCGGATGGCCGCCGCCATGGATCCGCCGGCCCTGACGGCGGCGGAGGAGTCCACGGCGTGGCCCAAGGTCACATGGCCCGTAGAGGAGGGAGGTCTGGGCTTCGACCTCAAGTGGAACATGGGGTGGATGAACGACATCTGCCACTATCTGAAAATGGATCCGTGGTTCCGCCAGTACCACCACAAGGATGTGACCTTCTCCATGGTGTACGCCTTCTCGGAGCGGTTCGTGCTGCCGGTGTCCCACGACGAGGTGGTTCACATGAAGGGCTCCCTCCGGGGGAAGATGCCCGGCGACGACTGGCGGCAGCTGGCGGGGGTGCGGGGCTTTTACCTGTACCTGCTGGCGCACCCCGGCAAGAAGCTGACCTTCATGGGAACGGAACTGGCCCAATGGCACGAGTGGGATTTTGCCGGACAGCTGGACTGGTATCTGCTGGAGCAGGAGGACTGCCGCCGGACTCATGAATGTATCCGGGAGCTGAACCGCTTTTATCGGAAAAACCGGCCCCTGTGGGAGAACGACAGCGACTGGAATGGCTTCGAGTGGCTGGTGGCCGACGACAACCACAACAACGTCATCGTGTTCCTGCGGCGGGATCGGGCAGGCCATGAGCTGGTCTGCGCAGTGAATTTCTCCCCGGAGGCGTGGGAGAACTACCGCTTCGGCGTGCCGGGGGGCAAGCGGTATTATGAAGAGGTGTTCAACACCGACAGCCTCCAGTGGGGCGGCTCCGGTGTGTGCAATGAGGGGCTGCTGACCGTGGAGGACATTCCCTCCCACGGGCGGGAAAGGTCCCTGAAGATCAGGATCCCGCCGCTGGGCGGGGTGATCCTCAAGGGCCGGTCCAGGCGGCCCGCAGAATCGAAAAACGGAACGGAGGGACGGACATGAAAAAAGAATGTGTCGCCATGCTTCTGGCCGGCGGACAGGGGAGCCGTCTGTATGTGCTTACCGGCGACATGGCAAAGCCTGCGGTACCCTTTGGCGGGAAGTTCCGCATCATTGATTTTCCCCTGTCCAACTGCGCCAACTCCGGTATCGACACCGTGGGCGTGCTGACCCAGTACCGGCCGCTGGAGCTCAACAGCTACATCGGCAATGGTCAGCCGTGGGAGCTGGACCGGCTGGACGGCGGCGTTCACATTCTGCCGCCCTACCAGAGCGCCACCGGCGCCAGCTGGTACAAGGGGACGGCCAACGCCATCTATCAGAACATCGGCTTCGTGGATCTGTACGATCCGGAGTATGTGGCGGTGCTCTCCGGCGACCACATCTATAAGATGGACTATGCCGTGATGCTGCGCCGCCACAAGGAGACCGGGGCTGCCTGCACCATCGCCGTGATGGAGGTGCCGTGGGCGGAGGCCAGCCGCTTCGGTATCATGTCGGTGGACGGGGAGGACCGCATCACGGAGTTTGCCGAAAAGCCCAGAGAACCCAAGAGCAATCTGGCGTCGATGGGTATTTATATCTTCACATGGAGCAAGCTGCGGGAGTATCTGGTGGCCGACGAGGCGGATCCCACCTCGGAAAACGACTTCGGCAAGAACATCATCCCCGCCATGCTGGCGGCGGGGGAGCGGATGACCGCATGGCGCTTTGACGGCTACTGGAAGGACGTGGGGACGCTGGTGTCCCTGTGGGACGCCAACATGGATATGCTGAGTCCCGGCTCCGGACTGAACCTGCTGGATCGCCGGTGGCCCATTTATAGCCGCACGCCCTCCTGTCCCCCGGCCTATGTTGGGCCCAAGGCGGACATCGGCAACAGCGTCGTGGCCAAGGGCTGCGAGGTGCTGGGCGAGGTGAAGAACAGCGTCCTCAGCTACAACACCCAGGTGGGGGAGGGGGCCGTCGTCTCTTACTCCGTGCTGATGCCCGGTGCCGTGGTGGAGTCGGGAGCCGTGGTGCAGTACGCCATCGTGGGTGAGAGCTGCCGCATCGGCAGGGACGCTCAGGTGGGCGCTCCGCCGGAGACGGCACAGGATCCGGATGACTGGGGCGTGGCGGTGCTGGGACCCGGTACCGTGATAGGGGACGGGGAGATCGTCTCCGCCAAGACTCTGCTGGACCGGCATCACAGGGAGGTGAAGGCATGAACCACACCATGCACGGCATCATCTTTTCTTACGGAAAGCCCACGGGGCTGGGGGATCTGATCGCCCACCGCATCCCCGGCTCCATGCCCTTTGGCGGCAACTACCGGGTGGTGGACTTTATGCTCTCCAGCATGGTCAACGCCGGGATCCACGATGTGGGCGTCATCATGCACGGCAAGTGCCAGAGTATGCTGGATCATCTGGGCAACGGCCGCAGCTGGGATCTGAGCCGCAATCGGGGCGGGCTGACGCTGCTGCCGGCCTTCGCCTATGCCGAGAGCCGCACCTCCGCCGGACGCTTCCGGGGGAAGGTGGAGGCGCTGGGCTGCGTGCTGGAGTACCTACGGGAGATCCGGCAGGAGTATGTGGTGCTGGCGGACAGCGATCTGGTCATCAATCTGCCGCTGGAGCAGGTATTGCAGGAGCACATCGCCTCCGGGGCCGACCTGACGGAGGTTTGTACGGCGGAGCCCGGCGACCCCAGCGATACCTATCTGGAGATGGATGAACAGGGCCGCATCGTGGATGTGGCCTACGACGTCCACACCCCGGCGGGTTACCGCTGCCTGAACGTGTGCATCCTGCGGCGGGAGCTGCTGGTGCAGCTGGTGGAGGAGTGCATGGCCCACAACCGGTACAGCTTCCGCCACCACATTTTACAGGATCAGAAGGATCGGCTGCATCTGCACGCCTATGTGTGGCAGGGGTATGCCGCCCGCATCGATACGGTACAGACCTACTACCGCCGCAGCATGGAGCTGCTGGACCCGGCGCAGCGGCGGCTGCTGTTCGATCCCCGGCGACCCATTCTGGCCAAGGAGAACGATGCGCCTCCGGCGTATCTGGACCCTGCCGGGGTGTGCGAGAACTCCCTCATTGCCGATGGCTGCGATATTCAGGGCAGCGTGAAAAACTGCATTCTGTTTCGGGGTGTCCGGGTAGAGAAGGGAGCGCAGGTGGAGAACTGCGTGCTCTTTAAGGGCACGATGGTGAAAAAGGATGCCACCCTGCGCTGCGTCATTGCCGACAAGGCTGTGACCATCCGGGAGGGACGCACCCTCATTGGAGACGAGAGCTATCCTGTGGTGGTGGCCCGCAACGCCACCGTATAAACGAATCACGTCCCTCCCCGCAGGCTGCGGGGAGGGGACACAAGGAGGTAACGGCATGGATATCTTATATGTGACCAGCGAGGCGGCTCCCTTCTGCAAGACCGGAGGTCTTGCGGATGTGCTGGGAAGTCTCCCGCCGGCGGTGGCTGCCGGTGAGGATCGTGCGGCGGTGATCCTGCCGCTGTACGGGCAAGTTTCGGACGCATGGAGAGAGAAAATGCGCTGGCACGGCTATACCTATGTGGACCTGGCGTGGCGGCATGAGTACTGCGGCCTGTTCTCGCTGGAGTATCGGGGCGTCGTCTGGTATTTTCTGGATAACGAGCGGTACTTCCGCCGTGGGGCGCTGTATGGCCAGATGGACGACGGAGAACGGTTTGCCTTCTTTTCCAAGGCGGTGGTGTCGGTGCTTCCCATGCTGGAGTGGCGGCCGGAGGTGATCCACTGCAACGACTGGCAGACTGCACTGGTGCCGATTTACTTGAAAACTGTGGCTGAAAACGTTTCCACCGTGTTCACCATTCACAACATCGAGTATCAGGGCAAGTACGGCGCCGACACGGTGGAGGATCTCTTCGGCCTGAACCGGGGAGACTGGTATGAGAGCGGCGTTCTACAGATGGATGGGTGCGTGAACCTCATGAAGGGGGCCATGGTGACGGCGGACGCCGTGACCACCGTCAGCCCCACCTACGCCGCCCAGCTGCGGGAGAGCGCCTATGCCGCCGGACTGGACAGCGTGGTGCGCAGCATCCAGTGGAAATTCTCCGGCGTGCTCAACGGCATCGATATGGTGAGCTATGACCCGGAGTGCGACCCCAATCTGCCCGCCCGATACACGGCGGCGGAGTCGGAGGGGAAGACCTTATGCAAGGCGGCACTTCAGCAGGAACTGGGCCTTGCTCAGGAGGAGGGGACACCGGTCCTCTCTATGGTGACCCGGCTGGTGGGACACAAGGGTGTGGATCTGGTGTGTCAGGCGCTGGATGGCATCATGGCCACCGGCTGTCAGCTGGTGGTGCTGGGCAGCGGTGACGGTGGATATGAGAATTTCTTCCGCCACGCTCAGAACCGCTATCCGGGACGGCTGTGTGCCTGGATCGGCTACAACGAGGGCTTATCCCGCCGCATCTATGCCGGCAGCGACCTGTTTCTGATGCCCTCTAAGAGCGAGCCTTGCGGCCTGTCGCAGATGATCGCCATGCGCTATGGTGCTGTACCCATCGTCCGGCAGACCGGCGGCCTCAACGACACCGTCCGGTCCTGTCAGGTGGGGCAGCCCGACGGCAACGGCTATGTCTTTGCCGCCTACGACGCCGGGGCCATGCTGGACACCATCGGGCAGGCGGTGGGCCTGTACCACGGCGATGCAGAGGGCTTCCGCATGGTGCGGCGGCGGGGCATGGAGGGCGATTTCAGCTGGGATCGCAGCGCCGGGGCCTACCGGAATATTTATGGAAAGCTGCTGGGGCGGTAAGTCCCGGATGCAATACAGGAGGATATTTATGACTTATACGAAGGAAACATTGCAGGAGGCCATCGTGCAGAAGCTGCGGCTGAACTACGGCTGCACGGAGAAGCAGGCCACCGACGGAGAGGTCATGAAGGCCTGCGCTCTGGTGCTGCGGGATATCATGGCCGAGCGGGGGGTGCGTACCCGTGAGGAGGTGGACAGTCAGGAGAAGAGGAAGGTCCACTATATGTCCATGGAGTTTCTCATGGGACGCAGCCTGATGAAGAACGCCTACAATCTGGAGCTGCTGGAGCCGCTGACGCAGGCCGTGGAGGCGCTGGGCTTCAAGGCGGCGGACATCTTCGACATGGAGCCGGATGCCGGTCTCGGCAACGGCGGTCTGGGCCGTCTGGCAGCCTGCTATCTGGACAGCATGACCACGCTGGAGATCCCCGCCACCGGCTACTCCATCTGCTACGAGCTGGGTATCTTCAAGCAGAAGATCGTGGACGGCCAGCAGGTGGAGCTGCCCGACGACTGGAAGAATCTGGGCGATGCGTGGCTCATGCCCAAGCCGCAGGAGACGGAGGAGGTCCACTTCGGCGGCAAGGTCCGCACCCGGTGGGACAACGGCCACCTGATGGTGGTGCATGAGGACTATACCCGTGTGCTGGCGGTGCCGTGCGACATGGAGATCGCCGGGTACGACACCCAGCAGGTGAACACCCTGCGGCTGTGGGACGCCAAGAGTCCCAAGCCCATCGACATGAAGCTGTTCAGCGAGGGGCAGTACCTGCGGGCCGGGGAGGAGCGGGCCATGGCGGACGTCATCTCCAAGGTGCTGTATCCGGAGGACAACCACTATGAGGGCAAGTCCCTGCGGCTGAAGCAGCAGTATTTCTTCGTTTCGGCCACCATGCAGTCCATCACACGGCAGCACATTCAGACCTACGGCACCCTGAAAAACTTCCACGAGAAGAACGTCATCCAGATCAACGACACCCATCCGGCGCTGGTGATCCCGGAGCTGATGCGTATTCTGGTGGACGATGCGGGCCTTTCCTGGGACGAGGCGTGGCACATTACCACCCACTCCGTGGCCTACACCAATCATACGGTGCTGGCGGAGGCGCTGGAGTGCTGGCCCCAGCAGCTGTTCGAGACGCTGCTGCCCCGTGTGTGGCAGATCCTGCAGGAGATTGCCCGCCGCTGGCAGGAGAAGGTGGAGAACTTCTATCACGACCCCGAAAAGACCGCCAAGATGGCGGTCATCTGGGACGGCGTGGTGCGGATGGCCAACCTCTGCATCGCCGGCGGTATGGCCATCAACGGCGTGTCCGCTCTGCACTCGGATATCCTGCGCCATGATGTGTTCCGGGACGCCTGCCGAATGGAGCCGGAGAAGTTCAAGAACGTCACCAACGGCGTGGATCATCGCCGCTGGCTCAGCCAGATCAACCCCGGTCTGGACGGGTTGATCCGGGAGCTCATCGGGGACGGTTATCTGACCCATGCGGGCCATTTGCAGGAACTGGACCCCTATGCTGAGGATGGGGCGGTGCTGGCCCGGCTGGAGGAGATCAAGCGCTGCAACAAGGAGACCTTTGCCCGGTGGGCCCGCCGACAGCAAGGGGTGCAGCTGAACACGGACGCTATCTTCAACGTGCAGGTGAAGCGGCTTCACGAGTATAAACGGCAGCTGCTGAACGTACTGCACATCATCGCCCTGTACCAGCAGCTGCAGGACGACCCGGACATGGACTTCCCACCACAGACCTTCCTCTTTGGCGCCAAGGCCGCTCCCGGCTATGCCGTAGCCAAGCGCATCATCCGTCTCATCAACTCTCTGGCGGATCAGGTGAACAACGACCCCATCTGCAAGGGGAAGCTGCAGGTGGTATTTCTGGAGAATTACCGGGTCTCCATGGCGGAGATGCTGATGCCCGCCAGCGAGGTGAGTCAGCAGATCTCCACCGCCGGCAAGGAGGCCAGCGGCACCGGCAACATGAAGTTCATGATGAACGGCGCACTGACCATCGGCACGCTGGACGGTGCCAACGTGGAGATGCACGAGGTGCTGGGGGACGAGAATATGTTCCTCTTTGGCCTGACGGCGGAGGAGGCCACCCACATGAGCCGGGGCTACGACCCGTATCTGCTGTATACACGTGACCCGGTGCTGCGCCGGGTGCTGGATCAGTTGAAGGCCGGGTTCCGGGACGGCGTCAGCTATGAGGATCTGTACCAGCGGCTGCTGTTTGGCGTGGACTGCCCGGCGGATCAGTATCTGCTGCTGGCGGACTTTGCCTCCTACTGCGCCGCCTCCCAGCGGGTGACGGACACCTACCGGGATCGGGAGAGGTGGAACAGCATGAGCCTGCACAACATCGCCCGCAGCGGAATCTTCTCCGCCGACCGGTCGGTGGCGGACTATGCCGATACCATCTGGCACGTACCGTATAAGAAGTAAGCACCGGAACTGAAAAAAGCACTCCCGGAGGACGCATTTGAATCCTCCGGGAGTGCTTTTTTACTCTATGGGGGCTTCTGCGGGAGAAGGCTTTGCAGGGGAGTTACTTCCGCAGGGCGGAGTCCACAACAACGGCACGGGCCTTGGCCAGCTTCAGATCGTGCTGGAGCCGGGCGGGAGGCACCTGCTCCCGCAGCTGGGGAACGGTCATGCCGTAGAGGGCGGCCATCTCCTGATACTTCTCCTCCAGTTCCTCCTCAGTGACGGTGATGCCCTCCTGACGGGCGATCTCCGTCATAGCCAGCTCATACCGGGCGGCAGCCACGGCGTTTTCACGGGCGTGGTCCCGCAGATCGTCCATGGTCAGCTGCGCCGCTTGCAGGTAGTCGGACAGAGAGGCGCCCTGACTCTCCAGATGCTGCTGAAGCTCCTGAAGGATGCCGGTGAGCTGACTCTCCACCATGGAGTCGGGCAGCTGTACCTCCATGCCCGCCACCACCTGCTGCATCAGGGCCTCGGCAAAGGCGTTGGAGGCAGCCTGCTGCTTTTGCAGGATGGCCTGCTCCATGATGCTGCGGCGCAGATGGGACACGTCCTCGAAGCCCTGCTCCTGTGCAAAGGCGTCCGTCAGCTGGGGCAGGCTCCGCCGGACGATGCGGTGGGCTTTGACGTGGAAGGTGGCATCCTTGCCCGCCAGTTCCGGCACATACTGGGTGGGGAAGGTGACGTGGACATCCCGCTCCTCCTCCGGGCGAATGCCCGCCACCTGCTCCTCGAAGCCGGGGATGAACATCCCGCTGCCCAGCAGCAGGGGATAGCCTTCGCCCTTGCCACCCTCGAAGGGTACGCCGTCCACGAAGCCCTCGAAGTCCAGAGTGACCTCGTCGCCCATGGCGGCCCGGTTCTGCTCCTGCTCCACCAGATGCTCCGTCAGGAAGCGCTGGATGGCCTCGTTGGTGTCATCGTCGGAGAGCTCGGCATTCTCCCACGGGGCGGACAGGCCCTTGTACTGGCCCAGCTTCACCTCCGGATACAGGTCGATGAGGGCGGTGAAGGTGTAGCCGTCTGGGCCGATGGTCTCCACGTTCAGGGCGGGAGGGGCGGCGATCTGGATGTCCTCGGAGGCGATGGCCTCCACCAGTGCGGCGGGGAAGGTCTCGTTCACCGCCTCCTGATAGAACAGATCGTGGCGGTATGCCTTTTCCAGCGCCTCACGGGGAGCCTTGCCCACGGCGTAGCCCTCCACAGGGTACAGGGCCTTGACCTCCTGATAGGCGTCGTTCAGGGCCTTCTCCCACGCATCACGCTCCACAGTGATGGTCAGGCGCAGCTGGCGGTTGGCCAGCTCCTCTTTCTTTTGCAGGATCATGGGGATTCCTCCATATCTTTTCATTTATAACATATCTATTATACTCGAAATCTGCCGCCGCCGCAACCGGGAAATGGATTTGTAAAATAATTGTGACTTATATCACAGGAACACTTCCTTTTTGGGCGGGGCTATGCTATAATGCCCCTCACGGAAAAATTGTTGAAATCAGGAGGATTCTCATGCAGACCATCAAGACCTTCATCAAGGACCACCCCCATATGTGGTGGGGCCTGTATCTGCCGGTGTATCTGGGGGGCTTTTTCCTTATTGAGCACCTCATCACCGACAACTATTGGGCCACCCAGACCTTCATCGATGAATACATCCCCTTCTGCGAGTACTTTGTCATTCCCTATGACTCATGGGGCTTTCTTCTGCTGGCGCTGGGCCTTTACCTGATCGTCAAGGATGCCGAGGGCTTCCGGCGGTATATGTGGAGCATCATGCTGACCTTCGGGTTTGCCACCATCTTCTGTGCGCTGGTACCCAACGGACAGGACCTGCGCCCGGCGGTGATGGAGCACCACAACTTCTGCACGTGGCTCCTCCAGAACACCTACAATCTGGACACCAACACCAATGTGCTGCCCAGCGTCCATGTGCTGGGGGTGCTGGACGCCCTCTATGCCGTTCACCGGACGCCGGGACTGCGGCGCACCGGATGGCGCACTTTCGCAGACATATGGGGCGTCATCATCATCTGCTCCACACTCTTTGTCAAGCAGCACGCCTTCATCGATGTGGTGGCGGCCCTGGTGGTGGGCGCCATCGCCTATGTGTCCGGGAGGAGCGCTTCCGGGCCGACACCGTGATTTATGACATCAGCGAGGGCCGGGGAGAGCTGGGGCTTCTGACCGCCGGCAGCGCCGTCATCCAGCGCATCGACCGGCAGGGGGGACGCACCATTCTGGAGCATCTGCCCACAGGCAGCGTGTTCGGAGAGATGCTGATGTTCGAAAATGTGGCCGGGGACAGCATCACGGTGGTGGCGGCGGAGTCGTGCCGGGTGTGGTTCATGAGCGCCGAGCATCTGACCCGGCGATGCGAAAAGGCCTGCACCCATCACAGCCGACTGGTGGAGAATATGTTCCATATCATGACCGGCAAGGCCGCCGCCCTCTCCGAGCGGGTGGAGGTTCTGAGCCGCCGCAGCATCCGGGAGAAACTGCTGTGCTACTTCGGCCTTCAGACCGGCGGCGACGACTGCGGCAGCTTTCATCTGCCCTTTACCCTCAGTGCTCTGGCGGACTATATCTCCGCCGACCGCAGTGCCATGATGCGGGAGCTGCGGAAAATGAAGGAGGAGCATCTGGTGGATATCAACCGGGGACAGGTGACGCTGCACCATGCCCTTGCATGAAAAAGGGAAAGTGCAAGGAAATATTTGACGAACCATGGGCGGATGTGATAAGATAAGATGAGCACACACGGGGGAGGAGTCCCGTGTGTGCCCATGGAACGTAGCAAGCCATGACTTTTGAGGAAAGAAGGAACATCCATGTATCGTATCGTAACGAAGGAAGCGCTGAAGCCCACTGTGATCCTGTACGAGATCGAGGCACCCATGGTGGCCAAGAAGGCCCAGCCCGGTCAGTTCATCATTCTGCGTGTGGACGAGAACGGCGAGCGTATCCCCATCACGATCCACGACTATGACCGTGAGAAGGGGACCGTCACCATCATCGTGCAGACCGTGGGCGCAACCACCGAGAAGCTGAGCCACAAGCAGCAGGGCGATTATCTGCATGACTTTGTGGGTCCTCTGGGCAAGCCCACCGAGACCGAGGGTAAGAAAAAGGTCTGCGTTGTCGGCGGCGGCGTGGGCTGCGCCATTGCCTACCCCGTTCTGAAGAAGTTCCACGACTGCGGCGCTGAGGTCCACGCTGTAGTGGGCTTCAAGAGCAAGGACGTGGTGATCTTGGAGGATAAGTTCAAGGCCGTATCCTCCGTGATGAAGGTCTGCACCGACGACGGCTCCTATGGCCAGAAGGGTCTTGTTACCGAGGCACTGAAGGAGCTGCTGGACGCCGGCAATCAGTATGATGAGATCTTTGCCATCGGCCCCATGGTCATGATGAAGTTCGTCTGCAAGACCACGGCCCCCTACGGCGTACCCACCACCGTCTCCATGAGCCCCATCATGATCGACGGTACCGGTATGTGCGGCGGCTGCCGTCTGACCGTGGGCGGCGAGACCAAGTTCGCCTGCGTGGATGGCCCCGACTTCGACGGTCAGCTGGTGGACTGGGATCTGGCTGTCAAGCGCAACCAGATGTATCATGATTTCGAGGTGCATAAGCACGAGGAAGTCTGCAATCTGTTCAAGCAGGAGGTAAAGTAAGATGGCTGCAAAGATCAATATGCGTTTGGATAAGAACGAAATGCCCTCTCAGGACCCCAATGTCCGGAATAAGAATTTCCTCGAGGTGGCTCTGGGCTACACCGAGGAGCAGGCTCTGGACGAGGCGGCCCGCTGCCTGAACTGCAAGAACCATCCCTGCGTCAACGGATGCCCCGTCAACGTCCGCATCCCGGAGTTCATCGCCAAGATCGTGGAGCGGGACTATGAGGGCGCCTATCAGGTGATCCATCAGACCAGCTCCCTTCCCGCCGTCTGCGGCCGTGTCTGTCCGCAGGAGAGCCAGTGCGAGATGCACTGCGTCCGTGGCAAGAAGGGCGATCCCGTGGGTATCGGCCGTCTGGAGCGCTTTGTGGCCGACTGGCACAACGCCCACAGCACCGAGGCTCCTGAAAAGCCCCAGTCCAACGGTCACAAGGTGGCCGTGGTTGGCTCCGGCCCTGCGGGCCTGACCTGCGCCGGCGATCTGGCCAAGAAAGGCTATGAGGTCACCGTGTATGAGGCTCTGCATCTGGCCGGCGGCGTGCTGGTGTACGGCATCCCCGAGTTCCGTCTGCCCAAGAGCATCGTGCAGAAGGAAGTGGACGGCCTGAAGGCCATGGGTGTGAAGGTGGAGACCAACATCGTGGTAGGCCGCACCATCACCATCGATGAGCTGATGGAGGAGAACGGCTTCGAGGCCGTGTTCGTTGGCTCCGGCGCCGGTCTGCCCATGTTCATGCACATTCCCGGTGAGAACCTGAAGGGTGTGTATTCCGCCAACGAGTTCCTGACCCGTATCAACCTGATGAAGGCCTATCGTGAGGATTCCGATACCCCCATCATGGACCTGAAGGGCAAGAAGGTGGCCGTGGTAGGCGGCGGCAACGTGGCTATGGACGCCGCTCGCTGCTCCAAGCGCCTGGGCGCTGACGTGTACGTGGTGTATCGCCGTGGCATGGAGGAGCTGCCCGCCCGTCACGAGGAGGTGGAGCACGCCATCGAGGAGGGCGTGATCTTCAAGACTCTCAATAACCCCGTTCAGATCAACGGCGACGAGCAGGACTGCGTCAAGTCCATGACCTGCGTGGAGATGGAGCTGGGTGAGCCCGATGCCTCCGGCCGCCGTCGTCCCGTGGAGAAGAAGGGCAGCGAGTTCGAGCTGGATGTGGACGCTGTCATCATGTCTCTGGGTACCACCCCCAACCCCCTGATCAAGTCTACCACCAAGGGGCTGGAGGTCAACAAGAAGGGCGGTATCATCGTCAACGAGGATGGCCTGACCTCCCGTCAGGGCGTGTATGCCGGCGGCGATGCCGTTACCGGTGCTGCCACCGTCATTCTGGCTATGGGTGCCGGTAAGCTGGGCGCCAAGTCCATCGACGAGTATCTGAGCAACAAGTAAGCGAGAGTTTACATAAAAAGCAAGGACTGTCCCAAGGGAGAGGCTTCGTAAGGAAGTCCTCTCCCTCGGCTTTTGTAATCGGCCGGAATGATTGGATTGTAGGTAAAATCAATCCTATTGAAGGATTACAAGATGGACAAGTACATTTATAACGAGAAAAACGGGCTTTGGTATGAAGTGCAGGGTGATTCCTATCTTCCCTGCCTGAAACTGCCCGAAGAAAGAACGGCGTATATCGGCGTATGGGGACAGCGGCATTTGCGGTATCTGAAGCAGTATCACAGGGTATGTTACTATATTCTGCTGACAAGCGGCAAGCTGAACAGTTATCTTGCCGACATTGACCGGCAGGTAGAGGAAATGTTCCCTCGGCTGGTAAAAGAACTCGCCGAAAAGGAAGGCGTAACGGAAGCGATCAAAGCGGAAAACCAAATGCTGTGGGTACAGAAGATGAATACAGATTGGCTCGTTATTCAGGATAATAGCACGCCTGACGGCAGCTTGCCTGCCGCAACACGGCAGGCATCGGAGACAGTTAAGAGGTGCCGATACAAATACCTTTTCTTCCATTGGATGTACCTCCATATCTTCTGGGCCTTGATCCGACCCTGTGTTTCGACAGGTCCCACCTGTCAAAATACATATTACAACTTGCCAAAATAAAAAAGTTGGGAAAAGCTCTTGACAAAATCGAACAAAATGATATAATAAACAAGTCGCCGGTTGAGGGACTCATTTGCGAGTGTGCTGGAATAGGCAGACATGCAAGCTTGAGGTGCTTGTGTTCGATTGGACGTGTGGGTTCAAGTCCCATCACTCGCACCATCCCTCTCCTGCGGTGAAAAAAAGAAGAACGGATATGCGCGAGTGGTGGAATTGGCAGACTCGCTAGATTCAGGTTCTAGTGCTCATTACGGGCGTGCGGGTTCAAGTCCCGCCTCGCGCACCATTCTTTTTTTCCAAACTTCATATGGATATGCGCGAGTGGTGGAATTGGCAGACTCGCTAGATTCAGGTTCTAGTGCTCATTACGGGCGTGCGGGTTCAAGTCCCGCCTCGCGCACCAT
>QWCE01006822.1_pt1 | contig 17006 bp, 9 predicted proteins | sample 1972531 | NCBI WGS metagenome assembly QWCE01 (sample SAMN09866716, study PRJNA288562) | Human gut metagenome isolate term4_stool, whole genome shotgun sequencing... | reverse complement strand
CCTTACCTTACTACAACAAAGGTAAGAACAACCCGTTCAACTGACCTATTCTCGGGTCGATTCCTTTTCACCCTGCAAACTTAAAGTAGGGACGCTCGGTCTGAGCGTCCGTTGTATCACAGGTTACATCATTGTGATTTAACGGGGACGGACGCACAGATCGTGCGTCCCTACAAAGGGCTACACGTCACGGCATCCATATCAGTCTTTACACGTAGAGTCCCCCAGAGGGTCCTGAGCATGGCTCTTACCTCTAGGGGACTCTATATATTATATATGTGTCGCTACGTAGCGTCCTTACTTAGCAGGCTCTAGCTCTACCGTGAAGTGACGTAGTACGGGCAGCTCACGGGTGATGACGTAGCCACGGGTGATCGACTCACGACGGTCGTAGACATTCTTGCAGGCAGCTGCGATGACGTCCATATGATTGTTCGTGTAGGTGCGACGTGGTATAGCGAGGCGGAGTAGCTCCAGCTTAGGATAGCGGTTCTCGCGCGTCTTAGGATCACGGTCTGCTAGGATAGAGCCGATCTCGACACCACGGATGCCAGCCTCTAGGTACAGCTCGATGCCGAGCGTCTGAGCGATAAACTCCTCCTTGGGGACGTGCGTCAAGATCTTCTTCGCATCGAGGAAGATAGCGTGTCCACCAGCGGGGCGCTGATAGGGTACACCATACTCGTCTAGCTTGCTGCCGAGGTAAGCCACCTGACGGATACGCGTGTCGAGCATATCAAACTCCGTGTTCTCATCCAGACCGATAGCGAGTGCGTTCATATCACGACCATTCATACCGCCGTAGGTGAGGAAGCCCTCATTCATCACAGCGTACATAGAGCACTTGTGGTATAGCTCCTCGTCACGCATAGCGAGGAAGCCACCCATATTGACCACAGCGTCCTTCTTGCTAGACATAGTCATAATGTCAGCATAGCTGAGCATCTCACGGACTATCTCCTTGATCGACTTGTCAGCGTAGCCCTCCTCACGAGTCTTGATGAAGTAAGCATTCTCAGCAAAGCGAGCACCATCGATCTGTAGCGGTATGCCGTACTTGTGGCACAGCTCGCTCGTCTCACGCACATTCTTCATAGAGACAGGCTGCCCGCCAGCGGTATTGTTCGTCACCGTGAGGACGCACATAGGGATCTGCTCCTTGGGGTACTTCTTGAAGCAATCCTCCAGCTTGTTCAGATCCATCTCACCCTTGAAGGGTAGCTCCAGCTCCGTATTGCTAGCCGCATTGATCGTGCAGTCGACGGCTACAGCCTTGCGAAACTCGATATGCCCCTTCGTCGTGTCAAAGTGTGAGTTGCCTGGTACGATGTCGCCCTCCTTGAGTGTAGCCGAGTAAAGCACATTCTCCGCAGCACGACCCTGGTGTGTAGGGATCACGAGCGGGAAGGTGCAGATCTTCTCGACAGCATCCTTGAGGTTTTGGAATGAGGAAGCACCTGCATAGCTCTCATCACCCAGCATGATACCCGACCACTGGCGATCGCTCATAGCGCCCGTACCAGAGTCCGTCAGGACATCGATAAAGACCTGTGATGACTTGAGACTGAATAGGTTGTAGTGTGCCTCGCGGATCCACTGCTCACGCTGCTCACGCGTACTCTTATGTATCGGCTCTACCATCTTAATGCGGTACGCCTCGGAAAAAGGTATCTCCATAGCTATCTTGTTTTATTAAGTTATTATTTCGTAGCCCCAAAGATACGAAAAAAGAAACACTAAGGACGAGACGAGTAGCCCAGTGTAGCGATGCGTACATTCCTCCCGCTAATGCAATAACCTTTGACGGGGACGGACGCACAGATCGTGCGTCCCTACTGGGTACGTAACGCTGTGACACCACGGGCGCACGTAATAAAACAGAGATGCCCCACGACATCACGTGACGATTAGTGTAGGGACGCACGATCTGTGCGTCCGTTGTTGACAAAGCAAGACGTATAGCGATGACACGTGTAACCCAGTGTAGGGACGCACGATCTGTGCGTCCGTTGTCGTTACAATCACGACGTCGCAATATTTGACGGAATAACCTTTGACAGGGACGGACGCACAGATCGTGCGTCCCTACTGGGCACGTAACGCTGTGACACCACTGTGCGTCCGTTGTTGACAAAGCAAGTCGTATAGCGATGACACGTGTAACCCGCTGTAGGGGCGGACCTGCGTGTCCGCCCACAAGACACATTGCGTTCCGACGAGAACGGGCGGACACATAGGTCCGCCCCTACACAGGGTTGCACATTGAGGGTTTTATCGCTTGTCACCTCGTGTAGATTTACTACCTTTGCTTCGACTAAAAAGGTTATTAAGAATCACACAAAAGCATCTACAGATATGCAGATAGTAGACATCAAAGGGCGCGAGATACTAGACTCGCGCGGCAATCCAACAGTGGAGGTAGAGGTCATCCTAGATAGCGGAGCTATGGGGCGTGCCGCTGTACCCAGTGGAGCCTCTACAGGGGAACATGAAGCACTCGAACTACGTGACGGCGACAAGAGCCGTTACCTCGGTAAGGGCGTCCGCAAGGCGGTCGAAAACGTTAACGAGATCATCGCTCCAGCGCTCTTCGGTATGAGTGCTCTCGAGCAGCGTGAGATAGACCAGAAGATGATAGACCTAGACGGTACGGAGACCAAGAGTGTACTCGGCGCCAATGCTATCCTAGGTGTCTCACTAGCTGTCGCTAAGGCGGCTGCTGACGAGCTAGCCATACCACTATACCGCTACATCGGCGGTGTCAACGCACACACACTACCCGTGCCGATGATGAATATCATCAATGGTGGCGCACATAGCGATGCTCCCATCGCCTTTCAGGAGTTTATGATCCGTCCCATCGGTGCCAAGAGCTTTAGCGAGGCACTCCGTATGGGTGCCGAGACATTTCACGCACTCAAGAAGGTGCTCCACGATCGTGGACTCAGCACTGCCGTAGGTGACGAGGGTGGCTTCGCTCCTAAGCTCGACGGGGTAGAGGATGCGCTCAATAGCATCATCGAGGCGATCCATCAGGCTGGCTACAAGCCCGGTAGCGACATAACCATCGCTCTAGACTGCGCTGCTAGCGAGTTCTACCACGAGGGTGTCTACAACTACGCCAAGTTTGAGGGTGAGAAGGGTCAGCAGCGCACACCAGCCGAGCAGGTGGCCTACCTAGAGACACTTGTCAGCAAGTACCCCATCGATAGTATCGAGGATGGTATGGACGAAAACGACTGGGAGGGTTGGCAGCTGCTCACCGAGAAGCTAGGCGACCGCCTGCAGCTCGTCGGTGACGACCTCTTTGTGACCAATGTAGAGTACCTCAGCCGTGGCATCAAGGAGCACGCTGCAAACTCGATCCTGATCAAGGTCAACCAGATCGGTACGCTCACAGAGACGCTCGACGCGATCGACATGGCGCATCGTCACGGCTTCACAGCGGTCGTATCGCACCGCTCAGGTGAGACCGAGGACACGACCATCGCTGACATAGCTGTAGCGACCAATGCGGGACAGATCAAGACTGGCTCGCTGAGCCGCACCGACCGCATCGCCAAGTACAATCAGCTACTGCGTATCGAGGAGGAGCTCGACGCACGTGCTACATACGGATATCGTCGTCTGCGCTAAGATAGTCACAGATCGACACTGATCGGTCACGACAGACGAGGCTCTTCGTTAGCCCAAAACGGAAATAGCCACGTGGAAAACGTCAAATCCCCACGTGGCTATTGTTCTACAACGGACGCACAGATCGTGCGTCCCTACAGAAGTCGTATCTGTACGTCCGTGGTGTCACAGCATTACGCGTAAAGTTCGTTACGTGTCCAGTAGGGACGCACGAAAGTGTCTAGTGGGAGGGCGTCCGTCCCTGTCAAAGGCTACAGCATCCATTACGTGCGTCCCCACAACCGTCATACGTCGGCTGGTTCTACAACGGACGCACAGATCGTGCGTCCCTACAGAAAGCCGTCTGGGTGCGTCCCTACAGAAGCCGTCCAGGTGCGTCCCCACGTCGCCCTGCTGTTGGTTGTTGGCTGGAGAAAATTCAACGCTGGCTCGTTACAATAATTTAGAGTTGATCATATATCAACGCAGCGCGATGTCGGAGAAAAGTGATTTCCACGTGGAAATTTGAGAATCTCCACGTGGCTATTTTTTATTCTCCACGTAGGCGCAAAACATTTCCTCGGACTTATCATTTCATTCCTCCGAAGTTTTATTTCGTCTCCACGTGGGAAATGTTTTTTCTCCACGTGGATATTTGCCAATTCCCACGTGGAGATCAGATTTTTCGAGTGGCTTATCCCCCCAAAAAAAAGAGTACCTACTATTAGGTACTCTCTGGCGCGGGTTGCTCGGTCAGCTTTTGCTATCTTTGTGGCGCATGAAATTGTCGGAGTTACATAATGGCGACCGAGCTCGTATCCTATCGGTCGGTGGGCATGGAGCCTTTCGCAAGCGTATCCTAGAGATGGGCTTCGTGCAGGGGCAGGTTGTGGAGGTGATCCAAGCGGCCCCACTACGGGATCCTATCTACTATCGACTGATGGACTACAACGTCTCGCTGCGTCGCAAGGAGGCGGGACTGATCACGGTAGAGCTCATCGACCCGGGCTCCTCTTCGGAAGAGCTACCACCGCTGGCGCATACATTTGTCTCTGACAAGCGTGACGGCTCACTGACAGCTACTACTGTATCGGACGACGATGCGACGATCTCCCGATCGATACGGGTAGCGCTCATAGGCAATCCGAATAGTGGCAAGACGACCCTCTTCAACCATGCTAGTGGAGCGCACGAGCGTGTCGGCAACTATAGTGGTGTGACTGTCGAGGCAAAGGAGGCTCACTTCGACCATCAAGGCATACGCTACGAATTGATCGACCTCCCGGGTACCTATTCGCTATCGCCCTATTCGCCAGAGGAGCTTTACATCCGTGACTACCTGACCAATGAGGAGACGCGTCCCGATGTGGTCATCGATGTACTCGATGCGACCAATCTAGAGCGACAGCTTTACCTCGCTGTGCAGGTACGCGAGATGGGTATCCCGATGGTTGTCGCGCTCAACATGTGGGATGAGTTTGAGCAGAAGAAGAATCAACTCGATGTGCAGCAGCTCTCCCACCTCCTCGGTACGCCAATGGTACCGACCATCTGCCGCAAGGGTGTCGGTATCTCAGAGCTCTTTGACAAGGTGCGTCAGCTCATCGATGAGGATCTCTATGCCGATCGTCGCTTCCTGCAGATACACTACGGGACAGACCTCGAGCAGAGCATAGCAACCCTGCAGAAGAAGCTCATCGAGCATGCCACCTTCCCCGACCACCTATCGCCTCGCTACTTAGCGGTCAAGCTCCTCGAGGGAGACCCGCACACGCAGGGCTTTATCAAGCAGCAACCGAAGGGCGACTTCCTCCTCACCGCCACAGCCTACGAGGAGAACAGACTGCGTAAGAATCACTCCAACGAGGAGGATCTAGAGAACTACATCATCAACCAGCGGTACGGCTTCATCGCAGGTGCGCTCAGAGAGACCTACCGCCCGAACAAGCGTCGCATACGCACCTTAACGGATCGTATAGACAACCTCCTCATACACCCCGTCTGGGGCTATCCGATCTTCCTCGCCTTCCTCTTTATTATGTTTGAGGCGACCTTTGCTCTGGGGGCCTTCCCGATGGATTGGATCGAGCAGGGCGTGGACGCTCTCGGTGCCTGGGTCTACGGTATGATGGCTCCGGGACCTCTGAGAGACCTATTGGTGACGGGCGTCATAGGCGGTGTGGGCGGTGTCCTCGTCTTCCTACCCAACATCCTCATCCTCTACCTCTTCATATCCATCATGGAGGACACGGGCTATATGGCTCGAGCCACCTTCCTTATGGATAAACTGATGCACCGTATGGGCCTGCACGGCAAGTCCTTCATACCGCTGATCATGGGCTTCGGGTGCAATGTACCAGCGGTGATGGCGTCTCGTACGATCGAGAGCCGGCAGAGTCGCATCATCACGGTACTGGTCACCTCGCTCATGAGTTGTAGTGCTAGACTACCGGTCTATATACTCATTGCGGGTACCTTCTTCCCACAGCATGCGGGGCTGGTACTCTTTGGGCTGTATGCTCTGGGGGTGCTGCTGGCGTTCCTGATGGCAAAGCTCTTCCGTCGAGTGCTCTTCAAGTCGGAGGATCTTCCCTTCGTCATGGAGCTGCCGCCTTACCGTATCCCGATGGCACGTGCCGTGGGGATACATATGTGGGACAAAGCGCGCGAATACCTCCACAAAATGGGGTCGGTCATCCTCGTTGCCTCGGTCATCATCTGGGCACTGGGCTACTATCCACGTGAGGAGGTGATGGCTCGTGCCGACTCCGCCATAGCTCAGGTAGAGCAGCAGAGCACCCTCTCGGAGCGCGAGCGCAGCGAGCAGATCGCTGAGATAGAGCGTCTGGCGCATATGGAGCAGCAAGAGGGTTCTTACTTAGGACGCATCGGACAGACGGTGCAGCCTGTCCTAGCTCCGCTCGGCTTCGACTGGAAGCTCAGCGTGGCGCTTGTGGCTGGTCTACCGGCCAAAGAAGTGGTCGTCAGTTCCCTCAGCGTCATCTACACGGGCAATGAGACGGTCGACGAGGAGAGCGACGACTTTGCCGTGGGTAGCTCGGCTCTCTCCCGACAGATGCGACAGGAGAAAGACCCCGTCACTGGAGAGCCACTCTACACGCCTCTGATAGCAATCTGCTTCCTCATCTTCGTCCTCATCTATATGCCTTGTGTCGCTACTGTGGTGGCGGTCTCTAAGGAGCTCAACAGTGCTTGGTGGGGACTTTTTGTGGTTGTCTACACCTGCGTGCTGGCCTGGATCGTCGCTTACCTAGCACGACTGATAGGGCTACTCATTATATAATATAGGTGTCGCTATGGATCTGCAAACAATTGCCGTACTGCTCATACTACTCGCTGCACTGCTCTACATCATTCGTAGCGTGTGGCGCCTGATCCGTCGCCCCCGAGGAGCCGCAGGCTGTGCCGGTTGCTCCGCCTGCGATCACAAGCCGATAGCGAAGCCAAAAGGAAAGTCGAGAGACTAGCCGAGAGAATAGTGGCGAGTGCTACGAATAGTTCTCCCGACCCTACACACCGTCTCTAACCTCTAATCTCTATTTCCCAAGAAATATCGATCACGTCAAAAGAAATACCGATTATGTCAAAAGAAATATCGATTATGTCAAGCGAATCCGCTTGTTGTGATCTTTTTTATTCTTATCTTTGTGGTGTGATTAATGCTGAGATGGAATGTGTCAATGACATAGACTAGGCTCCTATTTAGTGATCTATTGTTCCCCTGCCCCCCCCCCTCCCTCCCCCTGTATGTGATATGCTGGGTCGTAGATCTTCTTGTAGAGATGCGTCTACCAGGAAAGTGGCTCCCTATGCTATTAGCTGGCTTCCTCCTAGAGAGGAACCTCTACGTGTACCTCCGGGTATAGAGATAGAGTAGGAGGAGTAGTTGAGTAAAACTAAGACAATGCTATGTGACTGAAAATGTTTGGGTTTTAAACCTTTTGAGGTGAGAGAAATCCAAGTTGAGACAAGAGTCGCACAAACTGAGACGTATTAAAGAATACAGTTTATATTCACCAAAACAATAACTACTATGAACAAGACAGTAAAAACACTGCTAGGCCTTCTGACCGTTGGTCTAGTCACTCTGACCTCCTGCAAGCAGGATCGTACAGAGCCACTGCAGAATGAGGGGTCGACCTACGTTAGCGTAGCGATCAATCTTCAGTCTAGCCTGCGTGCTGGAGATAGCGGTGATGACAAGGAGTTTAACTACAAGGGTACTTGGAACGGCAAGGACGCTATCGAGACGGTAGATGTCTATGTCGTTGGTAACGGCGAGGTCTCCTATGGTCAGTACAAGGTCAATGACTTTAAGATCAGCAAGGCTACCGATGCTGAGAATATCTCCATCAAGCCTAATAAGGCTATCCTTACCACCCCAGGCGCTAAGAAGATCTACGCTCTCATCAATGCTCCTGAGGCGATCACCAAGACTCTTGAGAAGTCTATGCCTGCTCACTTCAACGAGGCTTATGCCAAGGCTGTTGAGGGTATGACGACTGCTCAGGTAGCGCGTGCAAACGCTGACAAGGAGGATGTCATTATGATGTCTAACTCTGCTGAGTGTGATATCAACATCGAGGATGGTGTCACCAAGGAAGATGCTATCGCTGGAACGAAGAACTACGCAAAGGTTAATGTACAGCGTGTCGTAGCTCGTGTGATCCTAACGACAACTGAGGATAAGTATGACATCAAGCTCGAGGATGGTACTGTACTAGGTACTGTCAGCAACATCACCTACGCAGTAGCTCAGGGTGAGAAGGCTTTCTACATTAGCCAGCAGAAGGAGGCTGGTAGCATCATCACTCCAGGATACTATTTCCTACCAAATCCTGATGCCGCTCATCCCGACAAGCTGACCAACTATGCTGATCAGGCTAAGACTTATGATTATAGTGATCTACACGCTACTGTCACGACTCCTCGCCCAGCTCCTGTAGCTAAGGGTCTTACTGAGGCTCTAGAGATCGGTAAGAAGAGTCTCGAGAGCAGTGCTTTCATCTTTGAGGCTAGCCACCCATTTGGGGAAGCTGGTCAGACAGTTAAGACTTACACGGGAGGCTTCCGTCGTGGTAATACGCCTTACGTACTCGTTCGTACGAAGTTTGCGCCTAATCTAGATCTATTCTACAACGACTACCAGAAAAGGCTGTTCCAAAAGGAAGGTCATGATGGCACTTTCTACAGAGGCGAGGATGGTCTCTTCTACGTTAATGTAAGATATACTACAGATAGACCGAGTAAACGTGGTTACGAAAATGTCCCCAGCCAAAAGTACACCAAGTTTGAGGGTGGTAAGGTACTCTACCATGTCTTTGTCAACCCTGATGATGTCGCTCTGACGCTAGATGCTCCTGCATATCGCAACAACATCTACCATATCAGTGTCACAGGCTTTAAGTCTCTAGGGCTCAACTGGAACCCGCTCTATCCAGAGGATCCAGATACCGAAAAACCTAATAACCCAGATCCTAAGCCAAAGGATGATCCCAACACACCTCCTTACGTACCAGGTGACAAGGATACTCCTGAGGAGACTTACCTAGCTGTAGAGGTCAATGTCGTGCCTTGGAATGTACACTCCTATGGTATCGACCTAGGTCTCTAATCAGAAGACCCTATCTGCAAGTATGGGCGCACGAGCGTGTGCGTCCATACTTGACAGACGAGTAACCCTTTGTAGCGATCTGTGCGTCCGTTGTATCAAAGCGAGACGAGTAACCCTTTGTAGGGACGCACGATCTGTGCGTCCGTTGTATCAAAGCGAGACGAGTAACCCTTTTGGAGGGACGCCCTTCTGCTAGACGCTTCCGAGCGTCCCTACAAATCGTTACACGTCCCCCCCATTTTTTTCTTAGCCTTACGATCTACTCCTTTTGTAGACACTTTGGATCTTTCTCTAACCGACACTTCTGATCTCTCAATTATTGCCCTATGAAGCGACACTTTATATACTCTATAACTCTGTTATCCCTCCTGCTCTTATCACTTGTCAGCTGTGATAAGGTTGTGTACGACCGAGGTGATTGCCCCACGATACTAGTCTTCACACCCTATATGCAGACTCCCTGTATGTCTGACAGTGCTTACATAGGCAAGGCTGGCTATATGGATATTGTCATCAGTGTGCCTTCGTCAGGAGAGATCATTGCTTACAAGCATCTAGAGCCTGCCGACTTGACGGCAGCTACCGCCATAGAGATCCCCGTACCGAACGAGTGCGGTGAGACCTATCGCTACACCATCTGGGTGGGAGATACCCCACAGGAATATACCATGAGTGAACTAGATCCTGCTGCGGGTAATAAGCACCCCGACTGCCGACTAGCACTCCGCCTCACAGACCAAGATCGGCACATGGGGGTACTCCCCGAGCCTCTCTACTTCTCCACAGCTACTATAGAATGTCCTGTGGCACCAGAAGGAACGAGCATCAGAGTCCCCGTAGCGCCAAATCTAACGCGTTACAGCAACGACTTTGACATACACATCACCGAGCTACCGAGCCGGGTCATCTATCCGATCCATATAGAGATCGAGGATAACAATGCTGCTTACGACTTCTTGGGGCAGCTAACCAATCCCGCCAAGCATGTCATCTACGAGGGATCACTACCGAACGAGGGTACGACACGTAGCACGCGTCTCAGCACGCTGCGACTCGATGATCCTAAGACACGCCCTCAGCTGAGCCTCGTACGGTCTGATACGGGAGCGAAAATCTTTACGTACGATCTCAAGGAGCTACTGGCCAAGAAGCCAGACTACAAGCCTCAGTGTCAGTTTGAGTACGACATTGAGATCCGTCTTCAGGAGCTACCCGACAATACCCATTACGCCATCGAGATTATTGTCGATGGATGGAAAGTTCACTCCTACGAGATCGTTCTTTAAGGGGTAAACAGCAAAGGTCCTCTCCACAAGGTTTTCTTCGTTCATCGCTACACTTATAACACAACAGTCATGAAGGTAAAACAGATAATACCCTGTCTACTTCTCTTCTTATGCTTGACGGCATCTTGTAGGGTAGACTGCACAGAGCTTGACACAGAGACCTATGTCTCCGTTCAGTTTGGAATACTCCAAGGCCTATCCTCCGATCGACCCGTTGCTAAAGATCATAGAGCTCCAGGCACAGATGTAGACAACAAGCTTGATGAGCTTCGTGTGATCATCTTCCCAGCTGGTGAAAATAGGTCTGTTGTCAACCATCTAGCGACAGCGCAAGATCTCACGAATCGTAGAGCGACCTTCCTCCTTGACAAGAAGGCTCGCTATGATTTTTACTTCATTGCAAACGAGTCTGCCTCTAATCAGAAGAGTGGAGCTCTAGCTTTTTTAAATGGTGAGCAAGTCAACCGTGCAGACCTAGAGTCTATGACAGGTGTGCAGATGGTGAACGTAGCCTCTGAAGTACAAAACAGTGGTCTCGGATCTGCCATCATGATGACGGCTCTCTATAAGAATGTCTCTGTGTCCACCTCGCTACGAGGATCAGGCACTCAGTCCGATCCTTATGTTGTAGACTTCACAGCTTTCAACAAGATACAGCGGCCTAAATACACCGTGCCTGATAGGAGCAAAGCGGAGTTGATGCGCTCTCTAGCCAAGGTCGAGCTGACGCTCAAGGGGATCGTAGCCATCCGCACTAAGCCTGGATCCACAGCCAGTAGTCCTCAGTACGACTACTCGTGGACGCTACCTTATGGCTACAAGGACAATTCGAAACTGCAGATTGAGATCCTCAATATGCCAAAGAGCTACACCCTCTTCCCGAGCAGTAAGCTGACGGATATAGCAACTGTGGGTACCTTACCTCCTTATCAGTTTAGCTTCAAGAGCAAGCCTGATCCAAAGTATGTCATCCTACCTGACATCTCAGAGCCCTCTATCGGAGGAATCTATATGGGAGACTATGTTATCACCATTTATTTGCCTGAGTACCTTGCTGCAAAGTCTCTTGCCGAGAACGCGCAGCCTGCCATCAAAATAACCTACTATGAGGCTGGAATTGATACTCCTAAGAGTCGGACCTACCCCTTTAAGAATGAGTCTGCATCAGCTCAAACTACCGACTATGAGACCATACTAAAGAATCTTCCCGAGCGTGCCGACTGGAATGTCTACCGCAACCGACTCTACCAGATCAACGCCAACATCTTAGGCAAAGAGCTCTAGACAAAGAGTCCTAATCTCTCGTTAGATTACGTAAACCCTTCATTTACTTCTCAGCTATGAAAACAATAATACCTCATACTATCGGCACTCTTAGAGGTCGTAGCCTGCTCTTCATGGGGCTCTTCTTCCTTTGGAGTGTGACCTCCATATACGCACAGTTGGCCTCAGACTTTGACGTTAAGGTGACTCCGACTCCGTCTACCTGCTTGCAAAATGGTCAGGTCAAGATAACGGTAACCAAAAAAACTGGTACGGCTACTTATGCCTACACAGCTAACTATAATCTCCTTAACTCTAAGGGCAATTCGGTTACGTCTACTCTAGGCTATGTTACAGACAATGTTATCTCCAACCTCTATCCAGGTACCTATACGGCTCTCGTACGAATTGAGGTTCAGGAGACAGGTGACAAGATAGATTTGCCAGCCAAAACGGTGACTGTCACCTCTACTTACACGAATCCAACCGTCAAGGTTCGTGAGGTGCGTAAGTCTCTCAACAACTATCGCCCCAATGGAAGTAGTGCGCCCGTTCCTACTGGCATCCTCTCCGTCACAGTGCTGGATGGCAATGGCCCCTATACGCTCATGATCGAAAGTGCTCCAAAAGCTTATAAGGGAAAAAAGGAGTTCTCCTTGGTGAAGGGTAAGGAACTTTTCCTCTATGAGGTACCCGCAGGCCAGTATCGTCTCAAGGTATCTGACGCTTGTGGAGACGCTCCTGTTCAGACGATTGAGATGACGAACGTCCGTAGAGACGTGCCCAACTCCAATATAAGTTATGATAATTTGCCATTCAGACCATGGTTGTCTATGACATCTGATATGCGTATGAACCAGTGCGGATGGTTGAGGCTTAGCTATGAGAAAACAAGGAGTGAAACGAATGAGCCTGACTTAAAGCCTTATTTGGACGATATCGACACCTTGGCACGCTACTATGAATACGCTTGGCAGACTAAGTCTGATTGGGACGCTAATAAGCCGAGAGTGTATCACGAGTTCTTTAAGACAGCTCCCTTTGGTTCAACCAACTACGGCTCTGATAAAGATGGCATCTACTATAAGCTTCCCGATGGAGTAACCTATAAGATGATGGGACAACAATATAGGTTATACCATCCTCTAGCATTCATTCGTGTTAAGGGTTCTTCAGAGGAGCTGCCTAGTGGTTATTCTGCAACTAATTATAGATGGTATGAGGTTGACGTTGATTACGAAAGAGTTTCGGGTGCTTGTGATCCTACCTATATGCTTAAGGTAAGACCTCGTTCGGATCATGATAGACTCTCATGTCTCCCCATCACCGTTCGTGTAGTCTCTAAGACAAATCCTAATGATAAGCAAGAGCTTACGTTGACCGAGGATACTTATTCCTATACCAATTTCCCTAACCCTCTGAAGCTCAACCAGAGCTACACCCTGACTACTATCGCTGGCAATGGACAGACCGAAACTGAGACCTTAGAAGCCATAACATGGCAGTATGATCTTTACAACGGTAATTTTAGTGACGATCATTGTATGGGTATAAGAAAGTATGTACCCTGGATAAGGAGATTGCCCTCTAGTACGTCGTTTGCTGGATATAAAATACGATTCGTGTCAGCGCCAGCAGAATTTACTCCAGAAGAAGGAGCCTTAGCCGTCGGGGAGGAGTACACAATACCTGAAAATATGAAGGGTACTAATGTTTATCCATTCTCACCCAAAGCGAAGATAAATAGTGGTATCTATTACTATATACCTGTAGGTGAATATCTTTTTGAGCTTACGGATCCTTGTGGTGCTAAGCATAATCTTAAATTGACTATAAAAAATAAAGTACCACGCTATGCTGGAGATATAAGTCGCTTAAAACCTCGCACTGTCAAAGAGGAGTGCGGTCGTGTACGCATTTATCCATTTGCTGGAGGATCGGAGGGCATACTTACTCGCGATGGAGTTTCTACGCAACCTTACTTTAGGATCACAAAGCTCCCAAAAGGCGTTTCAAATAGTGATATTAGATCCAACATTTCAGATGATTATTCTGAGTGGTATAACTACAAGATATTTACCTCTTCCTACAAAGAAATAGCTGATCCGAAGTCAATCTATATAGACTTCCCTACTACGGATGGAAGTGTAGAGCTTACATTGTACTATGGAAGAGGTTCTTCTGACTCAGCGCCCTGTCTACCAACGACACAGCTGTCGCTAGAAAATCCTCCTCTGACTTATGATCGAGACTCTTATATCGGTTATAGCTGTCCGTCTGGGACTTCAGGCTTGTTGTATATTGTCCCAGTAAATTGCGTAGGAGATGCGACCATCGAGATATACGATACTCAGACCAAAGAGCTGAAGTATCGCTATACTAAGGTGGATAAGACTGCGGGAATCACCCGAGAACTCACGGGTACTGCCGAGAATCCAGTCCCATCTAATTATCTCGTTAAGATTAAAGATGAGCTGTGTGAGAACACCTCAGAAGAGGTTATTGCCATATACTCTCTGGCATCGCCATCAGCCATACGCTCTAAAGAGCAGCAGCGTAAGTTCTGCGTTGGTGAGCCGATAGAGTTAGAGGTCATCAACCTAGGCAATAAGATTTACACGTGGACCTTACCTAATGGTGAGAAGAGGTCTGGTCGTAAGCTCGTTATAGATCAGGCTGAGCTAAAGCACTCTGGTAAGTATACAGTCACGGTATCAACGATCAAGTGTGATGGTATTGATACTGAAATAACCATTCCCACCGATATCTCTGTCTCTCCTCGCGAGTTGTGGTGGAGAGAGGATGCTGAGGATCAGAACTGGAACAATCTTAACAACTGGTCTCAAGCTGATGGTAAGCCTATTAAGGCCGTGCCAGCACCCTGTACTGTCGTTCATATTCCAGCAAAAGTAGCTAAGGGCTATCCTGATCTATCGGCGCAGAGTACGATTAGAGATATCTTTGGGGATCCAGTATGTAGTGATATCTACTTCCACTATGGCTCACAGCTAGGTACTCCTCAGCAACTTACCTATGAGCGAGCTTTCGTTGATTACAACTTTGGTAAGATGAGTAATGGAGGTGCTGTCGAAGCCTATCAGCAATCTGGTCATCAGACTGCCGATAGCAAGCTCCTAGATCGTGATCGCTGGTATATGGTAGCTACTCCGCTAAATAATATGGTCTCTGGAGACTTCTCTCTAGCAGGTTACCCGAAGACCTATCAGCGTTACTTAGTAGCATCACAGAGTCCTAATAGTATCACGGATGTGACCTTCACACGACCCTTTGATACTATGGTTCAGACCTTTGCTCCTCCCAAGTATTACCATGCGTTGGCTCTTAAGGTGGCTGGCTGGGAGACTGGACGTAAGGGCTATGATGATCATAAGTATCTAAACCAGATCGAGGGTATCATACGTATCCCCTTCTTCGCAGACCCAAGTCGTAAAGCAGCTTATCCACTCCATAGCTACGATGAGGCCGCGGGGGTTAGCACCTTCCGATATTACAATGAGGAGACGCTGGCTCCACTAGCCTATACAGAGCAGGCAAATCGTGGCAAGGGCATCTATCCCTACCGCTTCGTATATGAGCGCTACAACGCGACGAAGCCTACATCTAGCCAGATCGCCACAATTAATGATGGTGGAGCTACGCTACAGGGGTATGCGTTGTCAGTCAGTGGCGTTGCTGCTGGATCCTACTTTATGGTAGGTAATCCCTTTATGACGCCAATAGACTTTGATAAGCTTTTGGAGTTCAATAAGGATGTCATCTATCCTTACTATTACGTATTTGAGAATAATCAGTGGCGGGTCTATAGCGTTGAGACTCCTAGCGTCTCGACACGCGGTAAGGCGATAGCACCACTGCAGGCTGTCCTACTACGCAGTAAGTCTGGTAGCCCGTCAGAGCTACGCTTCCCCACTTCAGGAGCCAAGTCCGTACTACTTGCTTCGTGGAGTCTAGATGAAGATCTAGTCTCAGTGCAGGATGCAGCGACGCCGTACAAGAGTACTACGCTGCCTATACACCTTCAGATGGGACATGGTGGCGATGCCCCCCTAGCCTCAGCCTATGTCATGTGGGATGCCGAGGGCGACAATATCCCAGCACTAGGCAATAATGAGTATAGTGAGTCTCCTCTTGTATACGTTGTCGACACAGACTGCGGTGAGGGTGAGATGGTCCTCTATCCTAAGAGAGAGACAGGACGACTTGATGTCGGTGTCCGCGCTAGTTACGCATCTGAGATGGTGCTAGACTTCAGTGATATGGACAAGAGCCTCTACGAGTATATGACACTAACGGATCGCAAGAGTGGTCGCGAGCAAGACCTCTTGCGTAATCCTGAGTATCGCTTCGTGCATGAGCTAGGCGTAGCCGATCCACGCTTCACACTGCAGCTCAAGCGCTATGGCGTCCCCACGGCTGTAGAGGAGCCTGCTGATGCCTTTGTCACGCCAGAGATCTCTATCCATACGGTCGAGGAGAGCTGTATAGTTCAGGCTAATCAGCCTATTGCGCTCATCGAGGTGTACGATCTCTCTGGGCAGCAAGTCTACCGCTATGCCTCGGAGAGCAATGCGCAGACGCTCGAGCATGCGATCTCACTACGTGAGTTGCCACGCTCTATGGTGGTTAAGGTCTATCTAGAGAATGGATTTATGGATATACGTAAAGTCCAGTTCTAGGCAACTGCAACCTCAATAGGTGCAAGCCTCAAACGAGATCACTACAGTCCGATAGAAGTTAGATAAGGATGTAGTGAGGGAGCTCAGTCGCTAAGTGAAGTGGCTGAGCTCCTTGATTTTTGTACTCCGCAACGGACGCGCTTGACGAGTTACGATCTGCTTTCTAAGTTCATATGCAAGTAAAAAGCGAAGTTTTTTTCTCGTTTCGGAAACTCGGTCGACTTCTTTTCCGGTGAACCGCTCAGCGGGGTGGGGGATCCCACCGTAGGGGCGGATCTATGTGTCCGCCCGTCCTCACCTGAGCGTAGTCTATTCTGCGGGCGGACACGCAGGTCCGCCCCTACACAAATCACATCAACACGACAAGTTCAGCCATCAGACGCTGTAACACCAGTATCTGTAGGGACGCAGGATCTGTGCGTCCGTTGTAGAACGACAAGACAAGTATTGATATCGTCTCCTTTAACGGGGACGGACGCCCTCCCACTAGACACTTTCGTGCGTCCCTAC
>QWCE01003564.1_pt1 | contig 17015 bp, 19 predicted proteins | sample 1972531 | NCBI WGS metagenome assembly QWCE01 (sample SAMN09866716, study PRJNA288562) | Human gut metagenome isolate term4_stool, whole genome shotgun sequencing... | reverse complement strand
GGTTTACATAGCCGCACAGTCGCCTGTGCGCTGGTGAGCTCTTACCTCGCCTTTCCACCCTTACCTTTGCAGGCGGTATCTCTCTGTTGCACTAGCCTTAGGGTCGCCCCTACCGGACGTTATCCGGCATCCTCGCTCTGTGGAGCACGGACTTTCCTCGCATGCGCGCAGTTAACTGACGTACTCGACGAATTATTTTACCACATTTATCCCTTCAGTTCAAAGACAAAGGGCGAATTCATCATGACGTGGGCCCGGGCGCCGGAGATTTCTTCCACCCACTCCGCCATGGCCATTAATATGGCCTTTTCGCTGTGGAAGTGGCCGATGTCCAAAACCATGAGGCCGATTTCGTAGGCGTGCTGGCCGTCGTGATGCTTCACATCGCCGGTGATGAGCACGTCGGCCCCCCGTAGGACCGCCTCGTCGATGTAATCGGCGCCGCTTCCGCCGACGAAGGCGATGGTGAAGACCGCGTCTTTTTTTCTGCCGTAGCCTCGCACGTTTTCGATGCCTTCTTCTTTAAAAATCGCCGCAAGCTCCGGCAGGGTTAAACGGGCCTCGCCCAGAATGCCCAGCTCGTCTTCTTCCGAAAGGACGCGGACGTTTTCGAGGCCCAGCTTGTCGATCCATTGATCGTTCACGCCGCCCTTGGCCTTGTCCATATTGGTGTGAGCGGAGTAGACGGAGATGCCCCGGCGAATTAAATCCACCACCATGGCGCCCTTGGTGGCCTCTTCCGCCACATGGGAAAGGCCGCCGAAGAAAAAGGGATGGTGGGTTAAAATCAATTCCGCCCCCACTTTCGCGGCGAGATCCACCACCTCGGAGGTGACGTCCATGGCCACCACCACATTGGTCACCTCGCGGTCCATGAGTTTGATCTGCCAACCGCTGGCGTCCCAGGGCTCCTGGGTCTCTTCCGGCGCCCATGCCCGCAATTTATTTACGATTTCTACACAGTTCAATGTACGCCTCCCACTTCTTTACGTCCTTTTCAGCCTTGTCGATTAAATCCTTTTTGCCGCTGACTTCAACGGCACGGGCCACGCCCTCGAGCCGCGTCTTTTCTTTTTCCGCCATGGGCAGAAAATCGTCGCAGGCAATAAAATCTTTCCATGATACAGAATCGGATCCCCCCGGTGCGATTTTCATCAAGGGATAAAATTTGCCACGCTCTTCCACGAGATCCGCTTCCAAAAGCTGAAATCCCCCGCGGGAAATGTAGTCGAACAAATCCTCCGCCCCCTGCATGGGTTGGACGATGCACCAATCCAGGGCATCCGCCACATCCCTTCCACGAGAGAGAATGTCCGCAATTAACAGGCCACCCATGCCCATAATAATCGCTCCCTGAATTTCGCCGGGGGCCATGGGTGTGAAACCGTCACCGAGGCGGGTTTCGAAACGGCCCTTAAAGCTCCCTGACAAAAGAGAAGCCGCTTTGTTTAAGCTAGGTAGGGAAATGTCCGTGGCGATGACTTTCTCGGCTCTATTTGCCTCTAAAAGGGCGTGGGAGATATAGCCGTGATCGCAGCCTATATCTCCCACGCATTGAACCTTCGGGATCATATGAAATACGGCCTGAAGCCGCTTGGACGATTGAATCATTCCAAAAAGTCCTTCAACTTTTTGCTGCGGCTCGGATGGCGCAATTTGCGCAGAGCCTTCGCTTCGATTTGTCGAATCCGCTCCCGGGTGACGTCAAATTCCTTGCCCACCTCTTCCAAGGTGCGTGCCCGGCCGTCGTCCAGGCCAAAGCGCAATGTAAGCACTTGTTTTTCTCTTTCCGTCAAAGTGGTGAGCACGTCGCCTAATTGTTCCTTTAGGAGAATAAAGGTGGCGGCTTCCTGAGGCGATAAAATATCGTCGTCGGGAATAAAGTCTCCCAAGTGGGAATCTTCTTCCTCGCCGATGGGCGTTTCCAGACTTACCGGCTCTTGGGCGATCTTTTGAATCTCGCGCACTTTGTCTACGGTAATGCCCATTTCCTCGGCGATTTCTTCCGGTTGGGGATCCCGCCCTAAATCCTGAACCAATTGCCTTTGCACCCGCACCAATTTATTAATGGTTTCCACCATGTGCACGGGAATACGAATGGTCCGGGCCTGATCGGCAATGGCACGGGTAATGGCTTGGCGGATCCACCACGTGGCGTAGGTGGAAAATTTAAAGCCCTTGGTGTAATCGAATTTATCCACGGCCTTCATCAGACCTAAATTGCCTTCTTGAATTAAATCCAAAAAGCTCATGCCCCGACCCACGTAGCGCTTGGCGATACTGACGACGAGACGCAAATTCGCCTCGGCCAGCTCCCGCTTGGCCAGTTCGTCTCCTTCTTCCATGCGCTTGGCGATGGCCACTTCTTCGTCGGGCTCCAGAAGGGGAATCTTGCCGATCTCCTTCAAGTACATGCGCACGGGATCGTCGACGCTGCCGCCTTTGATCTCAGGCGTTTCTTTTTTCTTTTTCGCCGAAATCTTGACCTTTTTGTCCTCGTCGTCTCTTAAAATTTCCACGTCAAGGTCTTCAAACTCCGCATAGATGTCGTCCATTTCGTCGCTGGACAAGTCTATATCGTCAAGAGCATCGACGACTTCCTGCGCCGTTAAACTGCCGTGCTTGACGCCTTTTTTAAATAACTTTTCAATGGCGGGATCTTTGTCCAAAATATGTTCGTCAAATTCATGGATTTGATCCTTGTGATCCAAGTTGTTCGTCATCTATGATTCGTCCCCTTTTCTACTTCGTGTAAACGCCGGTTGATCTCATTCAGTTCGTATAATTTTTCGGACAAGTTTTCATGCTCGTCCCCTTCAGACGACTTTTCCATATGTTCGATGTCGTGCAATAATTTCTGACTGCGCAGCCTGAGGCCCTCGGAATAAATTCGATCGATAAGCTCGCTGACTATGGCCTCAGCATGTATTAGATCCATACCCTTTGTGAGGCGATAAAAACGCTCTTTCATCTCGGGATAGGCATCAAAAAACTGGCCCTTTCGTTCATTCTCCGGCAGATCCTCTTTGTAAAGATCCGAAAGATAGGTAAACATGCGACCGATATTTTCATCGGCCACGTATTTCCACTGATCCTTCTTTTCGATAATGGCGAAAAAATCTTTGTCTTCAAGACCGTACTGCAAGAGGCTGAGCCACAGACCTTCCTGTCGATCGGCCTCCGGCTTTTTCCGCACTTCCTTCGGGCGGCTCGCCTGACCGCGGCGAAACTCCGCTTCGAAGGACTCGGGCCTGACGCCGTAGGTCTCGGCAAATTTATTGGCAAAGACGTCGCGCTCCACGGGGCTTTTCACCTTCGATAAAATTCCCGTGACCCCTTTTAAAAATTCCGACAGGGAGGCGGCATCTTCCAGATGAAAATTTTTTTCCAGATTCTGTACCTGAAATTCCACGGAAGAAAGGCCGCGATTTAATTTCCCTTCAAAGGCGATTTTGCCGTAGTCCCGAATGTATTCGTCCGGATCCTTACCCCCTTCTAAGACGACGATGCGGGGGCGAATGTCTTCCGCCAACAAAACGTCGATGGCGCGGTCCGTGGCCGCCTGTCCCGCCTTGTCGCCGTCGTAGCAAATAAATACCTGCTTGCCGAAGCGCTTAATGATACGAGCCTGCTCCCGGGTAAGGGAGGTGCCCAAACTCGCCACGGCATAGCCGATACCCGCCGCGTGAAGGGAGATCACGTCCATGTACCCTTCCACCAGGAGAATGCGCTCCCGGTCCGACACCTTCATCACGCGATTGAGCCCGTAAAGCTCGCGGCTCTTTTTATAGAGCAAGGTGTCCGAGGAGTTTAAGTATTTGGGCATGCTGTCGTCAAGCACCCGGCCTCCGAAGCCCACCACCCGTGATTTTCTGTCGATAATGGGAAAGATCAGACGGTTTCTGAAGCGGTCGTAGTAATGATTGCGCTCTTCGTTATAGGAGAGGAGATTCGCTTCGAAAAGCTCTTTTTCCCCGTAGCCCTTCCCCTTCATGTGGCCCAGCAGCTGATCGCCGCCGGCGGGGGCAAAGCCCAAACCGAAGGCCAGGATCATGTCCTGCCCGATGCCGCGATTTTTTAAGTAGTCCAGGCTATAGGGATTGCGGCTTAAAATTTCCATGTAGTATAGAGCCGCCTCGCGGTTCATGGCCACCATGCGCTCGCGCTTTTTGTCCGTGGCCGTGTCTCTGAAGGACGGCTTTAAGTCGATGTGAAGATCCTCTGCCAACTTTTCCACGGCCTCGATAAAGCCCAGGCCCTCTTTTTCCATGAGAAATTTAATGACGTCGCCGCCGGCGCCGCAACCGAAGCAATGGTAATAGCCCTTTTCCGGCTGCACAGAAAAAGAAGGGGTCTTTTCCGTATGAAAAGGACAAAGACCCATATAATTTCTTCCCTTTTTTTCCAGCTTGGTGTAGCGACCGATCCATTCGACAATATCGCTCTCTTCTTTTACCCGCTGAATAATTTCATCGTCAATGATCGAAGCCATATTGTCACCTGCTTTCTACAGACTGTGCCAATCCTTGGGCACAAACAGTTCCTTCCATACATTAGTGGCGAAGCGATCGGTCATGCCGGCGATGTAGTCGGTGACCATATCGTCGCTCGTCATGTCGTGGGCCTTTGAAAAAGCCACGTGGGCCTCGGGTATGGCGTCGTGATTTTCCATAAAGTAGGCGTAGAGATCTCGTATGAGCCGCTCCACCTTTCCGTCTTCACTCTTAACCGTGGGATTGAAATACACCCGTTGAAACATAAAGGCGCGAAGATCCGACATGGCCTCGTAAATTCCCGGGTCCATGGTGATTTCATTTAAGTCACTGCTGGCATCGATGAGGCTTTTCACCATACAAGTGATGCGATCGGAGTGGGTCGCCCCCAAGGTGGCCACAATGTCTTTCGGTATGTCTTCCATGGAGAGGACGCCGGCGCGAATGGCATCGTCGATGTCGTGATTTAAATAGGCGATGCGATCGGCAAATTTTATGATCTGTCCCTCCAAGGTGTGGGCGGGATTGACGGCCTGTTCCTTCGAATGATGTAAGATGCCGTCCCGCACTTCCCAGGTTAAGTTCAGTCCCGGCCGGTCCCCTTTGGATTCTAAAAGATCCACTACCCGCAAGCTGTGGGCGGCGTGATCGAAGCCCTTGGGATGCAATTGATCCAGCACCGCTTCTCCGGAGTGGCCGAAGGGCGTGTGCCCCAAGTCGTGTCCCAGGGCGATGGCCTCCACTAAATCTTCGTTCAGAGCCAGGCCTCGGGCCATGGTACGGGCGATCTGCGCCACTTCCAATGTATGGGTGAGGCGGGTACGGTAATGGTCCCCCTCCGGTGCCACAAAGACGTGGGTCTTATGCTTCAGGCGGCGAAAGGCCTTGGAGTGGATAATGCGGTCCCTGTCTCGTTGAAAACAGGTGCGCATGGAACAAGGGGGCTCTTCTATTAAGCGCCCCTTGGACCGCACGGCGTGCGACGCCTTCTCGTGCAGTATGGCCTCTTCGATTTGTTCCCATCGCTCGCGTTGAAGCATAGATCCTCCTAAAACCGGCTCACCATGTAATCGTTAATAATTTCCGCCGTCTCTTCGATGGCCTTATTGGACACGTCAATAATCGTACAGCCGATGTCTTTCATAATCTGTACGGAATAATCCACTTCTTCTTTGATGCGGTCCACATTGGCATACTTCGCCGAAGAGTTCAGCCCTAAGGCGCGAAGCCGCTCTTCCCGAATGGTGTAGAGCTTTTCCGAATTGGCGATTAAGCCGAAAAGCCGGCGCTTGTCCTTTTGATAGACTTCCTTGGGCACGGGCACTTCCGGCACCAAGGGCACATTGGCCACTTTATAAAGCTTATTGGCAAGGTACATGGACAGAGGCGTCTTGGATGTACGGCTGACGCCGACGAGGACGATGTCCGCCTTGACCACGCCGCGGGGGTCCTTGCCGTCGTCGTATTGAACGGCAAATTCGATGGCTTCGACTTTTTTAAAGTAATTTTCGTCGAGGCGGCGAATGAGTCCCGGTTGACGCATGGGCTCGTAGCCTAAAATCGATTGGATCTCATCCATAGGCGGGCCCATGACATCTACCATATGCAGATTCAGCTCGCGCTCTTTCTGCTTTATATAGGCCCGAGTGTCCTCATCCACATTGGTATAGACCACTAAGGCCCTTTTGTGCTTGGCCGCATCCTCCAGCAGGGGCTTGACCTGCTCCACCGTATTCGTGTAAGGGAAGCGCTTAATGGCGTAATCCTTCGTGTCAAATTGCCTGACCGAAGCCTTGGCAATCAGCTCGCCGGTTTCGCCGATGCTGTCGCTAATGACATACACCATAAGTTTCGATTCATCCCACGTGGAATCAGTCATCTTCGTTTCCCCCTAAATCTACAAGTAAGCGGTTAATATTGGTTTTGGTCAAACGGCCCACCACCTTCAACTGCTCTTCGCCCTCCACCACGGGCAGGGCGTCGATCTGGCCGTGATCGATGGCGCGAGCCGCTTGGTAAATGCTGTCCTTCGGTCCCACGGAAATAATATTTGGCATGCGGGTCATAATAAGCGAAATCGGCGTCTTTTCGAGATCCACCTTGCCGATGGCCGAGCGGAGCAAATCCTTTCTCGAGACGCAGCCCACGAGATTACCGTCGCGGGTTGCGAAAATCGTGCCGATGTTTTCGAGAAAAATCGTGCAAATGCCGTCGTAAACGCTGGCCTTTTCGTCCAGCACCACGGGGACGCTCATGATTTCCTCCACCGCGATGCTCTCTAAAATTTCTCTGATTTGCAAATGGGTGGGATCGCCTTTGTAATAATAACCGACCTTGGGTCTGGCGTCTAAATAATCGAGCATGGTGAGCACACTTAAATCATTACGAATCGTGCCTCTCGCCACGTCCAAGAGAGAGGCAATGTCGTCGCCGATAATGGGCCCTTCCTCTCGAACGATTTTTACGATCTGCTCTTGGCGCTTACTCAGTCTCACCCGGCACCTACCCTTCGACGATTTGTTTTCCGTTAAACTCCCTTTGAACCAAGGCGTCGATTCGTTGAATCAAGCCTAAGCGATTTTTTCTGAGTGCTTCGTCTTCCGCCATAACCATGACGCGATCGAAGTATTGGTGAATGGAATCGGTTAAGCTGTTTAACAGCTCCAGATACCGTGCGTCGTCGCGGGCTCTGTAGGCATCGTCCAATTCAGGCTCCAGTGCGACGACCTTGTCGTAAAGGTCTTTTTCTTCTTCCGTTAAGATTTCTTCGTTTACGGCATCTTCCACCGGATCGTTTTTCGATGCGATATTCTCTACGCGGGTCACCGCCTCCAGGAAGGACTTCCGGTCCCCGTCCACGAAGAAGTTTTGCAGCGACTGTGCCTTTTCAAAGACGCGCAGGCTGTCTTCCCCTTCGATATCGTTTAAACCTTGGATGATGTCGTAGCGAATGCCGTCGTCGTCCAGCATGGTGTCGATGCGACCGCGGAAGAATTTAAGAATTTGCCCTCGCACGTCTTCCCGATCGAAAACCAGACCCATGGAATCCACAAAGGAGAACAGGGAGGCGTCGATGCAATCGCTTAAAGATAATTCCCAGCGCTTTTCGTTGATCATGCGCAAGATGCCGATGGCCTTTCTGCGAAGAGCAAAGGGGTCTTGGCTGCCGGTGGGCACTTCGCCGATGGCAAAGAGGCCGCAGATCGTATCGAACTTATCCGCCAAAGAGACGATGGTCCCTGTGGTGGTTTCGGGCAGCTCCGCACCGCTGGATACGGGCATGTATTGTTCACGAATGGCATCGGCCACGACGTCTTCTTCCCCGTCCAGAGTGGCGTAGATGCTGCCCATAATGCCTTCGAGCTCCGTAAATTCCTGAACCATATTGGTCATTAAATCGGCCTTTGACAAATAACATGCCCGCTTTGCCGATTCCACGGTCTTGTCGCCTACGGCTAAAATTTCGCCGATGCGAACGACGAGATCCCCCAGGCGTTTGGACTTGTCCGCCATGGTGCCCAGCTTTTCCTGAAAGACGATGCCGTCTAATGCGTCGACGTAATCTTCCAAGGCGCGCTCTCTGTCGTTATCGAAGAAGAAGCGGGCATCTTCCAAGCGGGCTTCCAATACCTTTTCGTTGCCTTCGGCCACCACATCGGCGTAGTCTTCGTTGCCGTTGCGAATGGTGATGAAGTAGGGAAGCAGCTCCCCTTCCGGACTGTAGACAGGGGTGTAGCGCAAGTGTTCCCGCATCGGCGTGGTGATGACCACGTCGGGGAGGGAGAGGAATTTTTCCTGAACATTGCCTAAAACCGCCGTGGGGTATTCCACGATAAAGGTCAGCTCTTCTAAAAGATCCTCGTCTTTATGAATTTCGCCGCCGTTGGATTTGGCTAAGTGGCGAATTTGATAGAGAATGGATTCCTTACGCTTGTCTTGGTCGAGAATGACGAAATTTTTCTCCAGGGCTTCTTCGTATTCCCGCACGTCGTCGATGACGATGTGGTCGCTGCCCAGGAAGCGATGGCCGCGGGTCACATTGGACAGGGTGATCCCTTCTAAGTCGAAGGGCACGACGCGGTCGTTTAACATGGACAGGATCCAGCGAATGGGACGGGCAAAGCGGATGTTCTTTCCGCCCCAGCGCATGTTTTTCGGGAAGGGAATGTGGTGAATGGCATCGGGAATAATCTCAGCCAAAATCACTTCAGCCGCCTCGCCCTTTTTATGAATATGGGCGTAGACGTATTCGTTGCCCTTGAGCTCGCGCACTTCCAAATCTTCTTCCGACACGTTTTGGCTGCGTAAAAAGCCTTCCAAGGGCTTGTTAATGGAGCCGTCTTCTTTATAGGCGATTTTCTTTGCCGGTCCCTTGACCCAATCTTCGATGTCCCCTTGGGCATCGTCGATGCCGTGAATCATAAGGCTCAAGCGCCGCGGCGTGGCATAGGCGGCGATATGATCGAAACCTAAATTCGCTTCGTTCAACGCCGTTTCCACCAAATCTTTAAATGTATTTAAAGCATTGCGAATGTAGGAGGAAGGCAATTCCTCCACGCCCACTTCGATTAAATAAATATTCTCGCGATTACTCATGATCGTCCTCCCCCTTCTTGATCAGCGGGTAGCCCATAGCTTCTCTCTGTTCAATATACTTTTGCGCCGTCAGACGAGCCATGTTTCGTACTCTGGAAATATAGGCCGCCCGTTGGGAAACGGATATGGCGCCTCTTGCGTCCAATAGGTTAAAGGTGTGGGAGCACTTCAATACGTAATCGTAGCCCGGCAAGACGAGATCTAAATCCAGGACACGGGTCGCTTCCTTTTCGTACATGTCGAAGAGTTGTTTCAGCATGTCGATGTCGGCAATTTCAAAGCTGTACTTCGAATGTTCGTACTCGGCTTTTTTAAAGATGTCGCCGTATTTAATGTGGCCGTTCCAGTCGATGTCGTAAACCGTGTCCACATCCTGCAAGTACATGGCGATCCGTTCCAAACCGTAGGTCAGCTCCGCACTTTCCAAGTCGCAGTTAATGCCGCCTACTTGTTGGAAGTAGGTAAACTGCGTGATTTCCATGCCGTCGAGCCAAACCTCCCAGCCTAAGCCCCAAGCGCCCAGTGTCGGGGATTCCCAGTTGTCTTCCACGAAACGAATGTCGTGCTTCAGGGGATCGATGCCTAAAACCTCCAGGCTCTTTAAGTAAAGCTCCTGCACGTCTTCGGGGGACGGTTTTAAAATAACTTGCAGTTGATGATGTTGATAGAGGCGATTGGGATTGTCGCCGTAGCGGCCGTCCGCCGGCCGTCTGGAAGGTTCAACATACACGGTGCGCCAGGGTTCGGGCCCCAAAGTGCGCGTAAAGGTATGGGGGCTCATGGTCCCGGCTCCTTTTTCCGTATCGTAGGGTTCCAAGACCACGCAGCCTTGTTCGTTCCAGTATTCTTGTAACTTCTGTATCATTCCTTGAAAATGCATTTCTTCCTCCCCTCTACATCCTCAACTGTAGAGATTGTATCTTGTCCAATTGTAAATTATCTACGGCGTAAACTTTCATCAGTCCATAGATTTTTTCTAATGTACTCGGAAGCACATGGGATAAATTTATCTTATCCAATGGAGTATATAGCAAATGGCGAAAAGTGTAAATATCTTCGAGGTCTAAGGCGGTTCCTCCCGCGGCACCGTCGGCTTCCACCACGCCGCTGTCTGCGAGAAACACGTAAGAGCCCTCGTCGGTTTCGGGGATCATGGGTCGATAGCCCATGAAGCTCAAATACTTGATTAAAAAGCCGAGAAACACCGGAAGAGGCGCCTCTCTGACGGAGAGCTCGTGAAGGGCCTTTCGCGTCAAGGAAAAGATACGCGCCGTGCCCTCCCCTTCCACGCTGCTCTTATCCACGATTTCTACCAGGGCCGAGGCGTAGACCAGGGCGTCGTAATCATTTCTCAGCCCCATATTGGCCTGCAAAATCTTCCCGCTGTTTAAATAATAAAAGCTCTTTCCCGCACTGAGGCGGTAGAGGCCGAAGGTGAAGGTCTCGCTTAAAGCCACGGTAGCCGATCGGCGGGACTTGGCGCCCTTTACCAAGACGGAAAGCTTCCCCGCCCGCTCCGTGTAGAGGCGAATGATTTTGTCGCTCTCCCCGTAAGGCATGGAGGCGAGAACCACCCCTTGACACTCAATCCGCTTTGTATCCAAAGGCCTTTACCTTCTCGTCTTTTTCGCGCCAGTTCTTGCTGACCTTGACCCAGAGCCGGAGGTTCACCCGTTCCGACAAAAAGGCTTCGATTTCTTTTCGAGCCTCGGTGCCGATGCGCTTCAGCATCTGTCCGTCTTTGCCGATAATAATGCCCTTGTGGGAATCCCGCTCCACGTAAATGGTGGCTTGGATTTCCATGATATCCTTGCCTTCCGGCTCTTTCATAGAGTCGATGGACACGGCCAGGCCGTGAGGCACTTCGTCCCTTAGATAGAACAGTCCCTTTTCCCGAATCAGTTCGGCGACGATAAATTTCTCCGGCTGATCGGTGATCATGTCCTCGGGGAAGTATTGGGGCCCTTCCGGCAAGTGGTCAAAGATCACATCCAACAGGTGGTCCACATTTTCGTCCTTTAAGGCGGAGACAGGGACGATGTCGTCGAAGCGTTCCATGGCGGCAAACTTGGCGATAATGGGCAAGACTTCGTCTCTAGGCGCCATGTCCACTTTGTTAATGACCAGAATCGCCGGAATGTCCCTGCCCTCTTTGTCCATGGCCTCGAGGATCATCTTGTCCTTGGGGCCCAGGTAGTCGCTCATGTCCACCACCATAAGGATCACGTCCACCCCTTCCATGGAAGAGACGCTGGTCTTTAACATGTAGTCGCCCAATTTATTTTTCGGCGACTGAATCCCCGGCGTATCCAGAAAAACAATCTGGCCCCGATCGTCGGTGTGGATCATGGTGATTTTATTTCTCGTGGTTTGAGCCTTGTTCGAGGTAATGGACAGTTTTTCCTTAAGTATTCTGTTTAAAAGCGTGCTTTTGCCCACATTGGGTCGTCCCACGACGCTGACAAATCCTGATTTATGCATCGACTTCTCCTTTTACATTTTCCGGCCCGAAGCTGTGGGGCAAGAGCTCGTCCAACTTGTGGACGTGATAGTTTTCTTCGTCTTTCGCCACGACGATCGTGGCGTCTTCTCCGAATTCCCGAAGCACTTGGCGACACACGCCGCAAGGATAGCCCATGTCTTCTCCCGCCACCACGGCGATGATTTCCACACGCTTCGCGCCTTCGCTGACGGCTTTGAATACGGCCACCCGCTCGGCGCAGACCGTAGGCGTGTAGGAGGCGTTTTCGATATTGCAGCCGGTGTAGATTTTGCCGTCGTCGGCGAGAAGGGCCGCACCCACGGCGTAGCCGGAGTAGGGCACATAAGCGCCCTGTTGCGCCTCTTTGGCCGCGGCGATTAATTTTTGAATCGTTTCTTTTCGGTTCATCTTATCCCATCCATACAAATATAATGGCGGCGACGGCAATGCCTAGGATCGCCCCCGCCACGGTTTCTATGGGCTTATGTATTTCCCCTTCGATACGGCTTTCCGCCACTAAAAAGGCCAGACCGAAGGCCAGGGCGGCGATAAATCCGTTCATGGAAATAAAGGTAATGGAGGCTGCCATGCAAAAAGCAAGGGCCGAGTGGCCGCTAACGGCGCCGCCTTGAAAGTAACTGCCGCCGCTTTCTCTCTTGTAGAGCTTGGCGCCCACGGTCAAGATCAAGACGATAATAATGGCAACAAAGGTCAGATGGGGCCCGGAGTTTTTAATTCGCACCAGAACCACGTCGGAAAAGGAAATGATTCGGTCGAAGAAAAGCAAATAGCCCGTCACCGCCGCGTTAATGCCCGCGAGAAGCACCGCCCCGGCGCTGATGTCTTTCACCAGCTTCGCCATGGGGTGGTATTCCTGGGTAACCATGTCCACGGTGCGCTCGATGGCCGTGTTAAACAGCTCCGAGACGATGACGAAGGTCACCGCAAAGAGCAGGGCGATAAATTCGATGCGGGACAGGTTAAACAATAGGCTGAATGCAATGACGCCCAGTGCCGCCACGTAATGAAATTTCATGTTCCGCTCCGAATGAATGGAGCTGACGATGCCCTGTACGGCAAAGTTAAAGGATTTAATAAAATTACCGCGCTTCATATTCTTCCCCTTCAAAAGCCGCCAGAAGCTTTTCTTCCATTTCCCGCATGGCCGCCTTTTCATCCGGCTCCTCGTGATCGTAGCCCACCAAATGGAGCAGGCTGTGCACCGTTAAGTAGGTGAGTTCCCGGCGATAGCCGTGGCCGAAATCCTCGGCCTGTTCTTGAACCTTGCGGGTGTTGATGATCACATCGCCTAAATTTCTGTAATCGCCGTAAGCCTCGTCCATGGGAAAACTCAGCACGTCCGTGGTTTTATCCACGCCGCGAAAATCCCGGTTCAGTCGGCGGATCTCCTCGTCTTCAACGAAGCTGACGGAGACTTCCACCTCGGCTTCCTCTGCGATTTTAGGAACGACGAAGGAGATCAGCTTCTCGATCAACTCCCTGTCCTCGTCGGAAAGGGCGATGGTCTCCTGCCGGTCGTCCATGTAAAGGCTAAGCTCGGTCATGGGACTTGTCCTTTTTATCCTTCTGATCCGGTTCATCGGCCGCCTTCTTTTCCTTTTCCCGATCGAAGCGATCGTAGGCGTCGATGATTCGTTGCACCAAGGGATGGCGCACGATGTCGTTTCTGCCCAGGCGAATGATTTCGATGCCCTTGACCCCGTCTAAGATTTTCATCACCGTCTTCAGCCCCGACTGCTTGCCTCGGGGCAAGTCGATTTGCGTCACGTCCCCGGTAATAATGGCCTTGGAGCCGTAACCCAGGCGGGTCAAAAACATTTTCATCTGTTCGTTGGTGGAGTTTTGCGCCTCATCTAAAATGACATAGGCGTTGTCCAAAGTGCGGCCCCGCATGTAGGCCAAGGGAGCCACTTCGATAAGGCCTTTTTCCAAATACTTTTGAAAGGCGTCCTGACCCAAGATTTCGAAGAGGGCGTCGTAGAGGGGACGCAGGTAGGGATCCACCTTCATTTGCAAATCCCCGGGCAAAAAGCCCAGGCTCTCCCCGGCTTCCACGGCGGGGCGGGTGAGGATGATGCGGTTCACTTCCTTCTCCTTAAAGGCCTTCACCGCATTGGCCATGGCGATGTAGGTCTTTCCCGTACCGGCGGGACCGATGCCGAAGACTACGTCGTGGCTTCTGATGGCGTCTAAGTAGCGCTTCTGCCCCAAGGTCTTCGGGCGAATGGGACGGCCCATTTCCGTGTAGACGATGACGTCATCCAAGAGGGATGTAAAGCTGTCTTCGATGCCCGCCCGAACCAAATCGATGCTGTAGGCCACGTCTTTTTTGTCCACCCGCTTTTGTTTGTGAATGGCCTCGATTAAATTTTGCAGGACGATCCCCGCCTGTCTCACGGGCTCGTCTTCGCCCGTTACCGTCAGTCCGTCGTCTTCCTGACGGATGTGCACGGAAAAGGCCTCCTCGATCATCTTCGTGTGTTCGTCCAAATGGCCGAACAATTCCTTTAACACCTTGGGTTCACTGATGCCGATTGCTAATTGATCTTGCAAAAACGTCTCCTTTACTTGCGTTTACACTTGGGTTTGCTGAACACTTCACTGTAAATAAACGGCCGGTAGGCCTCGTCGAATCCTTCGATGGCGGCAAAGGGCGACGGCTGTTTCTCTTCCGTTTCCGCCTTTTGCGGCTCCATTATACCGCCCATGGTCCTCTCGGCCTCCGGGGCGGTTTCTGTGGCCTTTTGAAGAGCCTCGTCACTCATTTGCCGCTTCTGTTTTAAACGCCGGTCTATTTGGCTCTGAGCTTTCTTTTTCGCCGGCTTTTCCTCGGGCTGTTGAAATTCTTTAATGGCCTGCTGCACCTCAAAGGGCAGGGTCTTGTAATCCGGCTTCCGCTCTTTATGATTCTTTTTTTGATTCGCCTCGGCTCTGCGTCTTTGCTCCATACGGCTTCTGATCAGGCCGAAGGCGCCTATAAGAATGAGGGTTAGAAGACCGTTCATTCACGGGCCTCGTCGGATTTCTTTTTGTCGCCGCCGGCGATGGCTTCGCGCATGGCCGTGTCGCTCTTTAAATTTTCAAGCTCGTAATAGCCGCCTACGGAAAGCTTGCCGGATTTTAATGCTTCCGCCAAGGCCTTGGGCACTTCCGATTGGGCTTCGACGACGCGGGCGTGCATGGCTTCCACTTCCGCGCGCATTTCCTGTTCCCTGGCGATGGCCATGGAGCGGCGTTCCGACGCCTTCGCCTCGGCGATGCGCTTGTCCGCTTCCGCCTGGTCCGTTTGCAAGCGGGCGCCGATGTTTCGCGCCACGTCCACGTCGGCAATGTCGATGGATAAAATTTCGTAGGCCGTGCCGGAATCCAAGCCCTTGTCCAAAACGACGCGGGAAATATTGTCCGGGTTTTCTAAGACTTCCTTATAGGTTCTCGAGGAGCCCACGGTGGTGACGATGCCTTCGCCGACACGGGCAATAATGGTCTCTTCCCCTGCCCCGCCGACGAGGCGGTCGATATTGGCTCTGACGGTGACCTTGGCGATGACCAAGACTTCAATGCCGTCCTGTGCCACGGCGGAAATTTTCGGCGTCTCGATGACCTTCGGATTGACGCTGACCTGTACCGCTTCCAAAACGTCCCGGCCCGCCAGGTCGATGGCGGCGGCCTCTTCAAAGTTCAACTGAATGTCGGCGCGCTGAGCGGCGATTAAGGCGTCCACCACGGCGTCCACATTGCCTCCTGCCAGGTAGTGGCCTTCCACGGATGCGATGTTTAATCCCATGCCGGCTTTCGTGGCCTTAATCATGGGATTGACGATGCGCCGCGGTCTGACACGACGCAGCCGCATGCCGATCAAATCGGTCATTCGTACTTTCACGCCGGAGAAAAACGCCGTGACCCAAAGGCCGATAGGGACCATGGTCAAAATAACAAAGAGAAAGACGACCACCACAATAGCGAGCAGTATGCCTAAGACGGATCCGATTCCCATTCGATTACCTCCCGAGGAATGATTTGTTATAAATTGGTTTTATCATTGCGTTTCATTTCGATTTAAAAAAAGTGCGGGCGAAAAATTATTCGTCCACGGCTCTGACGCTGACGTTTCGGCCGCGAATAGCCACGATTTCGATTTTGCGGTGGCCTTCGATTAAAGGGCCGGCGGAGTGTACGGTGATTTCCTCGCCGTTAAATTCGCCGATGCCTTCGGGGCGAAGCTGGGTTCTGGAATAGCCCACATCCCCCACCTTCAGAGCCAAAGGCTTTTTTGTTAAGGCCGGGCTTTCGCCCATAAGCTTCCGGACCACGGGCAGCCCTTCGCCCTTTTCCCACAGACCGCGAGCCATGACCAGAACGATGACGGCGGAGAGAGCAAAAGTAAGTACGGCTTGAATCCCGCCGTCCATGGCAAGAGCCAGGGAAAGGAAAAACAGGACGATGCCGCTGATGCCCGCGACGCCGAAGCCCGGCACGATGGCCTCGACAAGCATAAGAATGCCGCCGACTAAACACAAAAGCAAAGTGACGACGGAGGCTCCGCCGACGAAAATTCCCGTAAGGAAATAAATAAGCAGGGCGGCGGTGCCGAAGATCCAGCTTTTGGAAAACTCTTTCGAAAAAAGGGCGTAGGCAAAGCTCGCTAAACCGATTATGACCAGCGCCGAGCGCAGCCACGGCAAGATATCAGCCGCAGCCCCCGTGCCGTAAGTCGGCGTCGTCGCAAAATAAGTGCCTAAGCTCGCCAAGAGAGCCTTCATTCCCACACACCTCCTGGTACAATTATACCCGAGGAAATTGCCATGTAATCGAAAATAACCCGGAGGCGCTCTCCGGGTTACTTTAATTTAAAATGCGATTGACGATGGCGTTAACCGCTTTGCCGTCGGCACGTCCTTGTACCTTCGGCATAATGTTTTTCATGAGAAGACCCATTTGTTTTTTCTCCGTGATGTTGTTTTCTTCCATCACTTGGCGAATCAACTTTTCGAGCTCTTCTTCCGATAATTGTTCGGGCATGTATTTCATGAGAACGTCGATTTCCGCCTTTGTGCTTTCAACCAAGTCGTCGCGGCCGCCTTTTTCGAATTCTTCGATGCTTCCCCGACGTTCCTTGATTTCTTTGGCGAGTACCTTGAGTACGCCGTCGTCGTCTAATTCGACGCGATCGTCCACCTCTTTTTGTTTAATGGCGGCGCGCACTAAAGTGATCGTATCCTTCGTTCTCTTATCCTTCGTCTTCATTGCAGTTTTTAAATCCTGCATTAAGGTTTCTTTTAAAGACAAAATAACACCTTCTCAATTAGTATTTACGTTTTTTTCTACGTGCTTCCTCAGATTTTTTCTTACGCTTTACACTGGGTTTTTCGTAGTGTTCGCGCTTGCGAACTTCTTTCAAAACACCACTGGAAGCACATTGTCTT
>QWCE01003561.1_pt1 | contig 17027 bp, 19 predicted proteins | sample 1972531 | NCBI WGS metagenome assembly QWCE01 (sample SAMN09866716, study PRJNA288562) | Human gut metagenome isolate term4_stool, whole genome shotgun sequencing... | reverse complement strand
AATATGCTAAAAATAGCGATTTATATAGAAAGGTGATTAAATGTCAGGACATTCTAAATGGAATAATATTAAAAATAAAAAAGGTAAGGAAGACGCAAAAAAAGGTAAGATTTTTACTAAACTTGCTAGACAAATAACTGTTGCTGCAAAAGAAGGTGGACTAGATCCAGATTATAATCCATCTCTTAAGGTTGCAATTGATAAGGCAAAAGCTGAAAATATGCCAAATGACAATATAGATAGAGCTGTTGCTAAAGCTGGCGGTGGAGATAACGACGATAACTTTGAAGAAATTGTTTATGAAGGTTATGGTCCAGGTGGAGTTGCAGTAATGGTTCACTGTTTAACTGATAATAGAAATAGAACTGCACCTGAAATAAGACATTTATTTGATAAATTTGCTGGAAATCTTGGCCAACCAGGTTGCGTATCTTTTATGTTTGATAAAAAAGGTTCTCTAGGAGTTTTAAAAGAAGGACTTGATGAGGATGAATTTACTTTAGTTGCAATTGATGCTGGTGCTGAAGATGTAATTGACAGAGGAGAAGCCTTTGAAATTATTACTGAACCAGAAGATTATCACAATGTGAGAAAAGTTTTAGAAGATGAAGGTCATACTTTTATTGAATCAGATATAACTTTTATACCACAAACAGAAACTTCTCTTACAGAAGAAGATGATATTAAGAACATGGAAAAATTAATCGACGCTTTAGAAGATAATGATGATGTTACAGATGTATTCACTTCATGGGAGAGAGATTAATGGAAATTAATAGAATTATTGACCATACTTTATTAAAACCAGAATCTACTGAAGAACAAATTGATAAACTTTTGGATGAAGCAAAAGAATACAATTTCTTTTCTGTTTGCGTTAATCCAGTTTGGGTCAAAAAATGTACTGAAAGTCTTAAAGATTCTGATGTAAAAGTTTGTACTGTAATTGGATTTCCTTTAGGAGCAAACACAAAAGAAACTAAAGCTTTCGAAACAAAGAATGCTCTTGAAAATGGTGCAGATGAAATTGATATGGTAATTAATATTGGACTTCTAAAGTCAAAAAAATTTGATGCTGTAAAGGAAGAAATAGAAGAACTAGCAAAAATCTGTCACAATGAGGGAGCAATTCTTAAAGTTATTTTAGAAAATTGTCTTCTTACAAAAGAAGAAATTGTAAAAGCTTGTGAGTTATCTGATGAAGCTGGTGCTGATTTTGTAAAAACTTCTACAGGTTTCTCAACATCTGGAGCAGACTCTTCTGATGTAGCTTTAATGAAAAAATCAGTGTCTAATAGAGTTAAAGTAAAAGCTAGTGGCGGTATAAGAGATTATAAAAAATCTTTAGAAATGATTGAAAATGGTGCAGACAGATTAGGAGTCTCCGCAGGAGTTAATATTTATAAAGAAAGTAAGTCATTATGAATATAAATCCAGTTGCATTTAAAATTTTTGGTTTAGAAGTAAGATGGTACGGAATTTTAATTGCTTTAGGAGTTTTTTTGGCAATTCTTGTTACAGAATCTATGGCAAAGAAAAAATCTTACAAAAATGGACTTTATAAAGATATAGCAAATGATGCTTCGCTTTTAGCCGTTATAATTGGGGTATTGGGAGCAAGACTTTATTATGTTATTTTTGAGTGGGATTATTATAGCCAGCATTTAGATGAGATATTTGCTATTAGAAATGGTGGACTTGCTATTTATGGTGGAATTATTGCTGGGGGACTTACTTTATATTTTTTTAGTAAACATAAAAAAGTAAATTTCTTTAGTCTAGCAGATTGTATTGCACCAGGTCTTGCCCTTGCACAATCTATTGGTAGATGGGGAAATTACATCAATGGTGAAGCTCACGGTGGCGTTACTGATGTGCCTTGGGCAATTTTAGTCGATGGCGAAAGGGTTCACCCAACATTTTTTTACGAATCCTTTGTAAATTTTTTGATTTTCTTATTTTTATATTTTTATCTTTCAAAGAAACAAAAATTTGAAGGTCAATTGATTTCTTTTTACATGATATTTTATGGTATAGCGAGATTCTTTATTGAAGGAATGAGAACTGACTCTTTGTATATAGGTTCTTTTAGAGTTTCTCAATTAGTTAGCATAGGCATTATTATTTTTGGCCTTGCTATAAGGATAATAGCTAAAAAAAGACAAAAGAATATATAATTTTTTTAGACTAGGCAACTAGTCTAATTTTATAGGTGATATTTTGAACAAAGTAAATTATAACTTGGAAATGGAAAAAGTAATAAAAAAAATAGATAAGGAAAATAAACCTAGACTTCTTTTGCATTCTTGCTGTGGACCTTGTTCTTCTGCAATCTTAGAAAGAATAGAAGAATATTTTGACATAGATGTATTTTATTATAATCCCAATATTGATAGTGAAGATGAATTTTACAGAAGATCAGATGAGCAAGTAAAACTTGTAGAAGATCTTGGTTTTAAAGATAAAATTTCCGTTAAAGTGATAAAATACGATCACGAAGAATTTTTAGACTATATCAAGGGATTTGAAAAGTACAAAGAAGGTGGAGCAAGATGCTTTAAATGTTATAGACAAAGAATGGAAAAGGCAGCAGAATATGCATCTTTAAATAATTACGATTATTTTACAACAACTCTTTCAATTTCACCTCACAAGGATTCACAAATTCTCAATAGATTGGGAGAATTTTTATCAAAAAAATATAAAGTTAATTATTTATTCTCCGATTTTAAAAAGAAAAATGGTTTTAAAAGATCAGTAGAATTGACAGATGAATTTAACATGTATAGGCAAGATTATTGTGGATGTGAATTTTCTAAGGAGTAAAATTTGAAAAATTTTAAAAACGTATTTATTATTTCTCTCTTATTTTGTCTTGGATTTGGGCTTTTTTTAGTCTACAAAAGTAACTTTAATTTTTCACAAGAAAATCCTTTTGGTAAAAATAAAGTTGAGGAGAAAATAAAAGAAGATAAGTCACAAGTTACTGTTCTTGCTATGGGTGATATGATTTTTCATCAACCAATTGTGAAAAATTATAGGAGTAATGAAACTTATGATTTTACTCCCATTTTTTCTAATATATCAGCTGATATAAATGAAGCTGATATAGCTGTTGCAAATTTTGAAGGTTCAGTTAATTCTAATAGAAAATTATCTGGATTTCCTCTTTTTAATTTTCCAAAAGAATCCATATATTCCTTAAAAACTGTTGGATTTGATTTAATGTCCACTGCAAACAATCATGCACTTGATACAGGACTGGATGGAATAGTTGAAACTTTAGCACACATTAAAGATAGTGGAATGAACTCTTTTGGGACTTTATCAGAAGATGGTGAAAAGGGAATAGTCGTAGAGAAAAATGGAATAAAAATTGGCTTTATATCTTTTACAGATACTTTAAATGGCATGGATTCTCTTATGCGTGGCAAAGAGTATTCTGTAAATACTTTTTCTCAAGATTTTGAAAATGATCTTAAAATTTTAAAAGAAAAGACTGATATTGTTATTGTTTATCCTCATTGGGGAAATGAGTACCAATATCATGCAAGCGACAGACAGTTATTTCTTAAAGAAAAATTGCAAGAATCTGGTGCAAATATAATTTTGGGATCTCATCCTCATGTTCTTCAAAGATATCAAATTGAAGAGAAAGACAATAATAAATTTTTTACAATTTTTTCAATGGGAAATGCTCTTTCCAATCAAAGAGTTGAAAATTTGAAAAAATCAGGTGTAGATACAGGTGCTCTTGTTAAGTTAGTAATTGAAAAAGATAATATTAAGGGTGAGACTAAATTAAAATCCTATGGTGTTTATCCAACTTATGTGAATAGGTATTGGGCAAATGGAAAGCTTAATTACGATTTAGTTAAGTTAGAAGATATAATTCCTGGAGGAAAATTAAGTGAATCCATTGATGGCAATCTACAAAATTCTGCTAATAAAAAATACAAAGAAGCCTTAGGGGTTCTAAAAGGTGAAATATGAAAAAAGATCAAGTTCCCGGAACAGAATATATAATTTATCAAGATGATAATGAATTTAAATATACCACTGATGCTTTAATACTTTCTTCTTTTGTGAAAGCTAGTAACAGGATTATAGATCTTGGTTGTGGAAATGGAATTTTGTCTTTGAGATTAGCAGAAAGATGTAATGAAATTCATGCCATTGATATAAATAGCAATGTACTTTCTATTTTTAAGGAGTCAATTAAGGTTAATAAATTAGAGGATAAAATTAAAATTAAAAATAGAAATATATTTGACTTAAAAGATGACTTTGAGACGAATTATTTTGATGCAGTTGTATTTAATCCACCTTATTATAATTATGAGAATATAAAATTTAACAATATAGCTGCTAAACATTTTTTTGATATAGAAGAAAGTCTTTCTATAATTAATTATCTTTTAAAAAATTCTGCATACTTATATATAATTTATCCAAGTTACAGGTTAGCTGAACTAATTTATAAAATCAATGTAGCAGGCTTAAAAGTAAAGCACATAATTAATATTCATGGAAATACAAAAAAGGAAGCAAAAAACTCTATTATTATTGCTAGAAAACAAGCGAACTTTGGAAATGATTTTAGAGATTTTTACATAAAAAATGGCGAAGAATATACTGATGAGATGAAGAAAGTTTATAGAAATGAGGTAATTTTGTGATTTATTTTTGCCCAACTCCAATTGGAAATTTAGGAGACATCACTCTTAGAACAATAGACATTTTAAAGTCTGTGGATATAATTTATGCAGAAGACAAAAGGGTAACTCTAAAACTTTTAAATCATTATGATATTAATAAAGAATTAAGAACTTATCACAAGTTTAATGAAGCTGAGATGTCTGAAAAAATAATTAATCATATAGAAGATAAGGATATTGCTCTTGTGACTGATGCTGGAATGCCTGGGATTAGTGACCCTGGGGCAGTCCTAGTGAAAAAATTAATAGAAGAAAAAATTGAATTTAGAGTTTTACCTGGTGCAAATGCGGCGTTGACAGCTTTAGTCTTATCAGGTCTTGATACAGATCATTTTCTTTTTTATGGATTTACATCAAGTAAATCAAGTGGAAGAAAAAAAGAATTTGAATCCTTAAAAAATTTAAAATTTAGTTTAATTTTTTATGAAGCACCTCACAGAATAAAAGACTTTTTAAAGGATCTTTATAATGTTTTTGGGGAAAGAAAAATTTCTATTTCTAGAGAAATTACAAAAGTTTTTGAAGAAACAATAAGGTCCACTACTTCAGAAATTTTAGAAAAAGAGATAACTGAAAAGGGCGAATTTGTTATTGTTGTCGAAGGCAATAGTGAGGAAGTTACTTATGACATAAAAAGTCTTTTGAAAGAAAAATTAGAAGTTGGAATGAAAAAATCTGAAGCAGTTAAAAAAATTTCTAAAGAATATAATATTCCCAAAAATGAGGTTTATAAGGAGAGTTTAGACCTATGATAAATTTAAAAGATCTTGAAGGTCAACTTAAAGATGTAAACTTAAATTTAAGAAATAAATATGATTTTATTTTTAAACTTGATAATGATGAATTTCAAAGTGAACTTATTAAAAATGTGGGAAGACTTATTTATATGGAAAAATTTCCTAAGGAAAAATTAAATAAATTTAGAAGAACTGTTGGAGTTGATGGCTCAAACAACAGATCTGGTGGAGCTTTTCCTCATTTTATTGAGATTTTCCAGGGACTTGCCAAGTGTACAGATGGAAATGAAATATATAGGAATAATGTATATACTCCCACACTAAATGAAATTTATGACGATAAAAATCTTTCACAAAAATATCTAGCAAAAATTGAAATAGAAACTGCTTTAGAATATATAAACACATATGAATTTGATTATCTTATGATGGATGGAGGTTTCATAAGATATAAAATAAACTGTCTTGATTTATTTAAAGAGCTTAGAGAAATTTGTGAAGAAAAAAATATAATTTTGTTTGGTGTTATAAAAGATTTAAAAACTAATGTAATTGCAAGAAGCCTTGAAATTGATGAAAGTATTTATGATAGGGAGATTTTATTTAATAGACTTAAAACTGGAGAAGGACTTTTAATTCGAAATGAAATTAATAAAAAATTTATAAAAGATGGTTTGGGTGAAGGTTTTTCTTCTGCTTTTATGAGAACATCAAAATTTCCTGGAGCAGTAGGAGTTGATATTTTAGACACTCAAGAAAAGCATCTAGAAGAAATTTGTAGCTTAATCTATACTTTAACGCCAATGTCTTCGAGAGGAGTTCCTCTATGGCTTGATATTGTCGATAAAGATGTTAAGATAACTGATGAAATTTTAAAAACTCTTTTGGAAGAATATCTTGATAGGGATGTTTATGAAAGATTTTTTATTTCTGAAAGAGATAAGAGAACTTTGTAGGAGGAAAAATGAAAGTACTTGGAGTTACAACAACAAGAGAAGTATATATTGGTTCTAAAGATAAAAATTTTAGGAACAATGAGTTTTTAATAGTTGAAGATCCAGTTCAAGGTGATATCATTGGTGAAGTTGTTGATTCACAAACCTTTAACCGTTTTATTCCTCTAGATATTGGTGGAGATTTTATAGATAGCGATGTTTTATCCTCTCTTGGATCAATGGGCTACAATGTGGGAGACGAAACAGTTTATGTTGCTAAACTTAGGTTTTTTGAAGAACTACTATACCCACCTTTGACAGGTAGCGACTTGAGAACTCCTGAATTTAATGAAATAAAAAATTTATTAATTGATAGTATTCCTAAAGAATCTCTTATACTTGGTTCAATAAAAAATACAGATAACATAGCAGAAGGCATGGATGACATTTATAAAAATTTATTTTCCATTTTCCAAAATAATGAATTTATAGATCAAAAGGAACTTCCTTATTTATTCGATTACAAATCAATGCATCAATATCCACACATAGGAGTTTTTGGAGGATCTGGTAGTGGGAAATCTTTTGGACTAAGAGTTATTTTAGAAGAATTAATGGAAATGGGAGTTCCAGCAATTGTAATGGATCCTCATTATGAAATGGACTTTACCAATAATTCTGAGATATCAAATAAAAATTATACAGATAAGTTTAAATGTCTTGAAATTGGAATGGATACTGGTATAAAATTTCAAGAATTGCAAAAAAGAGATTTAAAAAATCTTCTAAATGCAGCATCTCCTCTTACTGATTCAATGAATAATGTAATTGATGTAATGCTTTCTAAGGGAGCCAGTTTTGAATCTTTTAAAAATAAATTAGATATGCTTTTAGAAGGACAAGAAATAGGATCAAGAGACAAAATACTTGCAGAAATTGCAGGAGCAACAGATCAATCTGTTATAAATCGACTAGAAGATGTATTAGATGTTTATGAAAGATATGACAAAACTTGTAACTCAATGAGTGTTCGTGGAGTTTTGTGGCGACTTATGACCTTGCAAAATGAAGGAATATTTTCTCATAATATAGATGAACTTTTAGATTTATTAAAAAGAAGAAAATTAGTTGTCCTTCAAGGTTCAACAAGGATGATAAATGTTTTTTCTACTTATCTATTGGCAAAGTTATACTATTTGCGAAAAGAATATAGAGATGAACTTTACAGGAATAATGTAAAAGTAGATTATTTTCCACCTTTTATAATTATTACTGATGAAGCTCACAATTTTGCACCAAAAGGGTTTGATACACCATCAAAGAGTATATTGAGAGAAGTGTCACAGGAAGGAAGAAAATATGGAGTATTTTTAATTCTTGCAACACAAAGACCTACTCTTTTAGATGAAACAATAACTGCACAATTAAACACTAAATTAATATTTAGAACTGTTAGAGCCTCTGATATAGATACAATTAGAGAGGAGACAGACCTTTCCTCAGATGAAACTAAAAGACTTCCTTATTTGAGTTCAGGTGATGTCTTTATTTCTTCGGCAAAGAAAGGAAGAACTTCTTTTGTTAGAATTAGAGCAGCTAATACAGTATCTCCGCATACAGAAAATCCTTTTGATGAATTAAGCTCTCATGATGATGAAATATATGAAAAATTTTTTGATAATGTAAAAGATTTACTTCCAATCGATAGTTCTAATTTAAATGGTGCTCTTATTAATTATAATAAAAAGACTGGTGAAAATCTTTCTTACGATGAATTTAGAAATACATTGGACTCTTTGTGCGAAAGAGATTTTATAGAAAAAGAAGATAATTTCTTAACAGAAATGTATAAGATAAAATAAAAAAAAGCTGATCTAGGTTTTATTAACTTAGATTAGTTTTTATTTTTTATTATTTTTTAAAATTGATTTATTAATTAAATATAAATCATATAAGTTTTGAAGTGACGTTTTATTTTCAATTATTTTAATCTTATCATCTCTATTTAAACTTTTTATAAAATGCTCTTTTTTTAAGGCATCAGATTTGTCTTTACATTCTTCACTAAAAACCATTTTGACAGGAAGCCTTGCAGAAGTATATTTAGATGCTTTGCCACTATTGTGAGTTTTTAGTCTTTTTTCTAAATCTACAGTATAGCCTGTGTATAAGCTATTATCAGAACATTTTAAAATATAAACAAAAGCTTTCATTTATTCTCCATTTAAATAATCATCTATAGTAAAATTTATAATTTCAAATTCAAAGCCGCGACCCTGTAAATAATTTTTTGCTGAATAAATTTTTTTAGGGTCACTTTCACTTTTAGATATTCTTTTTCCTAAGAGTTCGAGAGCATTTTGATACTCTAACTCATAGTCATAATTTTTCATAATCTTTTCTATAATATTTTTATCGATACCCTTAGACATCAACATATATCTTGTTTTTATTTTTCCATATTTTTTTATATTCATAGCATCATTTAAATATCTTCTAGCATAATCTTCATCATTGAGATATTTTTTTTCCTCCAAAATAGGAATTATAGTTTCAATTATTTCTCTTTGAATTTTATTTTTATATAGGTGATCAATTAGTTGTTTCTTTGTTTTATTTCTTTGCAAAAATTTGTAGGAGAGTAAAAGGGCTTCTGATTTTTCATTTTCAAATTTTAAATTTTCAATAAACTCTTCTTCAACTTCTTGTCCTTTATAAAGTCCAAAATTTACTAAAGTGTCTTCAGATATTTTAATTTCTTCGCCAGAATCAAAAGTAATATTAAATTTTTCCTTTTCAAAACTTATATTTGAGATAATCATTTTATCACCAAATTTATTTTAACATAAAAATGAAGATTGCCCAATTCATCATAATTAAAACAAAAGAATGGAAAAATTTTTTTAAAAAGTATATAATGGGATAGAGTTTTAGACAAAGAGGTGGAATATGTTTGAATTAATCTCACAAGTGTTGAGGTATGTTTTTATAATCTTAATTTATCTTTTTATTTTTAGTATTTTAAGATTAATGTATCTTGATGTAAAAAGTATGACAAGCGGGGGAGGCTCCCTTGATGATGCTTATTTAAAAGTGGTTAATAGACTTGATTCCTTGAATTTCAAAATGCAGGAATACTATGTCATTGAAGGTGACATAAGTCTTGGTAGAAGTTCGAGAAATGATATTGTTATAAAAGATAAATTTGTAAGTAAAAATCATTTGTTAATACGTGAAAAAAATCAAAGGTATTATTTGGAGGATTTAGGTTCTGCCAATGGAACTTTTTTAAATGGTGTTAAAGTAGACTCTAATGAGTTTATAGAACTTCAAAATAATGACAAGATTGGCGTTGGATTTATTCAATTTATTTTTGTAGATAAAAGGTGAAATTGTGTTAGATAAAATTTTTAAACAGAGAAAACCTAGAAATCTTTTATTGATTTTTGAAATTCTAAGTATATTGCTATTATTTACCTTTAACAACAATAATATTGACAGGTACATAATAATTTTATTTTTAGGATTGATATTAATAGTCTATATATCAAATTTGGTACTAGGAAAAGTTTCTTCTGGTGATAATTATATTTTTTTGATAGTATCCATGCTTTTAAGCCTTGGAATTATAACTATATATAGGTTATCACCTAAACTTGGACTTAGACAACTAATTTGGGTTTTAGCAGGCATACTTGTTTTTTACTTAACCTACTTTATAATTAGGGCAATGAGAAGACTAGAATATATGACAGGTCTTTATTTGGGCCTTTCTATTTTATTTTTCTTACTCACAATTATTCTTGCTCCTTCAAAATATGGGGCCAAAAACTGGATAGAAATTTCTGACAGTATAACTATTCAGTTATCTGAATTTACTAAAATTTTAGTGATTTTTTTAATAGCTTCTTTTTATACAACTTTCCAAACAAGATTAAAAAAATTAAATTATAAATACACCTCATATTACTTAATGGCAGTAATATATATTTTTGTGGGATTTTTATTTATACAAAGAGATCTTGGAACAGCAGCTATTTTTATTGCAATATACACTCTTATACAATATATATATGATGAAGACAGAAAATCTATTTTAGTTAATATTGGATTAATGGTTTTTGGTTCTGTTGTTGGCTTTTTCTTGTTCTCTCACGTCCGAAATAGAGTAGATATTTGGTTAAATCCATGGACTGCAGATAAAGTTGTAAATTCAGCAAGGCAAATTGTCCAATCTTTATTTGGAATTGGAGAAGGTGGATTCATAGGTCAAGGTATTGGTCTTGGATATCCTAAACAAATTGCTTTTGCTTATTCTGATGTGATTTTTTCTGCAATTTGTGAAGAAATGGGAGTGCTAACAGGAATAGGAATAATAATGCTCTACATGCTTTTAGTTTATAGAGCTATAAAAATTGCTTTAAATCAAGAATATCTTTTTTATAGGATTCTTGCTTTATCAGTTGCAATATTATTTACAGTTCAGGCATTCTTAAATATAGGCGGTGTAATTAAACTTATACCTATGACGGGACTTACTTTGCCATTTATTTCTTATGGAGGAAGTTCCTTGATTTCAAGTTTTGTTGCGCTTGGTATTTTACAAGTTACAAGTGAAGATTTATCATACAAATATGATAGGGGATTGGATAATGAATAGTAAAGATAATAAAAGAATCCTAATCTTGTTAGTTTTTTTAATGATTTTATTAGTTGCTCCAATTGTTTATTTGACATATTTCACAGTTTTTAAGGCTGATGACATTGTAAAACATCCAGCCAATAGAAGAAGTGAATTAAGAGAAAATTCTGTCAAGAGAGGAACTTTTTATGATAGAAATCATGAAGTGCTAGCTTATTCTAATGGTGAAAAATATAATTATCACAGAATTTATAATCAGCCTATTATTTATTCTCATATAATAGGGTATTCAGATAAAATTGTCGATAAATATGGACTTGAAAAAGAATTAAATGACTATTTAGTTGGAAAAGAAGGTTCTAAATTATTAAAAACTTTTAAGTCAATTATTAATAAGAACTATGATCCTTATACTGGTGATGATGTAACCCTTACAACAGATACGGATTTACAAGAAAAGACTAGATCAGTATTATCAGCTAATTCTGAAAAAGGTTCTGTAGTAATGATGAATCCAAAAACAGGAGAAGTTTTATCTATGGTATCTCTTCCAGATTTTAATTCTCAAAATATTGCAAAAGATATGCAAAAAATTAATGAAGCAAATAATGGTGCCTTATTCAATAGTTCAACTAAGGGTAAATTTGCTCCTGGTTCAGTATATAAAATTGTTACAACCACAGCAATATTAGAATCAGGAATTTCACAAAAGTATACCGATGAAGGTTTGGAAAAAATCGACAATGGTAGAGAATTTAAAAATGCAGGAAATAAAATTTATGGAAGAGTAGATTTAAGAAAGGCATTTACAAATTCACTTAACACTTATTTTGTCAGAAAATCTGTTGACATGGGCATTGATATTATGGGACAAGTTTCTGAAAAATATATGATAAATAAAAAAGTTGATTTTGAACTACCTCTTGAAACTTCTACATGGACATTTAAAAGAAGTGACTTTGACAGGACCGCTCTTGCTGCTGGAGGTATTGGTCACGATACCATTTTAGTTACACCTCTTGAAATGTGCATGGTAGCTTCAACTATTGCAAATGATGGTGTAATGATGCAACCTCATATTGTCAAAAGGATTGATTCTTCTGATGGGAAAAATGTAATTAGAAATACTCCAACGGTTTTAAGCGAAGTGACTTCAAAAGAAAATGCTGATCAAATTACAAAGTACATGGTAAATGTTGTAAACAACGGTACAGGAACTGAAGCATATGTTTCTGGAGTAAAAGTTGCTGGTAAAACTGGTACTGCTCAGTTAGACTTAAAAGAAGGTACAAACAACGCTTGGTTTGTTGGTTTTGCGCCTGCAGATGATCCTAAAGTTGCTATTGCAGTTGTAATTCCAAACATTAAGGATTATGGTTCTCAAGCTGCCGCACCAATTGCTGGGGAACTTTTAAAGTACGCAATAAATAATTTACAAATTGAAGAAGAGTGATCAAGTGTATAAGGATAAATTTGTTACTGCTATAGTTGCTGCAGCGGGTATGGGTAAGAGAATGAAAATGGGGATTAATAAGCAATTTTTGGCAATTGATGGAATTCCAATTTTAGCTCATACAATAAAAAAAATAGAAAAATCTAAGTATATTGATTTTTTACTCCTCATTGTAAAAAAGACTGACATGTGCTATGTGGAAGATATTATTGAAAAATACAAAATTAACATGAATTATAAAATTGTCTATGGTGGTAAGGAGAGGCAGGACTCCATAAATAACGGTCTTTTAAATATGCCTATAGAAACAAATATAGTTTTAACGCATGATGGTGCTAGACCTTTTGTGTCAGTTGATAAAATTGATGAAGCAATTGAAAATGTTCTTGATACAGGTGCCTGTGTTTTGGCAAATCCTGTTAAAGATACAATTAAAGTTTCAACTGACGGGAAATTAGTTGATTATACGCCAAATAGAGATAGACTTTGGCAGGTTCAAACTCCTCAGGTTTTTAGAAAAGAAATTTTAATTAGGGCCTACGAACAAGCTTATTCAGAAGGCTATTATGGAACTGATGATTGCTCCTTAGTTGAAAAAACAGGAGTCAAGGTAAGACTTATTTATAATTCTTACGACAATATAAAGATAACAACAAGAGAAGATTTATCTATTGCAAATATTCTGGTTAAGAAGGTGAATATATGAGAATAGGAATAGGATACGATGTTCATAAATTAGTAGAAAATAGAAAATTATTTATTGGTGGAATTGAAATACCTTATGAAAAAGGACTTCTTGGTCACTCTGATGCTGATGTACTTATACATGCAATAATGGATTCTATTTTGGGTGCCTTAGCTCTTAGAGACATTGGCTATCATTTTCCAGATAATGATAATGAGTTTAAGGATATTGATTCAAAAATTCTTTTAAAAAGAGTCTATGAAATAATGTCATCTAAAAATTATAAAATAGGCAATATTGATTGTGTTATAGCTTGTCAAGCTCCAAAGCTCGCTAATTATATTGAGGAAATGAGAAAGACTATAAGCGTTATATTGCACACAGATATCGAAAATATTTCCATAAAAGCAACTACTACTGAAAAATTAGGTTTTATTGGTAGGGGGGAAGGGATATCTTCTGAAGCTGTTTGTTTACTTGAAAGGGATGATTAAATGAAGTTTTTTATTGATACTGCAAATATCGAAGAAATTCGAGAGATTAATTCTTGGGGAGTTTTATCAGGTGTTACAACAAATCCTACTCTAATTGCAAAAAGTGGTGGAGTTTTCGAGGATGTAATAAAAGAAATTTCTGAAATAGTTGATGGAGATATATCTGCTGAAGTAATTTCAACTGATTTAGATGGAATGCTTAAAGAAGCAAGAGAACTTGCAAAAATTTCAGAAAATATCGTAATAAAAATTCCAATGATTGAAGAAGGATTAAAAGCAGTAAGTATTTTAAGTAAAGAAGGTATAAAGACTAATGTAACTTTAATATTTTCTGTTTCACAAGCTCTTCTTGCAGCAAATGCAGGAGCAACTTATGTTAGTCCTTTTATGGGAAGGCTTGATGATATAGGAGAATCTGGACTAGATTTAGTAGCAGACATTTCTCATATATTTGAAACTTATGGTTATGATACACAAATTATAGCCGCAAGTATTAGACATATTAAACATGTAGAAGAAGTTGCAAAAACTGGAGCTGATGTGGGAACAATTCCTTATAAAATATTTAAGGAAATGATAAAACATCAACTAACAAATAGTGGATTAGAAAAATTCTTAGAAGATTTTAAAAATGTAAAGACAAAGGAGAAATAAGATGGACAGAAATTTAGCACTAAACTTAGCAAGAGTAACAGAAGCAGCAGCACTTTCAGCAGGCAAATGGCTTGGAAAAGGTGATAAAAATGCAGCAGATGGTGCAGCAGTAGATGCAATGAGAAGAATGTTTGATACAGTTGATATTGATGGAACTGTTGTTATAGGTGAAGGAGAAATTGACGAAGCTCCTATGCTTTACATCGGAGAAAAAATTGGTACAAAAGAAGGGGAAGAACAAGTTGACATAGCAGTTGATCCAATAGATGGAACAAACTCCATTGCTAATGGTACAGACAATTCAATTGCTGTTCTTGCAGTTGCACCTAAGGGATGTCTTCTAAATGCACCTGATATTTATATGGATAAAATTGCCTGTGGTCCTAAGGCAAAGGGTCTTATTAAACTAGATGACTCTCCAACAGAAAATATTAAAAGAGTAGCAAAAGCTTTAAATAAAAATATTGATGACATTGTTGTAGCTGTACTTGATAGACCTAGACATGAAGAATTAATAAATGAAATTATTTCTATTGGTGCAAGAGTAAAAAAAGTATCAGACGGAGATGTTGTTACAGCAATTGAAACTTGTTATGAAGATTCTGGAATAGATCTTGTAATTGGTCGTGGTGGGGCTCCAGAAGGAGTAATTGCTGCTGCAGCCTTAAAATGTTTGGGAGGAGATTTCCAAGGAAGACTTCACCCAACTGATGAAAAACAAGAAGCAAGATGTAGGGATTTGAATTCAGATTTACAAAAAATTTACTCAATTGAAGATTTAGTAAAGGGAAATGAAGTTATTTTCTCAGTAACAGGCATCACTTCTGGTGAAATACTTGATGGAGTTAAATATTACGGAGACAACAAAGCAAAGACAGACACACTTGTACTAAGACTTCCTAGTGGAACTCAAAGGTTTATAAAATCAATACATTCTCTTGATTTAAAACCAGATTATGCTAAATAATTTTTATCATGTCAAATAATAATAATGAATTGAATAATAAATCTATTGAAGACTTGAGAAATATTTCGAGGTCTTTGGGCTTAGAAAATGCTGAAAATTATGATTGTGATGAGCTAAAGTATTATATTGAAAATGGAAAGATTTCAGATTCTTTTTTACAGCTTGAGAATTTAGAAGAGTTAAAAGTCACTGAATTAAGAGAATTGGCTAAAAAATATGGTATAGAAAAATCATATTCCTTAAAAAAAGATGAACTTTTAAAAGAAATTAAATCAAAAAAAGAATCAGAAAAGATTGATAAATTAGACATATCCGACAATGCGGCAGAAACCTTAAAAAATCTTGATGAAAAGAATTATGTAAGGGGTATTTTAGACCTACATCAAGATGGCTATGGATTTTTGAGGACAATAAATTATCTTCCAAGTGAAGAGGATATTTATGTCTCTCCATCTCAAATAAGAAAATTTAGGTTGAGAAATGGAGATGAAATACTTGGAATAAAATCTCCTCCAAAGGATGGAGAAAATTTCAATGCTCTCTTATATATTAAGTCTGTGAATGGTATGCATCCTTCAAAAATAATTGACAGACCCTTTTTTGATAATCTAACTCCAATTTATCCGAAAAAGAAAATTAATTTAGAAACTGAAGATACAGCTATGAGAGTAATTGATTTATTAGCTCCTGTTGGCTTAGGGCAAAGAGGTCTTATTGTATCTCAACCAAAGTCTGGTAAAACAACTCTTCTTAAAAAAATTTCTAGATCAATAAATATGAAATACCCAAATCTATATTTAATTGTTTTATTAGTAGATGAAAGACCAGAAGAAGTAACAGATATGAAGAGATCTGTTAAAGGAGAAGTTGTTTATTCAACTTTTGATGAAAATCCAAAAAACCACACAAGAGTTGCTGAAATGGTCATAGACAGGGCAAAAAGATTAGTTGAAAATAAAGAAGACGTAGTTATACTTTTAGATTCTTTAACTAGACTTTCTCGCGCTTATAATTTAGTAACGCCAACAAGTGGAAAAACTTTATCGGGAGGTCTAGATCCTTTGTCACTTCACAAACCAAAGAGATTTTTTGGAGCTGCAAGGAATATTGAAGAAGGCGGAAGTCTTACTATACTTGCAACAGCTTTAGTCGATACTGGTTCAAGAATGGATGATGTTATCTTTGAGGAATTTAAGGGAACAGGTAATATGGAACTTCATTTAAATAGAAGCCTTTCTGAAAAGAGAATTTTTCCTGCAATAGACATTTTAAAATCAGGAACTAGAAAAGAAGAATTACTTTTAAATAAAGAAGAACTTGCCTTCAATTATGATTTTAGAAATAAATTAAGTGAAGATAATATTGAAGACGTTACAGAAAAGTTTTTAGACAAGATTTCTAAGACAAAAAGCAACGAAGAATTTTTAAAAAATAAGATGTAGATGTCTTTTTATTTTCTAAATCTTGAAATATCAGAATAATTATTGTATAATAATTAAGCAAATAGTTTAGTTTGCACAAAAGTGAAAATTGTGTTATAATATTATAATTGAGTTATAAAATAAGTTTAAGGGGGCTAAACAATGAAAAAAGGAATTCATCCAGATTATAAAGAAGCTACAGTAACTTGTGCATGTGGCAATACTTTTAAAACAGGATCCGTTAAAGAAGATTTAAAAGTTGAAATTTGTTCAGCTTGTCATCCTTTCTTTACAGGAAAGCAAAAACTCTCTGATCACGGC
>QWCE01005983.1_pt1 | contig 17035 bp, 14 predicted proteins | sample 1972531 | NCBI WGS metagenome assembly QWCE01 (sample SAMN09866716, study PRJNA288562) | Human gut metagenome isolate term4_stool, whole genome shotgun sequencing... | reverse complement strand
ATGAATTTGTAGTTCCTAAGTCTATACCAATTATCTTACCCATAGTATTGTGTTGTTTGTTGATTTCTGATTTGTTAATGTCTCTGTCGGCTGACCTGGTTCATCCGTAGGTCAGACGCTTACATCACATAGGTATCAAACATTGTGCCACGCCACCACTCCTTGCGACATTATGTCAAAGTGCCACCAAGTCCAAACGAGACGAGTAGCCCTGTGTAGGGACGCACGATCGTGTTTAGCGAGAGGGCGTCCGTTGTGTCAAAGCGAGACGTGTAACGATGATACGTGTAGCGAAATGTAGGGATGCACGGTCGTGTTTAGCGAGAGGGCGTCCGTTGTGTCAAAGCGAGACGTGTAACGATGATACGTGTAGCGAAATGTAGGGATGCACGGATAGTATCGAGCCGGAGGGCGCCCGTTGTAGAACGGCAAGACAAGTATTGATATCGTCTCCTTTAACGGGGACGGACGCACGACCGTGCGTCCCTACAAATCGTTACACGTCCGCCTCGCTGCGTCTTTACCATTCTGGTTAGAAGCGGACGATGAGCGAGGCGTCGTACTGGCGTCCCGTCAGGTAGTTGGGCACGGCGTATTGATTGCGGTAAGCGTCCGAGAGCCAGTAGTAAGAGCCGATATTCGTCATGTCAAAGAGGTTGAAGACATTCACCCCGACCGAGACCTTGCTGAGCGCTTGTAGCCAGCGCCACGCACCAGGCTGTGCAGTCTCGCGATCCCATAGCGTGTACTGCATGCCGATGTCGACTCGCTTGTAAGGCTTGCCACGGAAGAGTGGGCGACCGAATCCCTCGGCGGCGTTGAGCTGAGGGAGTCCTCCCGTCAGCACCCCTCGCAAGCTGAGCGTGATCCGCTTGTAGCCGGGGAAGTAGTCCTGGAAGAAGAGCGACAGATTGTAGTCCGGCACGTGTGGTAGTGGCATCTCGCCATACCCCTCGATGGTCTGCCGGCCACGCATCAGCGAGGCTGTGAACCACGAGTCTACGTCTGGGACAAATTCCCCAAAGAGCTTGACATCTAGCCCCACGATGTAGCCCGTGCCGAGGTTTTGACCTAGGTAGCGCTGCTTGACATTGTCCACATAGTAGGGATTGATCCGAAAGAGATGCTTGTAGTAGCCCTCGGCGGTGAGGCGAAACTTGCGATCCGCCACGAGGAAGTTGTAGTCCACACCGACCAAGGCTTGTGCCGATCCTTGCGAACGCACCTGATCGTTGAGCAGTACCGACTGATTGCCCATGGCGTCAGCCTCGATGATGCGGATCTCCTTGTAAAAGGGGCTCTGGTAGTATAGCCCTCCAGCTGCTCTGACCAAGAGGTCGGACAGTTCTTTCGGTCGCCACGAAGCTACCAAGCGAGGCGAGAAGTCCGCCTTCTTATTGAACGACCAGAAGCTTCCCCGCACGCCAGCCGTCAGATGATAACGCCCCGAAGGTGTCTGCCACTGCATCTCATCCTGCAGGTAGAGCGAGGCACGGGCCGAGCGCAGCGAGACATTGGAGTAAAGGTTGCTCTGCATCTTGATTAGCTCTGGATCGCGCGGCAGGTTGTAGCCCGCCGAGTCAAGCTTGACCCACTCTGATATGTAGTCCGCTATCTGCTCCCCTCGTAGCTCCGCACCCCACATGAGACGATGCGTCTCGCTGAGGCGCTGGTTGCCACTGTAAGCGAGTGCAGCGACCGAGTAGCGGAGCAGGTTGCGGGCATGCTCATGATTGACACCCGTGGCGAGCAGCTCCTGCTTATCCGATCCAGTCGTCGGGTCAGCCTCCTTCTGCAGATAGTAAGCGCCCGTTATATCGTAGCTCTCCCGCTCATTGCTGTTGTAGAGGCTCAGGTCCAGTCTGTGCGCCCCTTGACTGCTGGGGCGCCAGTGCAGTGTCAAGGCACCAAAGAGTGTGGAGAAGCGATCTCGCTCCTGCCCGTCGAAGTAGACGGTAAAGTGCTTCGCATTTTGCAGAGAGCCGACGGTCGTCTCGCGCTGCTGTGGACGAAAGCGGTACTGCGTCCAGGAGTAGTAGCCGATGCCCTCGATGCGCCAGCGATCATTGAAGGTGTAGGTCAGATAGGTCTGCGCATCCGCATAGAAGGGGTTGTACTCCCCACGGGTCTCCATCTTCGAGAGCAGCAGCTGCGTGGTGCGCGTTCGGATGCCCGTGACATGGGTAAAGCGCCCATGCTTGCCCCCCACGTAGAGACTATTATTCATCAAGCCAAGGGTGACAGCGCCCTCCAACTTCGTGGGGCGCTTGTACTGTATGTCTAGGACCGAGGAGAGTCGGTCGCCATAGTGCGCATCGAAGGCTCCTGCCGAAAAGTAAACCCGCTCCACCAGATCGGTATTGACAAAGCTCAAGCCCTCCTGCTCGGCTGAGCGTACCAATAGCGGACGGTAAACCTCGATACCGTTGACGTAGACGAGGTTCTCATCGAAGCTCCCCCCACGTACATTGTACTGCGTGCTCAGCTCGTTGTGCTGCGTGACCCCCGCATAGGTCGCCACCATCGACTCGATGCTACGTGTCGGCGAAGCCTCCATGGCGAGCGTCTGAGTCGTGATCCGCTCCATACTCGGCGGACGCGCCTCACCTCGTACGGTCACCGTGCCGAGGTTGATCGCATTCTCGCCCAGCATCGGGTTAAAGTGCATGTCTCGTGAGATCCCCTGCGGGTACACTTGGCGCACCGTCTGATAGCCGATGGAGCTGTAGCTGACCACCACGCTATCGCTCGTCGGGGTTAGCTCCAAGCGGTAAGCGCCCGTCAGGTCGCTCCAGGTACCGATGCTCGTACCCTCGACACGCACCGAGGCAAACTCGATCGGCTCACGGTCACGATCTAAGACGTAACCCGTGAGCGCCACACGGTGGGGCGTCGCGACAGCCGTCGTGTCGGTCGCCTGATCTGTCGTTTGACCGTGCAGAGCCAGCGCACATCCCTGTAGCAGTACGCAGAGCAGTAAGACGATGTAGTGAAGTGATCTCATCGCTTACAAAGGTAGACAAAAGTCGCAAGCTATGCGCCATGTAGTGGATGACTTCAGCGATGCCTCCCTGAAAGAAATCGGTAGGTGGAGGAAATCGAGCGATTCCTCCGTAGATATCGTGGATTATCCACGGAGGAACGAACAAATTCTTCGGACTTACGATTTCATTCTTCCGAAGTTTTATTTCGCTCTTCCGAAGAATCAAAAAAATATCCACGAAGATATTGAGCATATCTCCGTGGATATTGTGTTTTTATAGGGATCGTGTGTCAGCTTTAATTGCTCGCTCTGCTAACTTTGACGGGGCGCAGGGCGCGCATCGCGTTGAGCACGGCGAGGACGGTGACGCCTACGTCGGCGAAGACGGCCATCCACATGGAGGCTACGCCGAGCAAGGCTAGGAGCAGTACCAGCACCTTGATGCCGATGGCAAACCATGCGTTCTGAAGTGCGATGCCGACGGTGTGGCGTGCGATCCGTATGGCGGTGGCGATCTTGAGCGGGTTGTCGTCCATGATGACCACGTCGGCCGCCTCTATGGCAGCGTCAGAGCCGAGTCCGCCCATGGCGATACCCACATCGGCACGCGCTAGGACAGGAGCATCGTTGATGCCGTCGCCTACGAAGAGGACGGTGCCGTGAGCCGGTTGCTGGAGGATCGCCTCAAGGCGAGACAACTTGTCCGCTGGGAGTAGATCCGCATAGTACTCGGTGATACCCACTTCCTTGGCGACCTGCTGAGCCACCTCCTCGTGGTCGCCCGTGAGCATAATCAGTTGGCGGATGCCTAGGTGGCTCAGCGCCTCGATGGCTTGGCTAGACTCCTCTTTGAGCGTGTCGGATACGACGATATGTCCCGCATAGGTGCCGTCGATGGCGGCGTGTACGATAGTGCCCGCATGGTCGCAGGGCTGCCACTGAGCCCCGATAGACTCCATGAGCGCTACGTTGCCCACGTGAACTACGGAGCCGTTGACACGCGCCTTGATCCCACGCCCAGCCAGCTCCTCGACCTCCTCGATGGTGCAGTCGTCCTGTTCGTTGGGGTAAGCGTTACGCAGTGAGGCAGCAATCGGGTGTGTGGAGTGACGCTCCACGTGAGCCACCATATGTAGTAGATGGTTCGCTTCGCAGGCTGTCGGGTGTACTGCATTAGCGGTAAAAGTGCCTTTCGTCAGGGTTCCTGTTTTGTCAAAAAGGACGGCACGTGCCTTGGCCAAAGCGTCCATGTAGTTAGCCCCTTTGACCAAGATACCAGCCCGTGAAGCGCCTCCGATGCCCGCAAAGAAGGAGAGCGGGATGGAGATGACCAGAGCGCAGGGGCAGGAGATGACTAGGAAGGTCAGCGCGCGGTACAGCCAGGTGGCGAAGTGGTCGGCGAAGCTGCCCATCAGGAGTGGCGGGATGAAGGCGAGCAGGAGCGCTACGATCACTACGACGGGGGTGTAGACACGGGCGAAGCGACGTATGAAGGTCTCGCTCCGTGACTTATGATCGGTGGCGTGCTCGACCATCTCGATAATCTTCGAGGCGGTGGAGTCGCCCGCTGTCTTGGCAACACGGACGGTGAGCAGACCTGAGAGGTTGACACAGCCAGACATTACTTCGTCCTCGACGGTGACGCTGCGGGGTACGCTTTCGCCCGTTAGTGCGACCGTATTGAGCGCTGAGGAACCCTCGACGATGAAGCCATCGAGTGGCACCCTTTCGCCAGGCTTGATGATGATCGTCTCGCCCACGGCTACCTCCTCAGGTGCGACCGTCTGCTCGACGCCGTCACGCAGCACGTTTGCCGTGTCGGGGCGTATCTCAAGGAGGTGGGAGACGGCACGACGACTCTTGCCCTCGGCGTATCCCTCGAAGAGCTCGCCCACCTGGAAGAAGAGCATGACGAAGACCGCCTCGGGGAACTGCGCCTCGGCTCCCGGCAGGAAGCCTATGCAGAGTGCGCCGATGGTGGCGATGCTCATGAGAAAGTGCTCGTCGAAGAGCTCGCCATGCGCCACCCCTTCGACCGCCTCGCCGAGTACGTCGTACCCTATAATAAGGTATGGCACGAGGTAGACCAAGAGGAGCTGCCACATCGGGAGCGCCGAGGTGCGCTCTACGATGTAAGCCCCGATGAGTAGCAGGGCTGTGAGTATGATGCGGATTAGTTTCTTATTCATAAGATAGAGAGTTACTGTTACGAAGGCAAAGGTAGAGCTATCTGAGTGCAACTCCGTTGCAAAAGTTCGCCTCGCCCAGGCGCAACGCCAGTGCCATCTAGGTGAAACTAGGAGACAGCTAGAGGGTGCTGGAAAGTTGCACCAGGGCTTACGTCTTATAACCAGCCGTCTAGAATCTGCACCTGACGACAACTAGGAGTGTGCTGGTTGAGCATCGCTACAGAGTGCGGAGGAATCAAATGAAACTTCGGAGGAATCAAAAAATAAGTCCGAAGAATTTGCCATTTCCTAGGTAGCAAATCAGAAATATCTACGGAGGAATTTGGCCATTTCCTAGGTAGGAAATGACACGAGCTCATTTTTACGATGTGTTACCCTGGAAGTTGCATCTACAGTTTATTAGTTTTTGTATATTTGCAACACGCCCTACTTAAACTGTAAGGAATACAAAGTGAAGAACCCTTTAACCGTTAAACAACATAAGTCATATGAAACAAAAGACACTGCTTATCGCACTGATCGTCAGCCTATTTAGCGTTTGCAGCCTGCAGGCTCAGAAGACGGCTGGACTTCGTGAGTTCACTGGAACGCTCAGCCTATCGGCTGTTGCCTCTGATGGGGACTTAGGCCTCTTTAATGTACTGATCAACCCCTCGATTGGGTGGTTTGTCAAGGACAATCTATCTTTAGGAGCTACGCTCTACTATGAGGGTACTGGACAGCTTGGAGGACTCGGCCTAGGCCCACAGGTGAGATACTACTTCCCCACCAGCAGTAATCTGAATTTCTTTCTAGACGCATTCGGAGGTCTCCAGATGGTTCACTTTGCTGGTTATAATACTGTCGGAGGAGCTCTCGGTGTCGGAGGAGGTGTCTCGTATGCTATCACCCCACGTGTAGCGTGGATGTCTGGCTTTAACTACAAGATGGGCATCTATTCAGGCTCACAGCTACTGCATCGCTTAGGCTTGGATATGGGCTTTTCGGTCAACTTCTAGGAGGCTCTCACAGTCTGACAAAAGTCAACCAACGAAATAGCTAGGGGCTCAGTCGCACGATCCTGCGATTGAGCCCCTGTTAGTTCATTACAATCTAAAAGCAATGACTGCGATCGTCCAAGCGGACGAAGAAAGGGGCATCTCCGACTCGAGCCAGTTGCGCTGCGCTAGCGAGAGCGTCTCAAGTGTGACGACGCCCTCCTTGTGTCCCTCGGTCGAGAGGTCGAGGTTGAGCTTTGCGTCGGTGCGGATCTGCTCTGTCTCGGCGTAGCGTGTGAGTGCCTCGGTGAGCTGCCGTGAGGCTTGCTCGTTTTGCATTTGGATAGCACGCTCAGCGTCTTGCAACTCTAGCTGACGTACCTGCTGGGTGGCAAGCGCTGCGGTGCGACTCTGCACGCCTTGGTAGATGCCCGTGATGGGTATCTGAACGGCTACGCCGACCATCCAGGTACTGCCGAACTGCTTCTTGAAGCCGTCCATAGGATTAGGCGACATGGTGAGCAGCTGTGCCGTGAAGCCTACCTCGGGAAGCATCTCTCCGAGTGCCATCTGAGCACGTCGCTTCTCCGCCTCGACGGCTAGATTGGCGGCTTTGAGCTCGACACGCTCCATCGGATTAACCGTGCTGTATAGCTTGGGCTGGCACGGATCGATCGGTTGCTGGCTGGCGAGAGTGAAGTCGGGCGTGAGCTCTATCGCCTGCTCGGCAGGGATGCGACACTGATGCTTGAGTAGAATCAGCAAAGCCTGCAAGCCCTCGCGTAGCTTACCTTCTTGTAGCTTGGCATTGTTGCGGTTGACCCGTACGGAGACCACTTCACGGTCAGCGACGACCCCTTGATCCTTCATGGCGGAGACGTCAGCGAGCGTTTTGTCAAGCATAGCGTTGAACTGGCCGATTGCTTTCAGCTGCTCCTGTAGTTGCACCGCCTGCCAATAGGTCTTGGCGATCTGCTCCTCCTCGCCACGCTGCTGGATGGCCCACTGGTACTCGGCAGCCTGCTCGCCGATCTGCGCTAGGCGTACGCCGTTATAGATGCGTCCACCAGCGAAGATGGGCTGGCGTAGCGATAGGGATCCGTAGAAGATGTGTCCAAGCTCGAGACTCATCTTGTCGTCTAGCCAAGACTGTGCTTCGCTCAGTGAGGGTACGTTAGGAAGCTTCGGCAACTGCATTGGTGGAAGCCAAGAGGAGATGTCGATCGAGAAGGGCTTAAGCTTCGCTGGTGTGTAGAGCCATCCGCCAGACAGGGAGACCTGCGGGAAGAAGTTGCTCTGCGCCTTGAGGCGTGTAGCGTGCGCTGCTTGTCGCTGCGCCTCTAGTTGTGCGGAGGGCGCGGGGCTCTCCTGGTGGTAGCGTATGCAGTCGTGTAGCGACAGCTTGAGGGGCTCCGTCTGTGCGTAGAGGGAGCTGGTAAGTATGCCACAGAGTGCGAGTATCAGTACGCCTCGCAGTGGCGCTAATAGATCTCTCATCATAGGGTAAAGGTGGTATGACCGATGCGATGTCCATCGGCAAAAACGTCTGCACGGTAGCTTCCCGAGAGAAGTGCCTGCGTGATCTGACAATAGATGGTGACGGGGGTATCCTCGCCGGTGTACTCAATGCTCTTGGAGGCCGTCGCCTGAAGGGTCTGCCCCTCGAAGGTGAAGGCTCCGCCAGAGCCGCTCATCGGCATGTCGTTGGGGTTGAGGATACGTACGTAGATAGCTTTGTTACCGACGGGAGCGGTGACATTCTTCTTGAGGGTAAAGGAGACCGCCAGCGTCTCCACCTTGTCAATGCGTGAGGTGCGCTTGCCACGATTGTTGAGCGGAGAGACGGAAAGCCCAGAAAGGTCTAGGCGGGCCGCGATGGCGACCTGGTTGGATAGTGCGGCCTTCTCCTCCGTGAGCCGAGAAGCCTCGCTACTGACGCGGGAGTAGTCATCCTTGACCTGCTGGTTCTCAGCTACTAGTCGCTCATTGGTCGCATGGAGCGAATCGATCTGTACGATGTAACTACGGAGTAGGGCGCGGAGCGTATTGATCTCGCCCGTCAGCTCGCTGATGCGCTTCGCGTTGGACGACTTTACGGAGGCAAGCTCTTGGCTTAGCTGCTTGACACGCTCCTGCTCGCTCTCCAGCTGAGCGAGTAGCTCATCATTGTCAAAGGAGAGACTCGTCTCGCCCGATGCTGAGGCGAGCTTGTCGTACTGTAGCTGATACTGCGCTGCGAGTTCGTCTAGTTCTTGCTGCATGCGCTGCTTCTCCATGTCGACCAGTTCGCTCTGGACGCTCTGCATCTGCTGTCGCTCACTCCTTATATATATCCATGCACCAACGATGACGAGGAGCACCACGAGAGCCGCTCCTGCGATGATGTACTTGATGTGCTTGTTGTCTAGTCTAGCCATGGGTCTCACTTGATTCGTTTCAAGATGCCCCGTCGTGTCAGTTGATAGGGTTGGGGCGATATGCTGATGAGTTCTTGGATGCTCTTGGCCTCCTCCTTAGTAGTCCAGCCCTCTAGCGAAGGCGTCGCAAGGATCCGCACCTCTCGCCTGCCCTGCTCTGTGGCGAAGGCTAGCACGATCGGCATCTGAGTCAAAAGGGATTCGGAAGAGGTCGATACTGGCTCCTTAGAATGCAAAAGCCAGTCCGTGTATGGTATGGTAGGATTCAGCTCCCACTGCTGATCTCGCTTGGGTAGGAAGGCTGTGAGCTGGCTCACACGGTAAGGCTTCTCAACAGTGGTGATCTGCAGTAGGGGCTGCTCGCCCTGAATGCGCCAGGGTGCAAGTAGAAGTTCGTAGGTGAGCAGACCAGATACGGAAATTGTGCAGCGGAGACGAGCTTTGTTTATCCGCATCTCAAGCGAAGCTTGCGACTTGGTCTGCAGGGTGACGGTGGAGTCGGGCTTGTCGAGCGCCTTCTGGATAAGTTGTCCCCAAGCGCTGTCGCTGATGGCGGGGGCTACGCCGAGGGGTCGCTCGATGATCGTCTGATAGCACTGCTCTAGCTCGGCTCGCTCCTGCGCTACGAGTGGATAGCAGCCGACTGCCAGCAAGAGAATAAGGAGATATCTACTTATGAGGTGCATAAAGCTTCAGAGTAATGCGATGCCAAGAGAGACTTAAAGTAAAGAGCGACAGTCACACGACCTCAAAGGTAGAGCTACGTCCCTTCCTTACGCTTCGCAAAGGTACTGAAATAAGCGATTGGAGCTTCTTGTGCTAGTTAGCACTTATGACGAGAGCTTTAAGCTCTAGACGGCTTAGCGGATGAGAAAACGCAGAGGCTTGAACTTACGGCGGAGGAACCCTTTTGCCATGCCCAGGCCTACAGTCCACAAGATCGGCTTGGCGAGGGACATGCCAGTACTGAGGATCCGCTGTGTCACTCCTTGGGATTTCTTTTCGTCCTGATCGCTTTGTGTCAGGGAGTTGTAGGTGGATTGCTTAGAGCTTCCCGTCAACTTAGAGAATAATGAGTTCCCCTTACGTCGCTGTCTACGTGTGGATGGCGTGATCAGACGACCCAGTAGAGATCCGGGAGGAGCTATCTGCTCTTTTGCCTCATTGATAAGTGTCTTCTTGATGCCCTGCCCTTTGATATATCCCAACTCTCTCTGCCAGACGCGCTCAGCAATCTGGAGGTCAGCCTCAGCGAGTTTCTGACGTCTCTGGAAGTCTTGATATGATGCTCTTTTCTTCATGATTGTATAGTCAGGTTAGCGGGTTGGTGTGGAGGACTCGTCGTTGGTAGGGAGGAGGGTGTCTTCGCTCTCAGTAGCATAGTCGCTAGGATCAGCCTCGTCAGCTGCTATCGGCCGCGGGCGTAGCTTGTCGTCCAGCTTGAGTAGAGAACTATGCACCTTACGGTAGATGCGTGTGCTGACGGAGCGCACGATAACCTTGCGAAGGAGTAGGATGATAATCCCTAGTAGTAGTAAGACTCCAGCGCCTATAAGTAGGCTCCAACCCCATCCTAGCTCTAGCCAAGCATTGATACCCGCCACTCCAGCGAAGAGTAGGAGGATCATCACGAAGGGCATTAGCGCCAAGACTAGAAGTATCGTAAGAAGATTTCCTGCGACCTTCATGCCAGCATCAGTGCTTGAGTAGATGGCTCGACGAGCGTATGCCTTGAGGTACTCCTTGGTGTGATAGATAAAGCGAGAGATTTTGAAGTCTTGCATAGAGACTAGAGATTAGAGTTTAGATATTAGATATTAGAGGTCTAGAGATGAATAAGAGAGTAGCGTGCTCATCTGTCGTGAGTGACTCGAGGTCTCTCTGGTGCGGATGAGTATGCTACTCTCTAAGTCCTTGTTGAGTGTGTATAGCTCAATGGGAATAGCCTCGGTGTGAGGGTTTACTTGACGGCCTTTTTAGCCTCTTCGACAGTCTCCTTGGCTTTGCTGGCTGTCTCCTTAGCCTTGTCTACGGTCTCGTCAAACTGCTCCTCGACCTCCTCGGCAAACTTTTTGCCACGCTTTTGTAGCTTGTCGCGATAAGTCTCAAAGCGGTCCTTAGCCTCATAGTATCCCTCTACGAGAGAGTCACGAGTGCGGTCGGCCGTCGTGCTGAGATCGTCATAGAGCTGATCACGCTTGTCGCGGTCTGAGAGGTAAGTGATGGCAGCGCCGATGGCAGCGCCGATAGCAAGGCCTAGTGCTATACGTCCTGTGTTGTTCATATCTATTCTGTTCTTTAATAGTGAATATTACTGTCTTGGTTTAGTAGTCTGCAGATCGCTCCTGCAGATCTCTGTCTGTCTCGATGGCTCCCCTATATAAGTGGAAAGTATCACCTCGACACCCTAAAGGTACGAAAAAATAGTTACACGACAAGTGAAAGAGGATTTTAGTAGTCACATTGGGACGCTAAGCCCTCTCGGCATTTAAGCGCTAGATGCGCTCTAGGACGAGCTCGATGAGCCCGTCGATGCCTTGCTTGTAGTTGGTATTCATATTTAAGTTCTGACGGCCTGCGATGATGTAGCAGACGGTCAGCGTGTCGTGTCCTAGGAGGCTACCGATACCACTGAGTGCGGCCGACTCCATCTCAAAGTTGGTGATGCGCTGACCCTTGAACTCAAAAGCCTCAATCTTCTGATTGAGCGTCGGATCTGCAAGAGGTAGGCGCAGCTGCCTTCCTTGAGGAGCGTAAAACCCGTTGGCAGCAATCGTACAGCCACGGACGATGTCGCCATAGTCCCCGACGATCTGCTGGTAGAGCGCCTCGCTACAGTTGACCACGTAGGGGTCTAGACCTTTGATCGGCCACTGCAGCTGCTCCTTGAGCGCTGCCTCAAAGGGGAGGTCACGTATCGCCTCCGTATTGGCATAGAAAAAGAGCGACCCCTCGAAGCCAATCGCCTTGTGCGCTGCGACAAACGTGCCTATTGGCGTCTCGGGCTGCAGACCGCCACTGGTGCCCACGCGTACCATCGTCAGCTTGCGGTGGTTGGGACGTACCTGGCGAGTCTGCAGGTCGATATTGGCGAGTGCGTCTAGCTCGTTGATGACGATCTCAATGTTGTCACAGCCTATGCCGTGGCTCTGGACGGTGATCCGCTTGCCACGATAGGTACCGGTGATCGAGTGAAACTCACGATTGCTCACGGAGCACTCCTGCGAGTCAAAGTGGGAAGCGATCATATCTACACGCGCTGGGTCGCCACAGAGGACGATCTTGTCAGCCAGCTGCTCGGGCTTCAGATGGAGGTGAAAGATAGAGCCATCGTCATTGACAATTAGTTCGCTGGGAGGTATGATTCGGTTTTGTGTACTCATAGCTGTATTTCAGTTATAGTGAATGATGACACTCCAAAAATACAAAAACTCCGCCACACCACCTCGTCTTCGTCGGGAAGAGGTGTCGGACGCTATTTGCGTAGTAGCCGATGTTTTACTACTTTTGCACCGGTAAGTAACTTCACTGAATAGACAAATAATATATGGCTACAACAGCAGACTTTCGCAATGGCATGTGCCTAGACATTGATGGGCAGTACTTCTTCATCGTAGAGTTTCTCCACGTTAAGCCAGGCAAGGGACCAGCCTTCGTTCGTACGAAGCTACGCAACGTCGCTACGGGTCGCATCATCGACAAGACGTGGAATAGTGGTGTCAAGGTAGAGGAGGTGCGCATCGAGCGTCGTCCCTATCAGTATCTCTACAACGATGATATGGGCTACCACTTTATGCACCCCGAGACATTTGACCAGATTGCTATCAACGGCGATCTGATTGAGGGTGTCCGCTTCCTCAAGGAGGGCGACATGGTCGAGGCGATGGTACATGCTGAGAGCGAGACTGTCCTGACCTGCGAGCTACCTGCACACGTAGATCTGCGCATCACGCACACAGAGCCTGGTATCAAGGGCGATACGGCTACCAATAGTCTCAAGCCTGCTACCGTCGAGACGGGGGCTGAGATCCGTGTACCGCTCTTCATCAATCAGGATGATGTAGTCACGGTAGATACACGTGACGGCTCTTACGCAGGGCGTGTCAAGGAGTAAGCCTCACTAGCACATATCTCTCCTAAAGCAGTCGCTCTAGTCCGCTGAAGGGCGACGCCGCAGAAGCCGTGTAGTTCTCTCTTTCAGAGCTGCATGGCTTCTCCGAATCTGCCGCTGAGGTGACACTATATATAATATGAGTCAGATACCGCGTCAGGCTGGGATTGCCGTTCCCCTCTTTAGCTTGCGTCGCCAAGGCGATGCGGGCTGTGGAGACTTTGCCGCTCTGGAGGCGTTTGCGCCAGTGGCAGAGCGTATGGGCGTGCGCATCATACAGTTGCTTCCTCTGGAGGACACGACCCTCTATGGCGATAGTCGTGACTCTTATCCCTATCGGCCACTAGCCTCGACGGCACTTAATCCTATTTACATAGCGGTGGATCAGCTTCCGCCGCTGGCGGATCAGCAACTAGAGCAGGAGCTACGTGCGGAGGCCCAAAGGCTCAGTGAGCAAAAGACCTTCGACTATACGGCGGTGTGGCAGCTCAAGCGACGCTGGCTGTGGGCTTCCTTTACGGAGCAGGCGGACGCTTCGCCATACTTCACCGATGAGATCAGTTGCTCTGCCGGTCTGACTAAAGGCAGCGCCTCTCGCCATCGTATGCCTATCTGGCAGTACTGGGTCTGTATGCGGACGGCGCTAGACCTATTGCCCGACCTCAATCGTGAGGAGTGGGACTTCTGGGAAGCGATGGAGCGAGTCAAGGAGCTGGAAGAGGAAAACAAAGCCTTGGTCGTCCGTACGGGCAACTTCTACGTTTACTGCTATGTGGTAGCGCAGCGACAGATGCACCGTGCCGTATCAACGATTCGCCAGCACGGGCTGTCACTCATGGGAGACCTGCCCGTGGGCATAGATCCGCATGCAGCGGACACGATAGCCTACCCGAGCTACTTTAACAAGCAACTCTCGTGCGGAGCTCCTCCCGACTACTTCTCTCCCGACGGACAGAACTGGGGCATTCTGACCTGTCTCAGGAACTTGAAAAAACTATGGCAGGAGCGCTTTGCCTATCTAGAGAGCTTCTATGACTATCTGCGCGTGGACCACGTGCTAGGCTTCTTCCGTATGTGGTCCATACCACGTGACGGGCGCTCTGGGATGCTGGGTTACTTCGTTCCCTCTCAGCGCTACTCGGAGGAGCGGATCGCCAAGCTAGGGCTCTCCGAGACATTACGACCTGAGTGGATAGCACCAGTCGACAAGCCTGCGACGACGCAAGAGGTGTTCTGGGTTGCTTGTATCGATGGAGGCTACGTGCCTCGCTACGACGTGGCGAGTGCTACGCCCTTTGCGACGCTGTCGCCCGACCTACAAGAGCGTATGCAGGCCGTCTGCGAGTATTACTACTATGGTGGCAATGAGGAACTGTGGCGCGAGCGTGGACTGGAGCGTCTAACCTTTCTGAAAGATCTCACGAGCATCCATCTCTGCGCCGAAGACTTGGGGATGGTCCCTCAGTGTGTCTACCCCGTCCTAGAGGAGCTCGGCATCCTCAAGCTATACGTGGAGCGCATGCCGAAGAGTGCCGGCATCGAGTTTGAGGCGGCGCCCTACTTCTCCGAGGACAGCGTCGCTACCACCTCAACGCACGACTGCGCCCCACTGCGTCTGTGGTGGGCAGAAGACGAGGCGCGCTCACGACGCTATTACGACTACTTCCTCGCCGACTACGGAGTCCCCTACGATACGACGCTCACGCCCGAGCTGGCGGAGATCATCGTGCGCCGGCACTTAGAGAGCCCCTCACGACTCTGCATACTGCCACTACAAGACTGGCTAGCCCTGAGTCCCGAGCACTGCGCCACGGTCGATCCGCAGAGCGAGCAGATCAACGATCCTAGCAACCCCCATCATGTGTGGAGCTACCGCATGCCCATCGCTATCGAGGAGCTCCCAGACGACTGGATACGACAGCTCCGCCAGATGATCGCAGAGACTCATCGGCTGTGAGCGTAGCATCCTATTTTTCTCCCAAACTTCTACAAACAACCCAACCTATAATCTATGCGAAAGCTTAATTCAAAAGAGATTAAACAACTAACGGATCAGGGCTGCCAAGCGCAAGACTGGTCCTTGATTCGCGTTCATAGATACTTTGACGCTAGTCGCTGTCAGCAGGTTCACTTCATCGGGAGCTGTGAGATCGGAGACAACCGTGGCGGTCGTCCCTCCGAGGAGGAGCCGAGCTACGTCGAGCCTTACCGCTTGGCTCATGTGAAGCTGGTCAACTGTACCATCGGTGACCGTGTCATCATTGACGGGGTGCGGGACTGCATCTCGCATTACGACATCGCTGATGATGTGATCATTCACGATATAGCCGCTCTCAAGGTAACGGGCGAGACCACCTTTGGCAATGGTTACCTCGTCGAGGTGCTCAACGAGACAGGCGGTCGCGAGGTGCCTATCTGCGACATCCTGACCGCTCAGACCGCTTATATGCTAGCCATGTATCGCCACGACAAGGAGCTACAGACCGCACTCTCTAAGCTCGTCGAGGAGTACACCGACTCCGTGCGTTCGGACCGCGGCACCATCGGTGAGAGCTCCATCATCAAGCATTGCGGTCTTATGACCAATGTCAAGGTTGGCCCCCACAGCTCCATCATCGGCGCCTCTGTACTGGAAAATGGATCTGTCAATAGTACCATTCTGAGCCCCACAAAGGTTGGCTACGGGGTGATCTGTCGGGACTTCATCTTCTCCGCTGGCTGTGTCGTCTCAGACGGTTCCAACGTCTCGCGTAGCTTCATCGGTCAGGGTTGCTCGGTGACCCACCTCTTCAGTGCGCACGACTCGCTCTTCTTTGCCAACTGTCAGTGCGAAAACGGCGAGGCGTGTGCCGTCTTTGCCGGTCCCTTTACCGTTACGATGCACAAGAGTAGCCTCCTGATCGCTGGCTACTACTCTTTTCTCAATGCGGGCAGTGGATCTAACCAGAGCAACCACCTTTACAAGCTCGGCCCCATTCACCAGGGCATCGTAGAGCGTGGTAGTAAGACCACCTCCGACTCGTACGTCTTGTGGCCTTCGCGCATCGGGGCTTTTAGCTTGATCATGGGTCGTCACGTGGCGCATATTGACTCGTCAGACTTCCCCTTCTCCTATATTATAGAGAATGACAACCAGAGCTACCTCGTGCCAGGCACCAACCTGCGTAGCGTCGGTACCATCCGTGATACCAAGAAGTGGCCCAAGCGAGACAAGCGTCACCCAGAGGAAAAGCTCGACTGCATCAACTACAACCTTCTCTCGCCCTATACGGTCGGCAAGATGTACAAAGGGTGGCAAAAGCTCAAGGCGCTGGAGACGCACCTCGGCAGTTCCAGTGCGACCTACATCTATCACGATATGCACATCCGTCATAGCTCCCTTGTCAAGGGGTGTCGCTACTACGAGATGGGCATCGTCAAGTTCCTCGGCAACTCACTCATCCAGCGCATTCAGGACCAAGCGCCCAAGAGCAAAAGCGAGCTCGTCGCCTGCCTACCGCCCACCAGCAATGAGGGGCTCTCAGACTGGCTCGACCTAGCTGGTATGATCGCTCCTCGTCGGCTCGTGCGCAATCTGATCAAGCAGATCAAAGAGGGACAGATCAAGACGCTCGACGAGGTCAACGTCGCCATCCGCTCCATACATAGTCGCTACTACGAGATCGAGTGGCACTGGGCTTACGACCTCTTGCTACGCTGGTACGACATCGCCGCCAAGGATCTGACCGTGGAGCGGGTCATACAGATCATCAAGGAGTGGCAAGAGACCGTCATCACGCTAGACGAGTACCTCCTCCAGGATGCCCACAAAGAGTTTGAGATGCTCACGCAGGTCGGCTTCGGCATAGACCTCGACGGGGATCACAACCGTCGCATCGACTTCGAGCAGGTGCGAGGCAACTATGAGGACAACGCCTTCGTCGTAGAGGTACACGACCACATCAGTCGTAAGAAGCTCCTCGGCGAGACGATCCTCGCACAGATCGAAGCCCTCGATTAGAGATTAGAAGTTAGAGGTTAGAGGTTAGAGATTAGAAGTTAGAGGCTAGGAGTTAGAAATTAGAAGTTAGAGGTTAGGAGTTAGAGGTTAGAGGGGACTCCGATAGCTCCGATACCTCTGATGGCTCCGATAGCTCCGATAGCTCCGATAGCTCCGATCTCTTCCCCCCTCTAACCTCTAATCTCTAATTTCTAACCTCTAAATTCTCCCTCTCTTTTTCTTCTCTTCCGAAGAATTGAATTCCTACCTAGGAATTTGTCAAATAGCTACCTAGGAATTCCCCCAATTCCTACCTAGGAAATAAAAAATTCTTCGGAGGAATCAAATGAAACTTCGGAGGAATCAAAAAATAAGTCCG
>QWCE01006146.1_pt1 | contig 17053 bp, 18 predicted proteins | sample 1972531 | NCBI WGS metagenome assembly QWCE01 (sample SAMN09866716, study PRJNA288562) | Human gut metagenome isolate term4_stool, whole genome shotgun sequencing... | reverse complement strand
TCACGCCGCTAACGCGCCTTAGAACCCCCGCCAAACCCAATATTTTTTCCTCACCGGGAACCCAATTATAACGTTCGCTACGCCTCGTCAAGCCGCGCAAGCGCGGCCACCAGTACGCAAATATGCGCAAGGTCACCGCGCTGTGCGCCCTGACCTTCCCCACATTTACTCCCCTAAGCCCTACGGGTTGACAAGACTTCACTCTCGTTCACTGCTACGCAGTGCCCGGTGAGGCAAAAACAAAGTCAAAGTCCTAACCAAAGGAGACACCATGAGTAAGGAACTAGCAAAAGATTCTGATCTTTCATTAACCGCCGCAAAGCCTTTTACCGCGCCCGATACCCCAGAGGGTTGCGAGCGTGGCCAACTTTTCGTGGGGAAAGTGAAAAAACGGCACCCCTACACCAGGGGTAGCGCAGGGATTGAATACGAAGCCCCCAGCCATGCCGAAATTCTAAATGGTGACTGGTGGCTGGTAGAAAAATGGGAGGCCATAGATAGCATCGGGCTGAAATACTGCACACCCACCGGCTATGTATCCGAGTTTTACGACAAGGACGGAATTCTTCGCGCTCAAACCTTCGTAGATAAAAACTTTAGACCAATCCAAGACCTAGAGAACTGGGCTGGCAAATCCTGGCACATTAACGGCAAAATATGGAGCCGCCAGAAAAACGTGATACCCGACAATGGAGAAAGCCTTGATTACCTTCAGGATTATATTGAAGCAACTGGCGGGAAACTAACTGTTTATGAAGTGTTTGACGAGCAAGAACGACTGACTTGGGAGCGCTACTTTCGGGTAAAGGATGGGGAATTCTTTGACGTAAGAGAAAACTATCGCCCGAGAGTACCTTACTGGCAAACAAAAAACATGATCTCTTATAGCTTTGATGGCATTGAGTGCGCACCTGAAAACGAGCCTTGCTATCTTTCTTATAATCAAAGCGCTTTGCAACAAGCCTGGTACAAAGTAAAACGTGGAAGTAAAAGCGTTTATCACCGTACCGATGGACCGGCGATAATCGACAAAAACGCACCAAAATGTAGGCAGGAGCGCTACTTCCTAGAGGGAGTCGAATACACCAAAGCCGCGTGGGAAAAGAACGTAAGGCAGCTACAGTCAGGACGAGCCTAAAGAACTCACCACATACACGGCCTAAGCACGCCGTAACAACATCTATTCATGCCGGTAAATCTTAATAGAAGTGACCAAGAAAATTATCTACTCTAAGGAGAACTCAAAATGAGCAAATATGGACCGAAAATTCAAACTCTATCGTTCCTAGCTAAAGACCCTGAAGTTCGCTATAAGCCGGACGGAACAAAAATTATTAACCTGCTTGTGAACGATACCCCGATAAGACCGGGAACCAGAATCAAAGATAAGAACCATTACATTGGTGAGCAAATCTGGCTAGTAGCCGAAGCGTGGGCAGAAAAAGCCGAACAGATTGAAGCGTTGAACTTGAAAAAAGGCGACTACGTTTCTATTACCGGAAGGCTTTACATTACCCGGTCAGAATATCGGGATAAGGACGGGCTAAAGCGTGTACGTTTTGAAAAACGGATCCGGTTTATTGAAGTCGAACTTAAAGACCCCGAGAACCCGCCGTACAAAGCAAACTAAACCAGCAAATCCATGCCTGAATATAAGTACAGCGGGCGCGATCCCAGGACAAGATCGCGCCCGCTGGTTGTGTTCCCTTGTTCCATGAGTTTTATCGAATAATTTCGATGCACTCTTACCGGATCGTTACCCATCCGATAAGCTTATTTTTCCCCTCCCCTGTCCCGGTATTACACCGGAACTTTAGGGGAGGGGATTAGCCGTTAAATATAGTCAGGGAGTAGCTTCATTTAACGGTTTATTTATCGCTGCCCACCCCAGGCGTAGAGGTTAGTTTTTCTGGAGTGTTTTTGCGAAGTTTACGCACTAAAATAGTGCCGCCGCCACCAACTACTAGTACCAAGGCGCAAAGCCCCCCAGTCATTGCCAGCGCGCCGGTTTTAGCAAGCTCACCTTGAGACGAAACATTTTGAGTTTGGATAAAGCGTTTACTGCTACGCGGGCTTGAATAATTTCTAGCTTTGCTAACTGGTTTTTTCACGCCAACCGAAACGGATTTACCGCTAGTGTTACCGGCAGGCTTGGTTGGAGTAGTTGGAGTTGTTTTTGTAGGCTTTGGTTCCGGCTTCGGATCAGGGTTAGGATCGGGCTTCGGTTCCGGATCAGGCTGCGGTTCGGGTTGCGGATCGGGTTTAGGATCAGGCTTTTCCGTGACTGTTGGTACTGGGTCGGGTGCCGGGTCAGTATCAGCCGCGAAAGCAGGCAATGCCGTTCCTACACAGCACAGCGTGGCCGCGAATAAACCCGCGCATCCTTTGCGCATCTCCGCATTAATAGTTTTCCGTTTACCCATTGGAAAATCCTCCCTAATTGTCGCCGTTATTTTCCAGGTTTGGTTGTCCATATTCAGTCGAAACTGTTACTGCAATTCCCGTTGGCTCAAGCTCGCGCGTAAACGGTGGTTTGATAAATCCCAGCGGCGTTAACAGCCGCGCAGCGCCAGGAAAAGATTTCCAGATATGCAAGTAACGATTACTTGCCTCTACTAACGCGATTTCTGCCTCTTTTAACGCTCTAGTTGTTTGAGCTAGCTCTGTTGCAGTAAAGCTTTTCCTTGCCATACTCCAACCCTCACCCATTTAAGAAAGCATGGTCAATAAATAAACGGCGCTCAGTCGCAAAAAACTTTCCGGTAAATCCCAGAACCAGAACCGGTAACTACCGGCGATCAAAACCACCTGCCACTGTTAGATCAATCGGCTTCACATGACAGGGTAAATAATAAATACCGGATCCCTTCCCTATTACTGTAGGGAAGATAACCATAACGTCTTTCGGTTTTACTATCCGGCAGCAGTAGCCGGATAGTAAAACCACCCTGAACGCGGCGCAGGCGTTGCCGGTAAAACTTCTCCCCCGCGCTACCCTTACTCCCAGACTAAAAATTACGGGATAAAAACTCGAACTGTACGCCACAGTTAGCCGCGAAATTTTCCGGAACTTTTCCCGGAAAATTCTCGGTACAAGAACGCAAACTTTTACTGAAAAGTTTCGAAAAAATTTTGGGAAAATTTCTGGTACACGTACCCGAAATTGTTCCGGTACAAAATCTGATCACAAATCACGCCCTTAGAATCCTCTCATAACGTGACCTGCGTCATATTTTGGAAATTCGCCTCCGGGAGTCCCGGACGCAAGATGTGTTCCCATGTACCCATAGGAACCTTGTAGGACTTACGTCCTAAAGTGCGCTTCGCTGGGAAACTGTTTGTTACATGGCTTGTTACATGGTTTTGTACCGGGCTTGGTACCGGAAAATTTTCCGGTACAAGTACGCAAACTTTTTCTAAAAGTTTTGCGGTTTAGTTCGTCAAAATTTCTGGTACACGTACCCGAAATTTTTCTTGAACTTTTCCGTGAACTTTTCGCGTTCACGTCAGTAGTTTGCTTAGCGCTGGGGAGGGTTTGCCGGACGGTCTTTATATGAGCGTGGAAGAAGATAAGAGCAAGGGCAAGCTATGAGCCGTAGACAACCGAACGCGCGCGGTAGCTACACGCGGACAGTAAAAGCGAAAGTAACTCAAAGTGATTACGAAAAAATAACTAGCGCGGCTCAGCAAGCCGGTATGAGTATTGCTGCCTGGATAGTACGCCGCGCGGCCACCAACCCGAACGCCTTAAAAACGATTGATGTTGAAGGATTAGCTGATGCTGTAACTCAGCTTAGAATCCAGCAGAGAACATTGGCGGGAATGGCCAATAACTTAAACCAGTTAGCGCACTGGGCGAACGCTAACGAGAACTTTCCTGCAACCGCTACTCAGTTCACTCAAGTAATAGATACACAACGCCAACGCTGCGCCGAAGTTGTAGAAAAAATCAGGGAGCTTTTACCGTGATAATAAAGCTCATTCCTGCCCGAGATGCAACCAGCCTGTTTGAGTACCTGGCAGGGCAAGGAAAACACAACGAACACACGAACCAGCGAGTGATCTATAACAACCAAGTATCCCCTGTCGAAACGGTAACACCGATCACGAAAAAAGACGCTAAAAATCTAGCTACCGATTTTGAAACCTATATCAAAGAGTACGGGTCAACCCACACGTTCAAATCCAACCGGAAAGGGGCAAAAAATAGCAGTAGGGACAAGCTAAATTTGTATCACGGGGTAATGTCCCTTGAACCGGATGAAACCCCGCCAAGTGATGAAACCTGGGCAAAAATAGTAGACCGCTACTCAACCCTAATGGGATGGCAACAACCAGACGGAAACTATGCACCCGTAATCGCTATCGCGCACGGCAAATCTGCCGGGGGAAGTCCTCACATTCATTTCGCGGTCTCAACCGTGATGGCCAACGGGCAAATGATCCCGGACTCGAACTGGAAAAGACGCTCAATAAAAGCCAAAAGAAAAATCGAGGACGAGTTCGGTCTAAAACCAATAGAATCCGAGCGGGCAGGATACTCTAGGCGCGATTGGAAACAAGCAGAAGAAAAGCGCCGCAAAGTACGCGGACGCACCGTTAAAGAATCCCGCTATCTACAACGAGCTGTAGCATCTGCCGCACTAGCCGCGAACAATGAGGCCGAGTTCGCGGCGCTACTCCGCGCCAGCGACCTAGACATTAACCCGCGCTTTGGAAAAGGCGGGAAAATAACCGGGTATTCAGTGAAAATAAAAGGCGATAACGAGTGCCCCTGGTACGCTGCCGGAAAACTCTCACGACACCTCACTTTGCCCGCGCTCCGGCAAGACCAAGGATGGGAAAAAACAACCAATACCGAAGCCGCCCGGTTGCAATGGGAAAAAGGCTACGCAATCTCTTTCGGAGCACCCCCGCCGCTATCAAAAATAATGCCCGACTACGCTAGGCGCATACGTGCATTTTCTCGCACCGCCCCCACCTCACCGGCATGGGCTACACGCGCGCGAGAAGCAGGCGCAGTTCTCGCAGCAATGAGCATGAGAATCGAGAAAAACCAACCCGGAAAATTATGGCAAGCCGCCCTTACCCTATACCGGGCAGGAGAAACCGCGCGCAGACAAAACCCCACCCAAGTAATGCGTGAATCAAAAATGCTCGCCCGCACCCTACTAATATCGTCCCGGCTCACCCGATCTAACACCAGCCGAATACTCGCCGCCTCAATCATCATGGCCGGGCATTTACGCGCACAAAAACAGTTACAAGAACAACAACTTGCCGCCCAAAAAATCCATGAAGTAATCCGTCAAACCTTAACCGAACTACAAGCCAACCCACCCGAACCAGGCGCTCCCTTAACTGCCCGCCCGATAGCGGACTTAGTGCCGCAAAGCGAGCTAGATAAAGCAATAGACCAAGGCAGAATTATTTACACGAAAGGCAAGGACACGTGGCTGATAAAAGGAAAGAACCTAAACCCTGGACAAATCGTTACCGTAACCCGAAACGATGGCGAACAAGAACAGGTACGAGTAGGCCAAGTAACCCGCACGAACAAGCACGGCCACAACTGGGCAACTTTCACCAACATTGCCGCACCTGCTACGCCGCGCCCGGCAAACACGGGGCAAGTAACACCAAAGCCTCGCGATACCTCTCATGACCTTGAAATCTAAGGAAGGAAAAATAATGGAAACTATCTTTGAAAACGCGGCAGATTTTACCGAACGCTACATCCGATACAACTGGGATCGGAACTTACGCGATGACACATCTAGGCAATGGTGTCCGAAGTGGTGGTGCCACCCCGAAGCGTACACCCGAATAACCTTCCTTTGGGCATGGTACGAGTTCGCGTTTACTTCCGATTCTTATTCCGAAATGGCGCAATGGTTACAGTTCTTTGACTACGAAATGGACGCGCTCACCCAACCCGGCGGATGCTTTAGGCATTGCGTAGGAGGACACAGCGACGCGGTAGCCTACCAAGCCGAAGAATTCCCTCTCACCCCTGCCATAGACGCACTCGCTTTCCAAAGCGAAGAAAACAAGCAACAGTAAAGGAAAAAATCACGATGAATGACATGAACCTTTTAATCGGGTCTTTAGCCGAAACCGTAGACCAACTTAAAGCCGACCTCGCCGGTGCTTTAAGCCGAATCAGTGTCCTTGAAAACCAACTCGCAACCCCCTTGGAAGAACCCGAAAATGAGTGAACCAATCTGGCAAACCTTATGTGCCCTGGACGACCAGGTAACCTGGGCGCAGCTATTAACCTCCCTGCCACGCTTTTACCATTACTCCCCTGCCAACGCCTACCAGATCGCGGCCTGGCAGGCACAACTAGCAAAAACCAACGCGAGCCTAGCAATAGGAGAACTAGCTCTTACTAGAGCAGGCTGGAACTACCTCACGGCAGGAGGAAAGGGCAGAGCCATCAAAAAAACTGCAAGGCCGCTAACCCTCACATTCCTTGACCTGGAAGGCCAAGAACAAACCTGCCAAATCTACACCTACTCCCAAACCTACGGGCGAAAAATCCGTAAAGAAGCCCTCCCCACACCATTAGCCGCGCCAGCCCTACAAGACCGGCTACACACCCAACCCGCAGTCCCGCCGCACCGTCTGGTGGCCGCCTAAGCGAAAACCGATCCTCGATAGACCTGCCTGAAAAACCACTCACGCCGCCCTTGATCCACGCGACCTGTCACGTCATTGATCAAACCGGAACCTCGCAAATAAACCATGACGGTAGCGGGGAAATCGTGGCGCAAGCCGTCACCTACGCCCTGTGTAAGCACATAGGTGACCCGGACTCGCCGCCCCCGCCAAGCCCGCCTGCCCGCTGGGCTGGCGGTGACCAAATCCTGGCAGCAGATATTTACTCCCGCGCCATATACGCAATCCGGAAAATCCTAGCTGGACTAGAAGATGACCCCAAACCGTTACTGGGCAAAGCCGCGCTCCGCAGAATCGAAAACGCCAGAACCGCTGCCCTCATGCCATCACCAGTTACCAGCACCCCTGGCAATGCTGGCAATGCCAGCAATACTGGCATTGCTGATGTTCCTGGCAGCCCCGATCCCAGACCAATAATTCCAGTAGTACCCCTAAGCCTATTCACCCCGAACAAGCGAGGACAAGATTTAAATCTCACCATTGCTGCCAACCCGCCAGATAACGAAGCAGAAAAACTCGCCTCCCGCCTACGCACCCTCAAAGTCGCCTTCGATACCTGCCGCCTAAACGAAAACCCTGACCTAGTACAAGCCGGGGAAAAAGCCGGATACAAAACCGGACCGATCCTTTTCGCCGGAACCACGGCGCTCATGGAAGGGGCAGGCTGGCATGACATTATGAGAGCCACCAAGAAAGCCCGCGCGTTGCTCCCCGTAGAAAAACGCCCAGACTCGCGCGTGCGAGGACAAAAACCCTACCAGCTATCCAGGATACGAACGCGGCCTGAAACCGCGTTAAAACGCCAATAAACATGGTTAAGCGTGTACCCCCAGGTATTCCCTGGGGGTACACGCTTACTTACTTATATGCCCAGACCTGGCTGCGGTATTGGGCGTGGCCGTACCAGGGCGGGTGGCCTATTCTTACGCACAGGAGGCGCGCCCGAATAGATCATTTTACCTTCGCTCCACGACTCAATATAGATCGCCTTACCGCGATTGTCGTAGCGCTCCACACACCGCCCGCCATCGAGTACCCCGTTCTTGGTACGCCGAACTTCTTTTAGCGCTCCATCACGGTGATAAGCATATGATTCTTCCCGCCAGCTGCCATCCTCATAAAACACCCGCTCAGTCAGGAGGGTACCATGACTTACGTACTGTTCCTGATACAGTTTCCCGTTTCCATAAAATTGTTGAAAAGCGGCACCATCCGAGTTGTGTACCCTACCCTGATTGTCCTTCCAAATGCGAAAACGGGGCACACCTCTCGTCCAATTCCATTCAGTGAGTACCGCGTCATTATCGCTAGGCTTAAACAAGGCTGGCACAGATTTTAACTGGTCAGGCCGGTATCCGCTCCATGCCTTAATCTGGTCACCACCCCTGTTTACCATCACTACCGGCACGGAAGAAAATCCCTGTGCCTTTAACTGATCTACCGCGCTGGCCGCGTCCTCAGTTCTATACGGTATATTGTTCTTGTCTAGCCACCTAGTAGTTGATTTGCATTGCATACAGTTCGGTTTTGTGTAGACTACTACCTCAATTTCGTTTTCCATCGCCCGCCCCTGTCTATGCCAGGCCAGGGGCAGCGGTAGGTGTACTGCGCACAGCAGGCTTTACCCCACGATTTGCAGGCTGGCCGGTATCCGTGGCCGCGCCCTTACTAGCAGGCTTGGCGCTACGGGCAGTGCCAAGAGCTTTATCCATGTCACGCAACCGGACTTTTTCACCCTCAGAAACCCCGCCTCGCACGGCAGATTCTTGACCATAATTGCGTGGCCACGACCTATCCGAATAATTCACGTACTTCCCGGTATCGCGTTCAAACTGCTTATGCAACCGTCCATCACCGGTGCCACCCAGCAAATCTGCATCAATCACGTCATAGCCCAGCCCACCCTTAAAAGTGTGTTGGCCGGCGCTATTAACCCGGTGGTTACGGATATGATCTGCCGGATTCAAGCCGCGATCATGATAAAACTTCTCCACCAATGGCCAATCCGTGCGGTGGATAGCAAAAGTCCTCACCCCCGTCATCGGGTTCTCTCGAAGTATTTTCAGATGCATCCGGTCACGCCAGTAATCATCCATAAAAAGCTCACCACTCAATCATTTATAGAAACTGCACCCTCAACGGGGTCTTGCATCCCTATAAAGATTGAGTGGCAAACCCTGCTTACTATTTAGTCATCGATGTTGCCCGTTGACGGCGAGCCTGCCTTACCCGCACCCTCCTTACTGGTTTACCCTTCGGCTGCATCGGATCAGGGGTACGCCCGGCGATAGGTTTACCAAACGCGGCGTGCTGATCCGCAATACTCGCCGCCTCAGTTTTACTAGCACCGCTAGATTGGAGGCCATTAGCGAGTTCGCGTTTATGGTCACTCGAACCATACAGCACCTCACTAGATGAGGCCGCCTCTATGCTCTCAGTTTGAGCCTGACGGGAATCAGCTTGCAAATCATCTACTAGCTGCGAATCGGCTTCAATATCCCGTTCATCCTCATTAGCAATCACCTCGCGTGCCTGCTGATCTAGGCTATCCGCCACTTCACCGCGATCTATACCGGAATCTTTGAGCCGATCTGCCTGCGCCTCTAACGCATTGGCTTCGGCAATCAGGGCTTCTAGCTCACTATCAGAAACCCCATCAATAATATTGGCCAACCGGACACTATCTCCACCGGATTGAGTAATCATTTTCTCAAAATTACCGGGTGACCAGGACGCATACTGCCGCATAATAATAGTTTCTCTAGCAATATCGCTCACCCTAGCGGCCACCTGCCCAACCCTTTGGTTACCAGAATGGACAGCGCGAAGAACTTCACCCCACGTTTCATCACTTTCGTGCATTAACCTCACCTTTCCTCAAATTGTTGCGTATCAACTGCGAAAACCTGTGTATTAACCTGGTCAGGATTGACTGGCTCTACCCAGTCCTCCACCTGCTCAGCGCTAAGCAAATGAATAGTTTTCATTTCCTCTAAACCAGGCAAGGCAGGAACATACCCGCGCTGCCAATACGGAATCGGGTTAATCAGCACCGGACGCATACCTGCCCCCATAACCACTGCCCTACCCGTAGGTAGTGCCGCCAGATCAGCCACCGGCAAAATCTGTTCGCGCGATACCTGCTTAGAAGTTGATACCCCCGCACCCTTCCCATATGACGTGGATATGTGGGTTGTCCAATACTCACCCACCAGGTCTGATACCGCTTTCAGAAACTCTGTTTCCGATACTCCGCCCCCATAAATCTTGATCGTGGCGGCAGACCAAAGTTTTCGCATACCCTCTTTACCCCACACCGCTTCACCTTGGGAATAGGACTGCAAAATCGTGTCCACAATAATGCCGCGCGACCCATAGTGGGAATACATATCGGGTAGTCGCGACCATTTACAAACGTTCGCGGCCTCATCAAGTACCAGCATCATCGGTACCGCAAGCCTCCCACGCGCCTGCCTTTCAGCTTCACGCTCCGCCGCCTGCGCCACCGCCACCGTTAACGCGGTAACCAACGGACCTGCCGTGCCCTCGCCCTCCTTAGAAATCATGAACAAGCTTTGCTTATTTTCCCGCCCTCCCTGCCGGTTAGCCGCGCCATCTTTATGCCAGGTAGACACGAACTCGGCCACGTTAAACCGGCGGGCACCAACGCGCGGGGTAACCCAGGCCATAGCGGCAGCATTTAGCATGACCGTACAGAACCCGCGCGCGGTCTGAACATAACCGTCACGCTGTTTCGGGTTGACCGCATACATCCCCGCTATCAACTCACCCATCGCGTCATCACCTGAATACTCAGACTCTTTTAGCACCGATACTGGGGATAAATCATTCGGGTTTTGCAGCCACGACCACACCCGAGACATCGAGAACCCGCCCCTAGCTGCCGCTAAAAATAGGCCAGCTAGTAAATCTTGGCCTGCCGGGTCAAAGTGCGGATCGACCCGCGCATCAGCAGACCGGGTGGCAGACGCGAAAATTTCTGCCAGCTCCTTAGCTTTCACCGCGTCCGTGACAAACGTGAGCGGATCCCAATACCAAGAGGGGTTTTCACCCACAACACCTTGCGGATCAAACACCCACACCTTATCGCGACGCGCCCGATACTTACGGGTAATATCCACCAGGTCACGCTTGTTTGAGGTAGCGACCACCACGCCGGGGGCATCGCAAATAAGCGGTACAGCCCGCGCAGTAGTTTTCCCGCGCCGAGGACCCCAAATATCGACCATCACATCCTCAAAACCCGCGTAAACACCACTTCCCGCACCAATAGCGCGGCCAATAAGCATCCCCGGCGTAGCCACCCCTAGTGCTTTCGAGGACTTACGGGTATTAGCCAGGCTCGCCCTACCTACCCCGCGCGGAGCCATAACCCGCGCCATATCATCGACCATTTCCCGCTTACCGCGCCGGGCTTTACGCCAAAATAAAAACCCCACTATCAGGATAAACGTCACCACAAACAGGGCAGCGGTACACCCAATCTGAGCGTGCGTCCATGCCCGCTTACCTAGCAGGGTTTCGAGAACCAGTTGGACTGGGCGAAACCCGCCCATACGGGAACCAGAAAACAACCCGCCAAGCTCATACCCTGCCCAAACCAGCACCACCAGGGCGAACCCGCCGCAAATAGCGACGACGAGTCCCCACTCGTGCCAAAACGTGGAAGTGCCACGCGCCCCCGTAGTGCGCCTATTCACCGCGATCCTCATGCCGGTTAGCCCAAAGCCGGTTAGTGTCATTAAGCGCCAGCTCACGCTGAGTCAGCTGCACCTTGATAGGGATACCAGGACGCTCAGCCACCTTAATCAGGAACTTTCCCTGGCCGGGAGGTGCCTGTTTTTCACCCGCTGTTATCTGCCAAGAAGGCGGTGACTGCCAGGAAACCAGCATCGCTTTTTCCTGGCTCGAAAGCGGAATCACCCTCGCTACTTTTTCAGTTTCTTCCGCACTCAACCCCCCGCACAGTACCATCCCTGAGCGGGCAACGAACCCTTTAGCCTTGGCCACATCCTCCGGGTTAGGCAAAGCCTCAAGGTCATTTAGGGTGTGAGTAATCATGGCTTGGCCAACCCCGCGTGCCCGGTTAAGCCGGGTTAGTTCATCAATCCGGTTCACCATCCCCACGCCCGCGCGAAGAATCCGCCACAGCTCATCCATCACAATGAAATAATGCCTACGCGGGGTAAGCCCCGCGTTCGCTAACGCCTGGGCAACGTTTACTTGCGCAAACCCATAAGACCAACAAGTAAGTAGCACCGCGCCTTGAATATCCTGGGCAGCGCGATCCAAGTCGGAAACATCGAACACTACCGGGCGATCCAGCCGCATCGCGGTCGTGGTAGCCTGCCCAAACACTTGACCCCACCTACCCACAGTAAGCGCGGTAAGTGAGGCTTCTAAAGCCTCCGTAGTCTCCTCATAACGGGCGCGATCACCCCTAGACAGTGCCACGTCATCCAAGGCCGGTGGCATAGCGCGAATAACCTCTAGCACGTCTCCAATAACTGGAATCTTGCCGGGGTTATTCTCATCAAACACGCGCAACGCCTCAGACAGAATCGACTCGTCCCGATCCCCGATACCGCCCCGGCGCACCAGCTCAATAAGAGCACACACCATCTGCACCTGCCTAGCTCGCGCCTCCCCAGCCAGCAACGCCCCTTCCTGGCCACCGATACGGCGCGCGGCCTGCATAGCGCCTCCCGTATCGAGCGGGTTAATCAGATCTTTTCCGGCACCAATCGAGACAACCTGCCCATCTAGAGCAGCCACTAAATCCACATAGTCTGGTTTAGTATCACCCAGCACAAGCGGCACCGTGCCCTGCCCGGCCAGGCCAAGCGCCATGCGGCGAATCAAAGTCGATTTACCCGTACCCGGATTAGCCAAGCAAAACACAGACGGATTAGAAATAAGACTGGCGCGTTCAAACCATGAAATCGGGTCGCAACAAACCGTGGACACGGTACGCAAATTAAGCCCCAACGGCACCCCGATCATCGGGGCAGACGTGCCCGAACAAAACGGATACAGCCCACACACTTGCACAGACGTGCCGCGCCATACGGGCAGTTGGGGAACCCGCATCATGCGTCCAGAAAATCTTGCTACCGGGGCACCCCACTTATCTAAGTTCTTTCCCCGCCGTTTCTTCCTCGCCAACGCTATCCCTCCATTACCGCAGGAAGAAGGGAATACTCGCTAGGAACAATCCCAAGTGGCAGGCAAGCCGCGAAACCCGAATCCTGCAACCCCCAACACCGGCGAAGCCTGATCCTCGCGGCAGACGCGAGATTATCTACCACCGCCGCCACATCATCTACCGAACAATCCCACGCACCAGTGGCAGTAACGAACATCCCGAATTCTTCCAGACCAGCACCGGATGCCTCCTCGTCAGCGGTCTGACGTGCGTTCGCGGCCTCCAAAGAAAGCCGCGCCACCTCTTTCTTATTGCCCTGCAACCGCTTAGCCGCGTTCCGGTAATCTTTATCAACCACCGTGGCAGTTTTACCTGCCGGGATAGGACGATAAACCAGCGTTACCCGCTTGCGGCGAATCTGGGAGGAAGGCTCAAGCAGTGAACTTAAAACATCCGATCTGACCACGCCGCGCGGGGCATCACACATCGCCCAGGTAATAGAGGTCGCGCCCTCATGACGATACCGATCCCAATACGCCTTAGACGCACCAGGACCGGCATCCTTCCACCTAATCTTCGGAGCCTTACCAGCCTCATAAGCAGCACGCGAAAACACATCCTGCGAATCCGGGTCATAAGCCACCCTAACCAGCGCGGCCACCCCGGCACCATCCAACGGCCTGACATTACCCGCGCCAGCCCCCGAAAGCATTGAAGTTAAACCCGGCAATTGGCTTGACAGCTCGTGACACATCTCTTTAACCCCGCGCGCCCGCGCGGTTGACCGCGCCTGCCCGGCGTAGGTTAAAGTCACGAATCCGGCGATCCTAGCCGCGCCCACCGGATAAGAATCCGCTACCTCCTCAAGCATCGCCTTCGCTAACGGGTGCGCATCACGTGCCATATTCCCCTCAATTTCGGCACGCAAACCAAAACCCGAATCCGGGGCAGTCTCTATACACGCCTGAGCCTGCACCAAGCCCACTTGGTGACCCAGTTCAGCTAAAAACTGTCCCCACTGCGCCACCCAATTATCAATCACATCCCTATCCACCAGCGCCATACCATCAGGGGAAACCTCCAAGATCACCGAGTAATACCCGGTCTGCTGGTGATGCAAAACCGCAAACAAGCGGCCATAAGCATCCCGCGCCTCATACAAGGCAGAGGCCGCAAGAATCCCAGGAAGTCGATAAGAACCCCGCGAAGCAACATTAAGCAGCCCCGAAACATACTTATCCGTACCCGCCCTACGGGAGCGAAAAAAACTCATCCTATCTCCTAATACGTCACCAACAGACCTGCCAGACCGGCCACGAATCGAGAAAACCCCTAACGCGGTAGCACCTACCGCAAGCAGTGACCCACCAACGCGAAGCGAGTTAGTAAACAAAATAATCAGCATACTTACCGCGAATAACACCACGAACGAATACGTAGTAAAAGCGGAAAACTTCCACACACCAGCCGAAGCTGGCCTGCGCCAGTTACCGTAACCAGGAACCTTGCGAACCTCGCTCACTTATACTCCACCGCACCCTCAGCAGAAGAACGAGCAGCATCAGCAGTCATAGCCGCAGCCTTCTTCGCGCCATCAGCAGCAGCGCCCACGGCAGCGCCCGCAACAATTCCCACCGGACCGGCAGCAGACCCGGCAGTAGCACCCGCACTAGCACCACCAGCGGCAGCACCACCTCCAGCGGCTCCGCCTGCGGCAGCACCACCACCAGCACCACCGGCAGCCGCACCACCACTACCAGCAGCACCAGCCCCGCCAGCCTTGCCGGCACCGCTGGCCTTACCAGCATCACCGGCATTGCCAGACCCACTAGCAGAAGCAGAGGAACCACCAGAATCGCTGGCCTGGCCAGCATTACCAGCGTTACCAGAACCACTACCAGAGGAACCACCAGAACCACTAGCAGAAGCAGAAGAACCACCAGAGCCAGTAGCCGAGGAACCCATCACCTTTGACATCATCTTGAACTGAGCAATACCTGCCCCACCCGCAAGCGCTCCACCAAACATTCCAGCAGCCATACCACCTGCCGAAGAATCAGAAGAACCCAATGCGCTTGCCGTGGCGGGCATGACCAATTTCATAAGGGCTGGCATCGCAAACACGCACCCGAGCAATAATGCTAGAGGCGTAAGAGCAAACGCGGTAACCGAATTTGCATCATTTATATCCGTAATCGGCGTATTAGACAACGTCAGGGCAGCAGACCAAATAAGCGCGCCCACCGGCTTAAACAACATGAATGCTACCGTCCAGGCAACGATTTTTTGGCACCATTCCCAACCAATCTTGGTGGACGCAAAAGAGCCAGCAATCGGTCCCATACCAGCCAAAATAAGCAGAATCCCGCCCCGCAAAGCCAACTGGAACATTAAGATCAGCGAAATAATTAGTACAAAAATAATCAGAAGAAACGACATTAACCCGAAAGTGAGTGCGCCCCCGGGGCCATTACTGGCAGCTAAATACCCAACCATCTTTGCCAGGCCATCAGGCTTAACCGGACCGGCAATCCAGCCAGCTAAAGCGTCCGTACCAGCAAGACCAAGAACACACACAGATACCCAACCCGAGGACATTAACACAAACGTGCCCAGGCCACGCCCAATATCGCGAAGTGGCTCCCCCCGCTGAGTAATAACAATCTTCGCCGCGCCAATCATCAAAGAACACACCATTAACAACCCAGCTAAAGCAGCAAATGAGCTAGTAGTCTTGTTAGTTACTTTTGACCCCATCGCCGAATCCGGCAAGATCGGGGTAAAATTAATCCACATCTTTCCTAGCGTTGCTAACAGCCAAGAAAGCGGTTTAGTAATAATACCAATAACCCCATCAAATGCTTGCGCCGCTAACTGCCCGAACCCGTCAGTGAACGCATCCGTGACAGCACTAGCCATCATTTCAGGCAAAGACGTTTTTGGAAGTTTCGCAGCCTTCTTCACCGCACCGGTTGTGGCGTTAATCGGATCGGCTAACGCTTCACCAGTAGCATTTTTGGTTTTGTCAACAAGATCTTGAACCGGTTTAGAAATAGCCTCCAGCTGTTTATCTTTATCATTAGAGGGGGCAGCATTAGCCGACGCGGGCACAGCAAGACACCCCAGGACTAATAGAAATAAACAAACAATGCCTACAAGAGCACGCTTCGCCATTAGTCGTAATCTCCTTCGCGGATAAACGTCCAGGAATCGTCCAAGTCAAGTTGATCTAAAACCTTAATGTGGGCATCATCGAACACCATGCGCCAATGCCAATCACCATTCGTGAACTCCATAGTCATCTTTATCCACATGGTCGTACCCATCGGAGTATCGGATAGCAACTCAACCGCACCGTTAACTTTGCCGTAACCAGTAACCCGATAAGCAAAGACCTTACTGCCCCCGCGCACCGCCAAATTATCCAGATCCGCTTTTTCAAAGCCGGTAGTGATCTGGCGGGCTTGCGCCAGGTAGGGACCAGTAATAGACAACTTGACCACATCCGGACGCGCCGAGCTATCCCACGCCTGCCAAATATCAATCGCAGCCAAAGCCATACCGGCACGGGAACGCTCAAAACAACGCGGCGCACCCGCCTTCGTAACCAGGCCGGGACCGACATTCTTAACGAATCCAAGATCAGTACCAGAACTAACCGACCGCCAGTCAATCCCGCTCCCAGAATCTAAGACTTCTCTATCAGAAGCACCCATCTTGCACGGAGAATCCGAGGCAGGAACCGTTACTGCCTGCCCAGATTGATCCTTCGACTCAAAAATACCTGACAGATAGCTCCACGCGACTACCGCCACCGCAACCAGTACCAGCCCGGCCAGGCCAAACGCCCATATCTGCCAAGTTTTACGGCCAGAGTCAAGCCTCCTACTTCTTCTACCCACAACGCGCCCCCTACATGAGCGCGGAAACTATCTGCGTGGCCACACCAATAATCACGCAAGCCCCCATAGCCAAACCAAGACGCTTCGTAGCACCAGCAGACCTATTCTCATCCTGCAAAGCCAACATCGCGCCCGCAATCAAGAACCCAATAACCGCAAGCAAAGTAACAATAGACTTAACCCACCCACCAAGAGTTAGAAACTTGTCCCAACCCGGAGGATTAACCGCCGGAACATCCGGAGCCGCAGCACCCAACACGCTCGCCACATCAGTAACCATGTTGATACCATCAACAATCATTTA
>QWCE01004814.1_pt1 | contig 17063 bp, 15 predicted proteins | sample 1972531 | NCBI WGS metagenome assembly QWCE01 (sample SAMN09866716, study PRJNA288562) | Human gut metagenome isolate term4_stool, whole genome shotgun sequencing... | reverse complement strand
AAGTCGAGTGACGCATTATAAAAGGGTGTGCAATCGAACGGTTGCACACCTAGTACATAACCAATATCTTTAAGTGAGGGATTCTCCCCGCTCCCATTTACTAACTGCCTTGTCCGAGACATACAGCTTCTCGGCCAAGTCCTTCTGCGTCCAGCCCTTTTCCCGCCGCAATTGCGCAAGAAATGATCCAAACGCTTGCTTGTTCAGCTCAAAGTTCTGCTGTTCCACATTGCTGCCCCCTTTGTCCGGTTTTGTTGGTACCAGTGTAGCAAAACCACGCTCAAACTGCAACCGACCAGCAGTAGAATCCACGAAAAGACGCAAAACGCCCCCGGAAAGGCAACCTCTCCGGGGGCAGCTGTGGTCATTCAGAATAGTGAGCAAGGAACTGCTTGGTGCGCTCCTCTTTGGGGTGGTCGATGAGCTCTTTGGCAGGGCCCTCTTCCACCACCACGCCGCCATCCATGAAGAGGATGCGGTCCGCCACATCGCGGGCGAAGTGCATCTCGTGGGTGACGATGATCATGGTGGTCTTGCGGTCGGCAAGGTCCCGCAGGACGCGCAGGACTTCACCGGTCAGCTCTGGGTCAAGGGCCGAGGTCGGTTCGTCGAAGCAGAGGATGTCCGGGTGGAGAGCCAGCGCGCGGGCAATGGCTACCCGCTGCTGCTGGCCGCCGGAGAGCTGGTGCGGGTAGTGGTTTGCCCGCTCGGACAGGCCCATCTGGCCCAGCAGCTCCTTTGCCTGCTGCTCCAGTTCGGCGTGGATGGCCTTTTTGTTGACCTTGTAGTCCGGGCGCTCCTTCGCCAGCAGCTCCCCCGCCAGCATCACGTTCTGCAGGGCGGTGTACTGCGGGAAGAGGTTGAAGTTCTGGAACACCAAGCCGAAGTGGAGCCGCTTTTTTCGGATCTCGCTCTCCTTCTGGGTGGCGGGGTCGGCGGCGTCCCACATGGTCTCGCCGTTCACTTTGATGACGCCGGTATCCGGGCGCTCCAAGAAGTTCAGGCAGCGCAGCAGCGTCGTTTTACCGGAACCCGACGAGCCGATGATGGCCAGCGCCTCGCCTTTTTCCAAGGTCAGAGAGATGTCCTTCAGGACATGGGTCTCCTCAAAATTTTTCCCGATGCCGGAGGCTTCGAGCAATGCCATAATATCGTTCCTCCTTAGCAGCGGAAATAATCGAGCTTTTTCTCAAGCCAGTTGAACAGGATGGTCAGCACGCCCACGAAGACGAGGAAGAAGATGGCCGTGGAGAACAGCGGCCAGATCAGGCCCTTGGCGCTGTACTCCTTCGCCATCATGATGATCTCCTTGTTGGCGATGGTGTTGGCCAGCGAGGTATCCTTGACGAGGGTGATGATCTCGTTGCCCATGGGGGGCAGGATGCGCTTGATCACTTGTAATAAGGTCACCTTGAAGAAAATCTGGGGCTTGGTCATGCCCAGCACCTGCCCGGCCTCGGTCAGGCCCTTGGGCACAGCCTCGATGCCGCCGCGGTAGATCTCCGAGAAGTAGCACGCATAGTTGATGACAAAGGCCACCACCGCTGCCACCATCCGCCCGCCGGAGCCGGTAGGCCACGGGTTCGTCATGCCCAGCAGACCGGGGCCGAGGTAGATGACGATGATCTGCAGCATCAGCGGGGTGCCGCGGATGATCCAGACGAAGGTCTTGACCACAGCCGACAGGGGCTTGCAGCGGCTCATGGAGCCAAAGGCCACCATGAGGCCCAGCGGCAGCGCGAACAGCAGCGTCAGCGCAAAAAGCTCACAGTTGAGCAGGAACGCGCCGGAAAGGCGCTCAAGAATCACAGACACAAAAACACACCTATCCATCAGTTTTTTCGACGGCAAAACTCCCCCAGTCTGCTTCGCAGCCAGCCCCCTCCCAGAGAAAGCCTCCCCCGGCCGGGGGAGGTGGCACGATCGTGCCAGAAGGGGGCAGTGGCATCGCACAGCGATGACGGAAGGAGTTTTTTACTTAGTCGGCCAGCGTCAGCTCGTACTTTTCAGCCAGAGCGCCGAGGGTGCCGTCGGCTTTCAGTTCATCGAAGGCCTCGTTGACGGCCTCGGCGGCGTCGCTGCCCTTGCGGAAGGCCACGCCGTATTCCTCGGCGTTCAGCTCGTCCACGATCTTCAGGCCGGCATAGTCGGTGCCTTCGCCGATCATGGCGTTGGCCAGCGTCATATCCAGAACCGCAGCGTCGGCGGTGCCGGCGGCAACCTCCATCAGGCAGTCGGTCTGGACGTTCTTGGCGATATAATCGGCCTGTGCCAGATTCTCGTCGCTCTCGATGGCGGCCTCACCGGCGGAACCGGCCTCGGCGACCACGGTCTTGCCCACAAGGTCGGCGGTAGAAGAATACTCCGTGCCGTCCTTCACGATCACGACCTGCGCGTTCTTGGCGTAGGGCTTGGTGGTGGCGGCGTTCGCCTTGATGTCATCGGTCAGGGTCAGGCCGTTCCAGATGCAGTCGATGCTCTTGGCGTCCAGCTCCACGACCTTGGTATCCCAGTTGATCTCCACGAACTCCGGCTCAACGCCCAGCTTCTCGCAGACGGCGGTAGCCAGCTCGGTATCGAAACCGGTGAAGGTGCCGTTGTCGTCGGTATAGTTCATCGGCTCATACACGGTGTAGCCGATGACCATCTTGCCGTTGCCCTTGATGTAACCGAGGTCGCTGTCTGCCGAAGTGGAAGCAGCGGACCCCGCCGCAGATGCGGAAGCCGAAGCTGCCGTGGAAGTGGAAGCGGCACCGCCGCAGGCTGCAAGGCCCAGTGCCAGCGCACCGGCCACCATCATCGATAGAATACGTTTCATCTTCATCCCAGAAGCCCTCCTCAACGAGCTTATTTTATTGCTTTATCATGCTAAAGAGCTAAATCGTGACTATAGAATAGCGCGTTTTGCCGCGTTTGGCAAGAGGAAAACGGGATTTTTCGCAGAATGCCGGAAGACATCTGCCTTTCGGCGCTCTTTCTAGGCGTTTTGCGCAAAAAAGCTGTTGCGGAACTCCCTCCGTCATCGCTGACGCGATGCCACCTCCCTCAATGAGGGAGGCTTTCACAGCTTACCGTTACGCCAAGGCTCCCTCCGAGAGGGAGCTGGCACGGCGAAGCCGTGACTGAGGGAGTTTTACAACAGCCCGATTTTCTTTTGCTCGTCTTCGCTCAGTTGACCGCCGCCATAGCGTCCAGAGCGGCTTTCTGCAGGTCCTCAATCGAGATCGTGCAGAGGGCCATCAGGTCGGCGTCCGAGCCGTCGGAGGGGATGTCGGCCACCTCGGCGCGGGTCTTGCCCTTGAGATAGCTGCAGAAACCCTCGCTGTGCTCATACCACTCCTTGTCGATGGAAGAGGCCCCCCGCATCCCGTAGCGGTCGCCCTGTTCAAGCTTGGTCTCCACCATGTCCGGGGCCTTGATGCCGCCGTCGGACATCACGGTGAGGGCCGGTTCGGCCATGTCGGCCACGGCGCTGGTCACGCGGCCGTCGGCGTCCAGCGTCACGGCCACCATGCTCACGTCGATCCCCGCATTCACGTCCTTGTCATCGGTGGCGGTCACATCCGAAGTCGCATTCACGGCCTCAATGCCCAGCGAGACCCGGTCTCCCTTGGCCGCGCCCAGCACCTTGGCGCTGCTGCACGCTTTCGAGATGGCGTCCCGGTAGCGGTCCACTGCGATGGTGCACCCGGACAGCAGGTCCGCGTCCGTCGCCCTGCCGTCGTTGTCCAGTTTCAGCATGGACACCTCTTCAGGCGTTTTGCCGATGAGGTAGTCCGCAAAGGCATCGGCCTGTTCTGCCCAGCCCTTTTTCAGGGAGGACGCCGCCGCCAGCGGGTAGTCGTCCCCTTTCTGGCGCTTGGTGCGGTAATCCTTGGGTAGGTTCACAGCGCCGTCGCCACCCGCAGAAAAGGTAGTTTCCAGCTCATCCAGCTTCACGCCGGAAATTTTCCCGTCGCCATCCAGCAGCACCGCCGCCGCCACCAACTCGATGCTCCCGGTGCGGTCCTCTTCCGATGCCTCGGTGATGACGCCGAGGCCGGTCTTCCACGCCGCCGTTGTCTGGGAGGCCGAGTTGCTCCCGCTGGCCGCCCCGCTCATGCTGCCGGAACCCGACGACCCTGCATTGTTTTTCCCGCAGGAAGTCAACAGCAGCGCCGCCGCCAGCGCACAGCCCCAAAGAACCCTTGGTTTTCTCATAGATACGCTTCCTTTCCGGATAGGTTTAGGAATAGTATATCCGGTAAGGATTTTCTTATTCGTCAGCAGGGCTTGCCCTCGCCTTATCGAACGCAGTCGTAAATAAAGGCCCTGCTGCCGCAAGGGAGCCGAAGGCGTTACGCTCAGACTTCACGCCTTTGCCAATGGCTCCCACTTTGGGGGAGCTGGCGCGAAGCGCCTGAGAGGGCGAGGATGCTGGCGGGGAGACTTTGCCCCGGTTTAGAGGGCGCTTACGATGGGGCAGACTTCCGAAAGGCTTGATCTAAACTGACGCGGTGCGTTCTTGTCAGCGTCCTTGCCCTCTCCGTCATCGCTTCGCGATGCCACCTCTCCCAAAGTGAGAGGCCTTGGCAGTCCGCAAGGTTTGCAATTCAGCACTTTACGCCCTGCTGCCACAAAAAGCGCCGACAGATGTTGGTATCACATCAGCGGGCTGAGCAGCCGCAGCACACTATCCAACAGGGTGCCGACGAGGGAGGTGCGGCAGTCGGAGAGGCTCACTTCGCGGCACCGGGGGAGCGTGGCCAGCACATCGTCCCGCAGGGCGATGACCTGACTGTTGTTGTAGAGCAGCGCCCCACACTCGAAGTGCAGAAACAGGCTGCGGTAGTCCATGTTGATGCTGCCCACCACCGCCAGATGGTCATCGCTGACGTAGCACTTCGAATGGAGGAAGCCGGGGGCAAACTCATAAATGCGCACCCCCGCCCGGAGCAGCGGCACATAGTAGGACCGGCTCAGCCGGAACACCAGCTTTTTGTCCGGGATGCCGGGCAGCACCAGCCGGACATCTACCCCGCGCTTGGCCGCATTTTTCAGCGCATCGAGCATTTCTTCGCCCACCGCAAGGTAAGGCGTATAGATGTAGATATACTGCTGCGCTTGGTTCAGGATGTTCAGGTAGACCGTCTCCGCCAGCGGCTCTTCGTCCAGCGGGCTGTCCGCGTAAGGCTGCACGATGCCGTCCGAGGTTTCGGGCAGCTTCGTGGGCGCAAAGGGAGCGTAATCCGTTTCCTGCGGGCGGAAGGCATTCCAGCTGTTGAGGAACATGACCGTAAAGTTCCAGACCGCCGCCCCTTCCAGCCGGATGGCGGCGTCCTTCCAGTAGCCGAACCGGCGCTCGGCGTTGATATATTCATCGGCAAGGTTGACGCCGCCCGTGTAGGCAGTGTTGCCGTCGATGACCACGATCTTCCGGTGGTCGCGGTGGTTCATGACCAGCGACACCAGCGGCACCACCGGGTTGAAGGGGATGCAGCGGATGCGGCTGCGCTCCATCCGAACGACGAAATCCGTCGGCAGCCCCAGCAGACTTCCGAAATCATCGTAGATGAGCCGGACGTCCACCCCCGCGGCGGCTTTCCGCATGAGGATGGTCTCCACGCCGTCCCACATGATGCCGGTCTTAACGATGAAAAATTCCAGAAAGATGAACTTTTCCGCCCTTTCGAGGTCGGCCAGCAGTTTGGGGTACATGGCCTCGCCGCTGGGGAAATATTCTGCGTCCGTGTGCTTCCACGCCGGGTAGGGACCGTATTTTTCCACGTAGCGGCTCAGGTTTTTGGCCGACCGTTCCAGCATGTCGGTCTGGTCCTCCTGCGGGGCAAGGTCGGCGGTGTGAGCCCGTTCCACCTTCTGCATCCGGGTGCGCAGCCCCTTGGCCGGGGCCTTATTGCCAAAGGCGAGGTAAAGCGCGCCGCCCAGCAGCGGCAGCAGCCCGATCAGAACGATCCAGCCGATCTTGTAAGCGCTGTTTTCGTCCTTCCGGACAAGGTACAGCACGATGCAGATGCTCAGCGCCTTCAGCAGACCGTTCAGCCAGACCCGGCCCGTGGTGAAAGCCCAGAACGCCCACAGCAGCCACGCCGCCTGCAAAAGCACCAGTGCAATGGTGACGGTGGCCCGATTGATGATCCGGCTGAAAAATTTGACGAATGGCAGTCTGAACACGCTGCACCCCTCCCCCGCCGCCCTGCGGCTCTTATGATGGAGATAGTATAGCGCAGCTTGGCTCGGTTTGCAAGGCGGCTTTCTTACGCCTCTGCGTCCTCATACCCAACCAGCAGCCCGCCCAGCTCAGCGTAGTAGCTGCACAGGCCGCCGCAGGGGTTCACAACGACCTGTGCGCCCTCGAAGACCGCCTCGATCATATGCTTGAGGCGCTCGGCGGCGGCGGGGTTGCCGCAGTGGGAGACGATCACCCGGCCGCCGACATAGCCGTGCTCCTTGAGTTCCAGCACGATGCGTTCCAGTGCGCCGTGCTCCCCCCGCGTTTTGCAAATAACGTCCAGCTCTCCCGCCGCGCTGGCCTGACCAATGACCCGGATGCCCAGCATCCGCGCCACAGCGGCGACGGCGGGCTTCACCCGGCCATTGCGGGCCAGATTCGCCAGCGATTCCAGCGAGAAGAGCAGATGCGTGTGCTCGTGGTAGCGGAGCATCTCCGCACAGATGGCGTCGAAGTCCTTCCCAGCCGCCAGCTCATCCCGCAGGTGCTCGGCCAGAAGCTGCTGCTCCGGGCCGGTGGACAGGCTGTCCAGCACGAAAACCCGCTTGCCGGGGTGCTCCTGCTGGTATTCTTCTGCCGCCAACTGGGCCGCATTGTAGCAGCCGGACAGGGTACCCGTGATGGTGATGGCATACACCTCGTCGGCTCCCTCGAAAGCCTCCAGCCAGTCGCTGACGTTCGGGCAGGAGGTGGAGGTCTTTCCTTTGTAAGTGCGCAGGGTCGTTGCCATGCCCACAGCGTCCAGCGTGCCGTCGTCGCGGTACTCCTCATGGTCGGTGATGATCTTCAGCGGGACACAGGCGAAGTCCACGCCCTCCAGCGCATACAGGTTTGCGGCGGAGTCCACAACGATCTTGGTCTTCATAAGCGATCTCTCCCTTTCAGCGGCCGGATACGCCGCCACGTCTTCATGGTTGTCGGAGACATGATATCAGTTTTTCAAAAACCTGTCAACTGTTTTTGCGAATTCTTTCAAAAGATTTCACAAACCCATTGACCCCGCTGGAAAAATACGCTATACTATCCGCATGAAAAAAGAATCGAACCGCCGCATTGCGGCCTGTGCCGTGGATTTTGCCCTGCCCCGGTACGAGGAGCTGCCTTCCGTTGGGCTGTATCTCGACCAGACCGTTCAGTTCGTCAACGGGTATTTTCGTTCGTTTCAAGGAGTGGAGCTCACCGCCTCCATGGTGAGCAACTATGTCAAGAAAGGGATCATCAGCCACCCCGTCAAGAAAAAATACACCCGCGAGCAGCTGGCCAGCCTGATCTACATCGTCGTCTCCAAAACCGTCCTCTCGATGGAAAACATCGACACCCTGTTCAAAATGCAGCGGCAGCACTTCTCCGCCGCACAGGCTTACGACTATTTCTGCGACGAGCTGGAAAACTGTCTGCCCTACGTCTTCGGCCTACGCCACACCATCCGGGACCTTGCCGAAGACGCCGGGGAGGAAAAGCTGCTGCTCCGCAGCACCATCATCTCCGCCGCCAACAAGATGTATCTGGACTGTGCCTTCGCCGTCATGCGGCAGGAGGAAGCCCTTTGGCCGGGCATTCTCGCCGACCTCGCCTGAGGACGCCGTGTTCGATGAATAAAAAGAGGCTGCTGCACGTTCGACTAAAACGACGTGCAGCAGCCTCTTTTACATTATAAAAGCAGACGACCGCTCAGAACAGATCGAGCATGTTGTCCAGATAGACAGCCTCCCGGACGTGGAGCTGGTATTCCGGTTTGGTCAGATAGTGGAGCAGAAACTCCAAGATCAGGGCGCTGCCAAGGCCGCGGCCCTCGATCTTGAACTGCGAAAAGCCCATGGGCAGGTAACAGTCCCGGATGTCCTCCACGCCGATGAAGCTGGGGCTTGCCATCGCCTTGGAGAAGCGGTAGCCCTCTGCCGCCTTCGGCGCGGCACAGCGGTGATCCGGGCAGGGCTCACCGAGGTTTTTGCGGCTGACATTCTCATAGCACCGTTTCCGGTCGGTGCAGCCGACCCAGCAGCACTCGTTGCAGAGAAACTCCACCTTGTCCTTCAGCGTCTGCGGCAGAGCGTCCAACTCCGAAAAGGCTTTGTTCAGGCGGAAATCCGGCACGACATAGCGGAACTCCTCCCGCTGCAACTCCTGCAAAAGCTGGGGAAACTCCGTCAGCACCTTGGTGGTGGAGGAGACGAAGTACAGCGCCGGATAGGTCCGTTTCAGGTAATCCAGCAGCAATTCCGAGTGGACGATGACACCGCTTTGCACCCCGCCGCCGGCCGCGAACCGGGCGCAAAGGGCATTGCACTTCGGGTCGGCAAGGTGCTCTTCCCGCAGCAGAGAGTTGCTGAACGTCAGGCGGGCGGAGATGCCGTACTCCTGCGTCAAAGCAAGGACCTCGCCGGGGTCGGCGCTGCCGAAGCCGGTGCGTCCCCCGCCCCAGATGCAGTCCGACGGGGCACCGTAGAGCGAACCGATCTCGCACCAATCGTAAAAATACTCCCGATGGGTGCGGAACAACGGCAGAAAGACGCGGTACAGCTCATAAAACTCGAACAGACCGGGCAGATGATAATACGCCGTGCGCTTCATGGCCGGATCACAGGTATGCGACCGTTTCCGACAGCGGCTTTCTGGAAGCGTGGTTGGGCAAGGGCTTGGTGCCCTCGGCGGCGTAGCCAAGGTCGAGGATCATCAGGATCTCCTCGTTCTCCGGCAGCCCCAGCGCCTCGGCCAGCTTGTCCGGGTCGAAGAAGTTCAGCCAGCAGCTGTCCACCCCCTCGTTGGCGGCGGCCAGCATCAGGTGGGTCGCCACGATGGAGGCATCCTCCACACCGGAGTTCCGCTTCCCGCCGGGGTAGGTAAAGGTATTGTTCCGGTCAAAGGCCACCACCACGCAGGTGGTGGCGCCGTAGCGGCAGGGCGTGGCAGCGTCGATCTTCGCCAGACCCTCTTCAGACTGGATCACATAGATCCGCTGCTCCTGCAGGTTCTTGGCTGTCGGCGCAAGGCGGCCCGCTTCGAGGATGGCGTTCAGCTTCTCGGCGGGAACTTTGCCGGGGCCAAACCCTTTGCAGGAATAACGATCTTTCACAACTTCATGAAATTCCATAGTCTTGACCTCCCTATTCTGGATGGCTTTAGTGTATCACGCCCCGCAGAAAAAGGCCAGAGCTGTTTTGCACAAATAATGTTTTAGTGCCCCGCTTTCGTTCCCTTTTGCAGCGTCTCGTGCATCGCCCCCATCAGGATCAGGATCACAAGCAGATAATAGGGAAAAATGGCGATGGTGGTATGGTTTGCGGCCGCGCCGAACAGCGGCGGCATCAGGCAGTTGCCGATGTAGGCGCTTGCCATCTGCACCCCGATGATCGCCTGTGAATTTTCCGCCCCGAAACGGCCCGGCGTCCCATGGATCAGGCTGGGGTAAATGGGTGCGCAGCCGAAGCCGACCAGCAGCAGCCCCGCCAAGGCCGCCGTTTCCCCCAGCGGCAGCAGCAGGAGCACGACCCCCACCGCGATCAAGCCAAGGCCCATCCGAACCATCTGTGCATCGTTCAGCTTCAGGGTCAAAAAGCCGCAGAGGGCCCGGCCCGCAGTGATGCCGAGGAAAAACAGGCTGGCAAAGCTGGCGGCGGTTTCCGGGGAGATGCCCCTGTTCAGCACCAGATAGCTGCTGGCCCACAGACTCGTGGTCTGCTCCAGCGAGCAGTAACAGAAAAATGTGACCAGAACCTCTTTCACGCCGGGGATGCGGAAAATTTGTTTCAGGGTCAGAGCCTTTGTGGGGGCCGTTTCCTGCTCCCCTGCGTCCGCAGTCGTTTTGGCCTTCCAGAGCGGGAGGCTCAGAACGATCACGATCGTCAGCACCACCTGCATCCCGCTGATGATACGGTAGCCCATCTGCCACCCGGCGCCTCGCGTCAAGGCAGCCCCCATGATGTACGGTCCGACCGAGGCACCGATGCCCCACATGCAGTGGAGCCAGCTCATGTGGCGGCTGGCGAAGTGGAGCGCCACGTAGTTGTTGAGGGCCGTATCCACGCTCCCGGCACCGAGGCCGTAGGGAATGGCCCACAGGCACAAAGCCCAGAACGAATTGCTGGCGGAGAAGCCGAACAGCGCCGCCGCCGTCATGGCCACGCTGATGGCTGTGACGCCGCCCGCCCCGAATTTCCGGGTCAGTCGGTCACTTTGCAGGCTGGAGATCACCGTCCCCACCGAGATGATGCAGAAGATCACGCCGGAATAGGAGACCGGGACCCTGAGCCCCTGATAAATGGACGGCCACGCCGCCCCCAGAAGGGAATCCGGCAACCCCAGACTGATAAACGAGACATAGATCACAGCCAGCAACAGGTGGATCATCTTGCATTCCTCCTTTTCATTGATGCAATCATATCACACAAAGGGAGGAATCCATAGGACAGATCCGCTTGCTTTATACAACAAAACCGTCATTTCCACTTCTATCTGCCCATCCGCTCCGATGCTTCAAGGCGTGATGTGAAAACGAAATCGTGTTTCAGCCGATTTGTTTTCAGCAGCCGATGCACGCAGACACGGTCATCTTTCCTTCCCTGCTTTGACCAGCCGCGACCCCAGACCGGATAAGATTCAGAAAAGATTTCCGTATCCCTCTTGACAGCCTTCCCCCATTCTGTTTTAATGCTTTTGATAAAAGGGAGTAAAGGGCAGTTTTCGTTTTTTCGTTCGGGAAACTGCTGCATGGCAGCGTCATCACGGCAGAAATGCCCGATGTCATGTGTTCGCTTGAGACTTTTGTCACAGACAAGGTACTGTGGCAGAAGTCTCTTTTTTCTTGCCGCCGTACCGGAACACAAGGAGGTAAGAAAAAATGAACTTTCTGAACACATTCGCAAGTCTGTTTTCCAACTTTGGGAACCTGACGTGGCAGATGGTGGTAATGTGGGGCATCGGTGCGCTGCTCGTCTACCTCGCCATCGCCAAAAAGATGGAACCGAGTCTGCTGCTGCCCATGGGCTTCGGTGCCATTCTGGTCAACCTGCCGCTGTCGGGTGCCATCACGCAGGGGGACACCGTAGGCCCCATTTCCGCCTTGTTTGAAGCGGGAATGTCCAACGAGCTGTTTCCCCTGCTGCTTTTCATCGGCATTGGCGCCATGATCGACTTTGGCCCCCTGCTGGAAAAACCGTGGCTCATGCTCTTTGGTGCCGCCGCTCAGTTCGGTATCTTTTTCACCCTGTTTCTGGCGGGCTTCTTCTTCGACCTGAGGGACGCCGCTTCCATTGCCGTGATCGGTGCAGCGGACGGGCCCACTGCCATTTTTGTGGCAAACACCCTCAATTCCCAGTACCTCGGTGCCATCATGGTGGCAGCTTACAGCTACATGGCATTGGTGCCCATCGTGCAGCCGCCGGTCGTCAAGCTGCTGACCACCCGGAAAGAGCGCCTTATCCGAATGCCCTACGAAAAAGGCAATGTCAGCCAGCTGACGAAAATTCTGTTCCCCGTTGTGGTGACCATCATCGCCGGTATGGTGGCTCCTGCCAGTGTGGCTCTGGTGGGCTTCCTGATGTTCGGCAATCTGCTGCGGGAATGCGGCGTGTTGAATGCCCTCAGTGAAACGGCACAGAATGTTCTGGCAAACCTCATCACCCTTGTGCTGGGCCTGACCGTGGCCGGGCAGATGACGGCAGACAAGTTCGTCCGTCCCGACACTCTGCTCATCCTTGCACTGGGTCTGGTGGCTTTCGTCTTTGATACGGCGGGCGGTGTGCTGTTCGCAAAGCTGCTGAATCTGTTCCTGCCGGAAGGCAAAAAGCTGAACCCGATGATCGGCGCGGCCGGCATCTCGGCCTTCCCCATGAGCGGCCGTGTGGTCAATAAGATGGGATTGGAAGAGGATTCTCAGAATTTCCTGCTGATGTACTCCATCAGCGTCAATGTTTCGGGGCAGATCGCATCCGTCATCGCCGGCGGCCTGATCCTGACCCTGATGGCTTAACGGAGGTACACATATGCTTCATCTTTCTTCGTGGATGACCACGCTGCCCATGATGTTCATCGGCATGGTCGGCATCATTCTCGTCATCGGCGTCATTGTTTTGGCCGTGATGCTGCTGAACCGGTTGACCAGCCGGAAATAATTTATTTCGTCGAAGCAGACGCAAAAAGCCCCCGGAGAGCCTTTTCACAGCTCTCCGGGGGCTTGCATTATACACTGGGCACCGATGTTCCTCACACCGATGCACGGCTGTTATTCAATTTCGATCAGGTTGGGGTTCACAGGCAGAGCCTTCTGCTGCTGCGGTGCGGGCAGCGTGATGTGCAGGATGCCATCCTCGAACTTTGCGTGGATGTCCTCCTTCTTCACGGCGTCCCCCACATAGAAGCTGCGGGCGCAGGTGCCGGAGAAGGTCTCGCGGCGCAGGTAGCGGCCATTTTGATCTTTCTCGTCATTGCTGTGGCTGCGGACGGCCTGAATGGTCAGGTAGCCGTCGTTCAGCTCCATCTGAACATCTTCCTTCTTGCAGCCGGGCGTTCCAGAACGGGTCAAAGAAATCATCGAACAGGTTTTCATGGAAAATAGTCGGCATAAACATAAATCATTCCTCCAATCCCGGCGTTCGGGTCGGGTCAAAAATCTTTATGTTACCCATTCGGCGGGGCTTTCCGGGGAACCTTGCGGCTCTCTTCTTTGCCCTTCCTCCTGAGCACGGCCTAGTTATACCACACGTTTTTAGCACTGTCAAGTGCAGAGCGCTAAAATTCACAAAAGAATAATACTTTTATCATACTCTATGCAATCTTTTCAACTGCACCTGCCGCACAAAGGACGAAGCCCAGCGTCAGAGATATTTCTGGATGGCCGGCACAAGGATATTCCTATTGATCGGCTTTGAAACATGGTCGTTCATCCCGGCATCCAATGCCGCCTGTTTATCTTCGGAAAAAGCATTTGCAGTCATAGCGATGATGGGGATATCCGCTTTTGGGGGATCATCCATCCTCCGTATCTTTTTTGCCGCATCGTAGCCGTTCATCACAGGCATCTGGATGTCCATAAGGATCAGCTGATAGGTTCCATTCGCAGCTTTTTCCAGCATATCCACACATTCCACGCCGTCTTTGGCGCGGTCTACCGTGCAGCCCTCTTCCTGCAGCAGCTCGACGGCGATTTCCGCATTCAGGTCGTTGTCCTCGGCCAGCAAGATTTTTGTACCGGACAGGCTCTTTTTGTCCGAAGAGCCTGTCTCCCGTTTCGCCTGTGTTTCCTCCTGCGATGCAATGCGGCAGGGAATGGTGACGGCAAACGTGGAGCCAACACCGATCTTGCTCTCCACTTCCACGGTGCCGCCCATCAGCCCGACCAGCTTTTTCACGATGCCCATCCCGATGCCGCTGCCTTCCACCTTGCTGACGGTGGAAGTGCGCTCCCGTTCAAAGGGTTCAAAGATATGCTTCTGGAACTCCTGCGACATTCCGATGCCGTTATCGGCAACCGTGATCACCGTATCGCACCAGCCCTCTTTCTTGCCGGGCTTCTGCGTGATATCGCAGTGGATCGTGCCACAGGCACCTGTGTATTTGACTGCATTGCTGACAAGATTCGTACAGACCTCGGTCAGGTGCGGAATATCCGCATAGACATACGGATGCTGCAGCTGTGCTGTCACCGTAAGCGTCTGCCCCTTGCTGTCTGCCTGATTCTGGAACATCGCAATGCAGTTACGGAAATCCTTCTCCACATCCGAAACCGAATATTCGATCTCCGTCTTATCATTCTCGATCCGGGCGAGATCCAGAACATTGTTCAGCAGCATCAGCAGGTTCTGTCCGCACACCTGAATGTTCTCCATGTATTTTTCCAACTTTGCAGGGTCGTCCAGATGCCGGGAGGCAAGATCTGCGTAACCGATAATGGCGTTCATGGGCGTACGGATATCGTGAGACATATTGAACAGGAAGGTGGACTTGGCGCGGTTCGCGCTCTCCGCGTTTTCCACAGCGACCTGCAATTTTGCATTCAGCTCCTGCGTATCGTTTGCGGCTTTCTTTGCAGCAGCTTCGGCTTTACGCGCCTTCTGGAGCAGCTTCAAAATCGTGAGCAGAACAACTGCAACGGCAATGCTGCTGATCAGCAGAACCATAAAGAAGTTATCCTTTATAAAATCGCTCAGGGTAACCTTCCGCGCAGAGCTCTGATACATTGCAATAGAACCGGCAAGCAGATTGATTGGCTTTGCCTTGATCGTTTTGTTCAGGATGGACAGCAAGCTGCAGTTTCCGCTATTGACCGCAAAACAGGATTTTACAGGGTTCAACAGCGGAACGCTGTAAAAGCCGTATTTCTTACTGTAATTTTCCTCACTGCTGATCCCGGTAACAAAGCAATCTGCCCGTCCGGTTTTGATCAGCTTTGCCGCATCCTCCTGTGTATCACAGTCCACGATCTCCCACTGCGGATAATAAAACGCAAGGTACTTTTTCAGGGAGAGCTTGTTTTGGGGAACGGCAATGCGGTTTGCCTTGCTCTCGTTAAAGTGCTCTTTGTTCGTGACCGCCATCAGGTTTGTGATCCACGTTGTGCTGGTACAGGCAACACGATACTCTTCCGCCAGATTCGGGTTCTGATTGAAATGGAAGATCATGTCGATCTCGCCTGATTTCAGGGCATCGAGTTCCGCTTCTATGCTGTCATAGCCGACGATCTGGAATTCCAGTTCCTGATTGCCCAGACAATCTGCTGCAAACTGAATATAGTCCGTGATCGCCCCGGTAAGCTTCCCGGTGGCCGGGTCAAAGTTGCTGACGCCGCTATCACTCGTCAGAAAGCCCATCCGGATCGCGCCGTGCTCTTTGAGCCACGCCTTTTCCTCCCCTGTAAGGATGGGCGTATAATCCAGCGAGAAATACCGTTTATACAGATCCGCAGTATAAAAAGGATCCGCCTCGTCCAACACGCTCATTGCATAATCCAGTTCTTCCTTGATATCAGGCCGGTCCTTATTGATCGCATAGTAGATGCTGGATTCTCCCACACGGGTCATGGTCGAAATGCCAAGCTCTGCCCAGAAAGCTTCTTCCAGTGAAACAAAGCAGTCGATCTCGTGGTTTGCCAGCTTTTGCTTCACATCCTCGTTGTTGGAAATGTTGACGTGTTCCGTTTTTATGCCGTGTTTTTCCTCCCATTCGGTCAGCATCTCTTCCGGTTCCGTTCCCATCAGGACACCGATCTTTTTGCCGTTCAGCGTTTTGAAGTCGGAGGCGGAGATGTCTGTGCGCGAGAAATCAGCATAGAGGTAATATTTTTCTTCCCCCATCGGCTCGTCCGAAAACAGCATCTCCTCAGCACGGTCTTCCGTATAGGAAATATCGCCCATGATGTCGATCTCGCCGTTTTTGAGCTTTTCGAAGCAGTCTGACCAGTCGCAGGTCACATATTCGAACTGCCAGCCGGTATAGCCGGATAAGGTCTGCAGTAATTCGTAGCCGTAGCCCTTTCTTACGCCCTTCTCGTTGACATAGTTGAAGGTGTCCTCAAACGAACCAACGCGGACGATCTTTGCAGGGGCGGTTTCTGCGGCAGCCTTCACAGGGAGCACGGCTGACAGCAACAGCAGCAGACTCAGCATCGCACAGACGCTTTTCCGCATCAGCGTCTGCATAGTTTCGCTCGTTCCAGAGTTTTTCATTTTTCCCAATCTTTCTCCGCCTCAGACGGTCTCATTCCGGTTTCATTTCCATTGCACAGGTTTCAAGAAGTTCATTGCAGCATGATTCCTGCCCTGTTGTCAGCAGTTTTTTGAACAGTATATATCAACGTATCTAGTATGTATTGTAACATTCTGACAGAAGCGTTTCAAGAGTTTATGCTTGTGAATCCTACTTATTATTTATGATCCGTGCTTGTTCGTGCTTGACAAAAAATCCGCCGAGGAGCCTTCCAACTGGGAACGCTCCTCGGCGGGATTCGTTTATCGGGTCTGGGTTTTCTCGGTGGTGTTCTTTTCCTCCGCAAAAAATCGTTCTGCGTTTTTCTGTGCCCGAACCAGTTCCTGCAAGGATCATACCACGTTTCCCGCCAAAGCGGTATCGGTCTGCCCGGTGTATTCAATCCAGAATTTTTCCGTCAATGGAGATGGTGACCACCTGCCACGGAATGAACTTTCCGCTGGTCTGCAGTGCCTTTTTCGCTGCCATCTCCAAGCCGCCGCAGCAGGGCACCTCCATGCGGAGAATGGTCACGCTCTGGATGTCGTTGCTGCGCAGGATCTCGGTGAGTTTTTCGCTGTAATCCACAGCATCCAGCTTCGGGCAGCCGATGAGGGTCACCTTGCCGCGCATAAACTCCTGATGGAAATTGGCGTAGGCATAGGCCGTGCAGTCCGCTGCGATCAGGAGCTTTGCACCCTCAAAGTAGGGCACGTGGATGGGTGCCAGCTTGATCTGCACCGGCCAGTTGCGGAGCCGGGAGACCGGCTGTACAGGAGCAGAAGCCACACTTTCGGCGGCGGTCTCCGGCTGTTCCAGCATCCGCATCCGGGAGCCGGGGCAGCCGCCCTCGTGGAGATGCTTCATCTTCTCCTGCAATTCCTTTTTCTTTTTGTTCTCCTGCACCGCCGCCTCGTCGTAGGCGGGGGCTTCCCGCTCCTCAAAGGTGATAGCACCGGTAGGGCAGCCCGGCAGACAATCGCCAAAGCCATCGCAGAAATTCTCCCGCACCAGCTTTGCCTTGCCGTTGATGATATCAATGGCTCCCTCGTGGCAAGCGGTTGCGCACAAGCCGCAGCCGTTGCATTTTTCTTCGTCAATATGGATGATCTTCCGAATCATATCTATACTCTCCTGTTGTGGGTGTTTTTTGCAT
>QWCE01003554.1_pt1 | contig 17064 bp, 15 predicted proteins | sample 1972531 | NCBI WGS metagenome assembly QWCE01 (sample SAMN09866716, study PRJNA288562) | Human gut metagenome isolate term4_stool, whole genome shotgun sequencing... | reverse complement strand
TTTGGCAAGGCGAGGTATGGAAAACGCAGGAATACTTTGTGTACCCGCAAGGGGCATGCCGCATCCGTAAGGCGGCAAAGCCGCCAACGGCTGCGCAATATTTCAAGTTTTTCATACCGATGGATTGACGAAAAAGCTCCGGCATCCGCCGCAGATGATTGATTCAGAGCTTCCCAAGGTAATGAAATCGCAAAAGGCGTATCGTGCGCCGGAAAGCAGAGGCATCCATGAAAGAATATACCAAAGAGCCGAGAAAGCCGAGCGAGGCCGCGCAGGAATCGCTGCCTGAGGATATGATCGAGGGCCGCAACGCCGTCACCGAGGCGCTGCGCAGCGGCCGCACCATCAACAAGGTATTTCTGGCCGACGGCGACACGGACCGTGCGCTTGGCCGCCTTGCCGCCATGGCAAAGGAGAGCGGCGCCGTCGTCGTGCGCGTCGACCGCCGCAAGCTCAACGACATGAGCCCCACGGGCGCGCATCAGGGCATTATGGCTGCCGTCGCCGCCCATGACTATGCCACGGTCGACGATATGCTGAACGCCGCGCAGGAGAAGGGCGAGGCGCCCCTGCTCGTCATCTGCGACGAGCTGTCCGATCCGCACAACCTCGGTGCGATCATCCGCACGGCAGAATGCGCAGGCGCGCACGGCGTCATCATCCCTCGCCGCCGCAGCGTCGGCCTGACGGCCGTCGTCGGCAAGGCCTCGGCCGGTGCGCTCGAATATATGCCCGTGGCCCGCGTTGCAAACCTCGTCGCCACGATCCGCGATCTGAAGGCCCGCGGCATCTGGGTGTTCGGCACGGCAGCCGACGGCGACACGACCCTCACCGGCGCGGACCTGCGCGGCCCGGCCGCCATCGTCATCGGCAACGAGGGCAGCGGCATGAGCCGCCTTGTCGCAGAGAGCTGCGATCTCAAGGTCAGTATTCCCCTGAAGGGCCACATTTCATCCCTGAATGCCTCGACGGCCGCCGCCGTGCTGCTGTATGAGGCCGTTCGCCAGAGAGGATAACCATGAACCACCGTCAGCCGGAACAACTGAATAATGCGCAGTTCCCGGCTGAGTCAGAGCCGGAATATACGCTCGAGGAGATCATGGCCGAATTCGGCGCGCCGCAGGAGCCGGAGCAGACCCCGGAGCCGGTGCCCGAGCCGGAGCCGGTGCCCGAGCCGGAGCCGATCCCGGAACCGGAACCGGTGCAGCCGGAGCCGCAGCAGACTTCTCAGCCGGAACCGCAGCCGGAGCGCGTGCATGTGTTCCGCCCCGTACCGGACCGGCGTCCGCCGCGGCCGGAGCGCAGCGCTCCCGCGCCGAAGCCGAAGGCAAAAAAGCGGCCCGTGCAGATCGTTGAGCGGCCGAAGCCGGAGCCGGAGCCGCCCACGCCGCAGCAGGCCCTGCAGCTGTGTGGCGCCGGGCTCGGCGGGCGGCGCGCCCGCCTGACGCTCAGCGGACTTCTGATGCTGATGCAGCTTCTGCTCGTGTGCTACGGGCAGTTCTCGCTGCAGTTTTTGCCGTTTCTGAGCGGGAAGCTGCAGCTGCTGCTCCCGGCGGCGCTGCTGGGTCTCCAGATGCTGCTGTCGGCCGACGCCCTGTGGCAGGGCGTGCGCGATCTCGTGCACCCGAGCCTCTATACGCCGGGGGCCGTGCTGTGTGTGCTGGCGCTTTTGGACAGCGTGCAGCAGCTCTCCGCCGGAACGCCGGGCTACGCCGCCCCGGCAGCCCTTGTGCTGTTCGGCCTGCTCCACGCCCTGACGCGCGAGCGCGAGGGCCTGACCCGCACGCTGCGGGCCGTCTGCGGCTTTGACCGGCCGCTCGGCGTGCGCCATGTGCCGCAGCTCCTGCCAAACGAGGACGGCCTGCGCTGCGCGCCCGGCGACACCCGCGACTTTATGCGCCATCTCTCCGACCCGGACCCCGCCGCGCACGCCTTCCGGATCTACACGCTCCTTGCCCTGCCCGGCACGCTGCTCGCCGCGCTGGCCCTGTCGCGCCTTGGCCCGATGGGCTTTGTGCGCTGCTGGCTCATCCTGCTGCTCGGCGCGACGCCCTGCGCCGCCATGCTGTCGTTCGCGCGGCCGTTTTCCGCGCTGGCACGGCGGCTGGCCTCGTTCGGCGCGGCCCTGTGCGGCTGGCACGGAGCCCGCGTGCTCGGCGGGAAGCACACCGTCATCCTCCGCGACGAGGATGTGTTCCCCGCGAACAACATCACCTCCAGCGGCATGAAGCTCTACGGTACGCTGCCCGCCGGGCAGGTGCTGTCCTATGCGCTTGCCGCGCTCGAGGCGGCGCAGGATCCCCTCGCCGCCCTGTTCGACCGGCTTCTGCAGGCCCAGTTCGGCCGCCGCTGCCGCGCGGACGCCTATCGCTGCTATGACGGCGGCGGCATCGGCGCGCAGATTGGGCAGGACGTCGTCCTTGTCGGCTCGCTGCCGTTCATGCGCAGCATGGGCGTGCACATGTCCGACGGCGCGCGTGTGCGGCAGGCCGTCTATGTGTCCGTCAACGGTGAGCTGGCCGGAATTTTTGCCGTGAAATACAAGCCGAGCGCCTCGACCCGCGCCGGGCTGCGCGCCCTGCTGGCCAATCCCGGCAACTCCGTCATCCTTGCCACGCGGGACTTCCTCATCACGCCGGAGCTGCTCGCGGCACGCTATGAGCTGGCCGTCGGCGGCATCGCCTTCCCCGTCTACTCCGAGCGGCTGCGCCTGTCCGAGGCCGTCGGCGGCGAGGCGGACGCGCAGGGCGCGCTCATCGCCAAGGAGACGTTCGGGGCCTTTGCCTCGGCCGTGGCCGCCGCGCAGACGCTGCGCAGCACAACGCGCTTCTCCACGGTCCTGAGCCTGCTGTCCGGCATTCTGGGGCTCTGCTTGTGCGCGCTGCTGCTCTACTGGGGCTCGGCGGCCGCCGTTTCGCCGTTCCACATTGCCGCGTTCCAGCTCATCTGGGCACTTGTGGCCGGTTTTCTGTCCGGTATTCTGCAAAGACTCTGAATTTTTGGCTCGTTTGCACAAAAGCAAGTAATATTATTCGTGCACTTTTCACAATTCTGTAATTATAATTGAAAAACGCTGGGAAATCGTGTATAATAAATTCAATTGTGGCACGGAATCGATATGCCGCCCGCAGCGGGAGGGCATCTTGGCCTCTGCGCTGTTTAGAAAGGAGTTTTCAACTATGTACACTGCGAAGGATATCCGCAACCTTGCTCTGCTGGGCCACGGCGGCGACGGCAAGTCCGCCCTGTGCGAGAGCATGCTTTATGTGACCAAAGCGATCACCCGTCTCGGCAAGCGCGCCGACGGCACGACCGTTTCTGACTTTGATGACGAAGAGAAGAAGAGACAGTACTCCATCAAGACATCTGTCATCCCCGTCGAATTCGGCGGCTGCAAGCTCAACGTGCTGGACAACCCCGGCTACTTTGACTTTGCTGCGGAGATCGTACAGTCCCTGCGCGTTGCGGATGCCGGCCTGATCTGCCTGACCGCGAAGTCCGGCATCGCCGTCGGCACCGAGAAGGGCTGGAAGTCCCTGGCCGACGCCGGTCTGCCCGCAATGTTCTATGTTTCGAAGCTCGACGAGGAGCATGCGAACTTCTTCAATACGTTCGACTCCCTGCGCGATATCTTCGGTGCCTCCGTCATCCCCTTCACGTTCCCGATCCTGCACGGCGAAGAGGCCGTTGGCGTTGTCGATCTCGTCTCCAAGAAGGCCTACGACGTCTCCGGCAAGGAGATCGCCCTGCCCGCCGAGGCGGAAGAGAAGATCGAAGAGTACATGGCCGAGCTGAATGAGCAGGTCGCCGAGACCGACGAAGCCCTCATGGAGAAGTTCTTCATGGAGGAGCCGTTCACCGAGGAAGAGCTGCTCAAGGGCATCAAGGACGGCATCCGTCAGCGCTCCGTCACGCCGGTCTTCTGCGGCTGCGCGATGAACGGCCTCGGCACCGCCGCCCTGCTGGACAACCTCGTCCGCTTTGCTCCGTCCCCGCTGGAGGGCAAGCCCGCCGTCCGCGTCGACGAGGAAGGCAAGGAGTCCGAGTTCCCGCTGAATCCCGACGGCCCCGCGACCGCGTTCGTGTTCAACACCGTCGCCGACCAGTACGGCAAGAACTCCTACTTCAAGGTCCTCTCCGGCAACATCGAAGACACCATGACCGTTGTTAACGCCCGCACCGGCGACAATGAAAAGCTCGGCAACACGTTCTTCCCGAAGGGCAAGGACAACGCCAAGACCGCGAAGGTCTGCTGCGGCGACATCGGCGTGTTCACGAAGCTTGCCTCCGTCCGCACCGGCGACACGCTCTGCCAGCCCGGCAAGCTCGTCACCATCAAGCCCATGACCTATGCAGAGCCCTGCTACCGCATGGCCATCTACGCCAAGACGAAGGGTCAGGAAGACAAGGTTGCCGCCGGTCTCGTCAAGCTGAACGAGGAAGACGCCTCCTTCACCTACGGCAACGATCCGGAGACGAAGGAAATGATCATCGCCGGTGTCTGCGATATCCACCTGAGCGTTATCATTGCCAAGCTCCTGAGCAAGTATAAGGTCGAAGCCGAGCTCCGCCCGGCGAAGATCGCCTACCGCGAGACCATCAAGAAAAAGGTCGAGATCCACGGCCGTCACAAGAAGCAGTCCGGCGGCCACGGCCAGTTCGGCGACGTTTATATCCGCTTCGAGCCGCAGAGCGAGTCCGAGGACATGATCTTCGCCGATGAGACCGTCGGCGGCTGCGTGCCGAAGAACTTCATCCCGTCCGTCGAAAAGGGCCTGCGCAACTGCATCGGCAAGGGCGTTCTGGCCGGTTATCCGGTCGTGTTCCTGAAGTCCACGCTGTACTTCGGCTCCTATCACCCCGTTGACTCCTCCGATATGGCGTTCCAGACCGCTGCCGGCATCGCCTACAAGGAAGGCCTGCCCACCGCCGGTCCGACCCTGCTCGAGCCGATCGGCGAGCTGAAGGTCTTCATCCCGGACGCCAACATGGGCGATATCATCGGCGACCTCAACAAGCGCCGCGGCCGCGTGATGGGCATGAACCCCGATCCCGACAACCGCGGTTGGCAGATCGTCGAGGCCGAGGTACCCATGGGCGAAATGAGCAGCTACGCCATCGACCTGCGCTCCATGTCGCAGGGCCGCGGCTCCTACAGCCTCAAGTTCGTCCGCTACGAGGAAGTCCCGCAGATCAACCAGGCAAAGATCATCGAGGACGCCAAGAAGGCAGACGAGGAATAACCCAAAAATCACAATGGCCGGTGCGAATCCTCGCACCGGCCATTTATTATCGCTTCTTTTCACATTGCTGCAGCATGGCACGGAAGCCGCACTGCAGCAGCGGCAGGTCCTCCTGCGCTTCGTAATAGGCGTGCCCGGAATGCGGGAGCATCGTGACGACAGCCTGCGGGACATCCGCAAACTCCCGCGCGCTCCGCACGGAGACAAGCTCGTCCCGTTCCGAAAAATACGCCCGGCAGGGCACGGCGAGCTGCCGCACGAGCGGCCGCGTCCGGCGGATCTCGCCGAACAGCTCAAAAAAGCGCGGCGGCCAGCCGGCATAGTGCAGCACATTGCGGTCCCGCTCCACGCCATAGGCCGCAACCGCCGCCTGCCCCCACGGGTCCCTCGGCGTGCCGCCGTAGTTCAGCCACGCATTGCGCAGCGCACGGGGCCGGACGTGCACATGGAGCGGCACATTCAGCAGGAACAGGCCCTCGACCGGCGAACGTACGGCCTCCTGCACGGCAAATGCCTGCCGGGCCTGCTCCCGCCAGACCGCCATGGAGGCCGCAGAGAAATCCCGCGCACCACCGCCATGCCCCTGCAGGAGCAGATTGCAGAAGGACCAGTCCTGCGGCACGAGCGGCAGGAAGGGGGCAAACTGCGCGGGCGACCCGAGGATGCCGTGCACGAACAGCACCGCGCAGGCTGCGCCAGGCAGAAGACGCTTTTCCGTCTCGCGTATCATGGTGGCTCCTCCGTTCAAGTTCATTTTCGCTCAGGCTTGTTCTCCATTCGCTCAGCAAGCTCGTCGAACGTGACAAATCGATAGCCGTGCGCGCGGAGCAGGCGGATGATGTCCTCGACCTTCCGGCGGTAGGTCAGCAGGCCGCGGTGGAGATAATACTGGTCATAGAGCTTCAGGCCCGCAAGCTCCGGCTGATGCTGCCGCGAAAGCTCAAACGGATGCAGATAAAACACATAGTAATCCTGTTCGCGCAGATAGCTTCGCAGGAGCGGCAGGACGAAGTTCCAGCTGCTCAGGCGCATATAGCCGCCGCCGGAGATCGGGTAATTCTGCCCGAACAGGCGCTGGCACGACAGGCTGAACTCGTAAAAATCGCCCTTGCGGAAGATGCCGGGGCGCAGCTCGCGGTAGCTCGTCATGTCCAGATGCTTCACATGGCGCGCGGCCGGAAAATCCATCCGGCTCGAATCGTAGCGGAAGCCAAGCTGCCGCACAATATCGAGCTTTTCCTCGTCCAGTCCGAAGCACGGCGCGCGATAGCCGCTGACCTGCGTGTGAAAGGCCGCCTCAAGCTGCTGCTTGCCCGCGAGCGTTGCGCGGCGGAAGTGCTCGTCGTCCATGCCGCACGGCGGCACATGCTCCAGCCCGTGCAGCGCAAGGCGGTGGCCCCGGTCGACATAGCGCTGCACCCGCTCCTGCTCTCGCAGAGCCGTCCGGCAGACGGCGAACATCGTCGCGCGAATTTGATATTGTTCCAGCAGGCGGATATAGATATCCAGCCCGTCCAGCATGTGCCGCCTCACCCGCTGCCCGGACTTTGCCACGCACTCCGTGTCGGCAAAATCCTCGACATCGATCGTGAAAACGGCGTATTTCTCTCTCTTCATTTCCCTGCTCGCTGTATTCCGGATTGGCAGGCGTTTCCCGCCGGGAGTCTCTATTGTAATGCATGTGCGGGTGGAAGTCAACCGGCAGGACCACAGGCCGCACAAAAAGCAAGCGAACCCGGCAGAAATCCCGCCGGGTTCGTCTGAAATGTGTGATTTGATCGTTTCTGCGCGAAAATAATCGATTTTTGGGATCGTCCGCACCGAACTTGGGAAATATTATTTCCCCGCCCGTCTGTTTCGACAGATTATCCTGCCGGAATATGATACCTTTAATCGCGGGATGCACGCGGCGCGAGCGCGACCGCCACAGCCGTCATGTCATCCTCTGCCGGAAGGCCTGCGATGAGCAGCGCAGCAAGCTCCCGCGGCGAATCTCCTTCAAAGCCCGCCACGGCGCTCTCTGCATCTCCCGCGCCGTCGCTGACCAGAACGAGCATCTCTCCTCCCCGAAGGGACAGCCGGTACCGCTCCGGCGCGTGATCTCCTCCCACCCCCACGCCCGGCGGAAGCGAGGCTGTCCCCAGTTTTTTGACCGTATCCCCGCAGCGCAGGTACGACGGCGCTGCGCCCCACTTCAGCAGCTCCGCCTCCCCGCTGGTCAGATCGATGTGCAGCAGGTCCACGGTGGAAAAGCAGCCGTCCCCGCGCAGCAGGTAGGTCCCGTTCAGGATGCGCAGCGCATCGAGCGGCGCGACGCCTGCGCGCAGCAGGTCGCCGATCAGATGCACGCAGTCCGCGCTCAGTCCGGCGGCAGGCTCCCCCGTGCCCATGCCGTCGCACAGCAGCACATAGTAATCGTTCCGCGGGCCGGGGAAGCAGGCGCCCCGGTCGCCGTTCGCGGCGGCCCCGTGCCGCCCGGCCGTACAGATGCCCGTCACGGCGCGGTAGCGCGGCGCATCGGGCTGCGGCGCGCCAAGCTCGGCCTGCATCCGGCGCAGATATTCCGCCACGCAGCCGAATTCCTCAGACAGCAGCGCGCGGCTCTCCTGCAGCTGCACGCGGTAGCGGCGGCGGTAGAGCATGCTCTCCAGCTCCTGATCGAGCGCCGCAAGGAAGCCGTCAAAATGGCAGCAGCCCTCGCGGAACTCCGCCGGGAAGTCCGCAGCCTCCGCCTTGCCGCGCTGCAGCAGCCGCCCGGCCGCCTGCTCGAGCGCGTCATAGGTCTGGTGGGCATTGTGCTGCCAGCAGCGGTGGAAGCGCGCACAGCAGCGGCAGATGCGCTCCGCCGCCCCGTCATAGACGCTGTCCGCCTCGCTCTGGCCTCGCTCCTGCACCGGGAGCTGAGCCTGCAGCAGCTCGAGCACCTGCGCCGCATCCCCCATGCGGCGCGCGGCCAGCTCCTCCGCCGCGGCGGGGCCGGAGGCCCGGAGCGCACCGGTCCGCCGCAGCCACAGTCCGAGCGGGATGCCGATGCCGACGGCGGCAAATGCGGCGGGCGTCCCCACACCGCCCAGCCACAGAACGCCGCAGCACAGCGCGCCGCCGAGCAGCGCACGGGCAAGATCGCTGCGCACGACCCGCGCCGTCACGGCAGGCAGCAGCAAGGCCGCCGTCACGCTCCAGCCGAGATTTCCCGTCAGGCCGAGCGCCGCAGCGGCAGCGCACACGGCCGACAGCTCCGGCGCGCCGTAGACCATGGCGCAGCCCCCGATGAGCCCCGGATCGACGGGCAGACCGAGCGCCGTCAGGCCGCTCAGCCCGCTCAACAGCGCCGCAAAATACAGCGGCCGCCCCCGCTCTCCCGCTCCGGTCCCGCAGCGCAGGACGGCCGTCCCCACACCGGCCGCCGCGCTGACCGTGAGCCACTGCAGGGCGGGCCGCCACCCGCCGTTCCCGCCGAAGACCTGCAGGCTGCCGAGCACAAGGGCCGTTCCGGCCGCCATGGCAGGCAGAAACCACCGCGTCGCCGGGAGCGTCGTGCCCTGAAACACCACGATCGCCGCCAGCAGCAGGGCCGTCAGCGCGATGCGCTCGGCCGCCATGGCAGGCTCGCACAACAGGGCATAGCCCGCCGCCGCGCCGAGCGCCGCCGACAGAGATCGCCGCCCGAACGGCAGCGAGGCCGTCAGGCAGGCCCCGAGCGGCAGGGCCAGCCCGCCGATCTGCGCCCCGGCCGTCAGGAAGCCGCTCCCGAGCAGCAGCAGGCACTCCCCGAGCCCGTGCAGCCGGACGGACGCACGCGGCAGCCGCTGTTTCGCCAGAAGCAGCTGAGAACCGGACTTTTTCATGAGCTCCACCCCTCTCCGGTGCGCGGAGAAGGCCGAGCCGCCGCGCTGCCGAACGATTTGTCCCGATTTTAGCACGCAGGGCGCAAGAGTTTTGTCGGGAAATCGGAGCGGAAATTTTTCCGGGAAAAACTTGTGCAGCTTCCGGAAACCGTGTATAATATTGCCATTGAGGTGATAAATATGGGTAAGGAACTGGAATTCAAGCTGGCCGCCGCAAACGACACCGTTCTGGACTGTCTGCTGGGCGACCCCGAAACGGCCGCGCGGATGGAGGGCCCCATCGTGTGCACGCCGATGGAAACGACCTATTTTGACACGGAGACGAATGCGTTCCGCACAAATCACTGGACGCTCCGCCGCCGTCAGGAGGGCAGCCGCAGCGTCGTCTGCGTCAAGACGCCCCAGCCGGAGCCATTTGCCCGCGGTGAATGGGAGGTCGAGGCCCGGGCGGTGGACGACGCCGCCATCGAATGGCTGCTGGACTTCGGCGCGCCGCGGCAGCTGCTGCAGCTCTACGGCGAAGCGCCGCTGCGCCCCGTGTGCGGCGCGCGGTTCCTGCGCCGCAGCGTCATGCTCCGTCTGGCAGACGGCAGCCGCGCCGAGCTGGCGTGCGACTGCGGCGTGCTGCACGGCAAAACGGAGGAGCTTCCGTTTGCCGAGGTCGAGCTGGAGAGCAAGGAGGGCGCGCCGGACGCCGCAAAGGCCCTTGCCGGCCGGCTGGCGAAGCAGTATAACCTGCGCTGGGAGCCGCTGAGCAAATTTGCCCGTGCCAATGCGCTGAAATGACAAAAATGCCGGGAGCTTTCGCTCCCGGCATCGTGTTATTTCTGCGGAATATGCGGCAGACTTACTGAACGTCCTCGATCAGGCCGTAGCCGCCGTCGTTTCTCTTATAGACCACGGCGAACGCGCCGTCGTTCTCCTCATCCTTGAAGGCAAAGAAGCTGTGCTCCAGGAGCTCCATCTGCAAGATGGCCTCCTCGTGCGTCATGGGCTTCATGGGGAACCGCTTTGTGCGGACGATCTCAAAGGTATTTTCTTCGGGCTCCGGCGCGAAGGACGTGACATCCGGCTGACGGACGAAGGCATCCTGCCGCAGGCGGCGGGCCAGGCGGGTCTTGTTCTTGCGGATCTGGCGCTCGATCGTGGCGACCGCAGCATCGATGGATGCATACATATCGGAAGTCGCCTCGCTGGCGCGGAAATAGGTACCGGCGGCATGAACCGTGATCTCGGCCTTATTGCGTTCCTTCTCGACCGAGAAGGTAACAAGTGCCTCCGCATCATCCCGGAAGAAGCGCTCGAGCTTCATGACCTTCTTCTCAGCGTAGGCATGAACGCTCTCGGGCAAGCTGACTTTTTTCTCTGTGAACTGGAATTTCATTCGAAGTCGCTCCTTTCTTGATTGGGCCGATTGGGGATCTGCTGGTATGATTATACCACCTTTTGCCGAAACATGCAAGTAGCGAAAATAAGCTTGCTGCTAAGCCCCGTCCGGGCCCTGCAGCAAGCTGTATTTTTTCAGGAGTTTTCCTTTTCCTCCGAGAGAAGCTGATCCATCACAAGGCGGTAGATCGTCTCGGCATTGCGGGAAAACGCCCCTGCCAGACGGTGCGCCTGCTTCTGCGTCGGTGCCATCAGCTCCAGCCGCAAAAGGTCGCTGACCTCGTCGTTCAGGCTCATCTGCACGGTAAAATCGCCGCACTCGCGCTGCCTGATCTCCGTTTTGACAAAGCTGCTGCGCCGCACGTCGCGATTATAGCGCTCCACGGCCGCGCGTGCCCGCTGCATGACGGGATAGGCCACAGAATCCTCCGTCACGGAGCCGGCCTCGCGCCCCTTTTCCGTAATGACATAACGCTCGCCGTCGACCCGCTCCAGATGGCCGGACTCGATCATCTGCGGCACAGCCTCCGCCACGTCGAAATAGCTCAGGCCGTCATCCTGATAGGACAGCTCATAGATCTTCTGCAGATCGACGGGATAGGCGACCCGCGCCATAATATATAAGATCAGGACCTTAACGTCCAGCATATCATGAACAAAGCCATGCCGCTCCATGCTCGCCCGCTCCTTTCTCTCTCATCTCTTGAAAGCAAAATATTATTATACAGGCTTTCGGAAACCCTGTCCAGCCAAAAGTTACGGAGGGAGGAAACGTGTGAAAGGAAACCGTCAGGGTATCCTTTCGCGTTTGATCACCCGCCGCAGCGGAAAAACTGCAAAATAATCTTACAAAGTTCTATTTTACAATTTTGAATGCAGTCCGGCGGAAAAATCCCGAAGGGACTTTTTCGACATACTGTATTATTATAGCAAGTCCGACCGCAATTGACAACTTTTTTTCACCGAAACCGCAAAAATTGCATAGGATGAGGGTAGGAGGTGCTGCCATGTCCAAAACCTGCTTTCTGCTCGGCGGAGACGAGCGCCAGCGCTGGGCCGCACAGGCCCTGCTGGACGCCGGGCTCGAGGTCCGCTGCTGCGGCGTGCCCGGCATGCCTGAGGCGCTCCCGGCTCCCGCCGACTTTGTCATTCTTCCGTTTCCCGCCCTGCAGGGCGAGCGCCTGCGCGGGACCGCCGCACCGGAGCGTACCGCCGTGTTCGCCTGCTGCCGCCGCGGTACGCGGGTCTATGGCGGCGGGCTCAGCCCGCTGCGGCAGGCCCTGCTCGACTGCGGCGCGGAGCCTGTCGAGCTTTTCGGCACGGAGCCGCTGACAACGCACAACGCCGTGCCGACAGCCGAGGGCGCCATCGCCCTTGCCGTGCTGCACAGCCCGTACCGGCTGCACGGCGCGCCCTGCCTTGTCATCGGCTACGGGCACATCGGCCGCGTGCTGGCAAACAAGCTGCACGGCCTTTCCGCCCACGTGACCGTCGCGGCGCGCAGGCCGTCCGACCGCGCCATGGCTGAGGCGTTCGGGCTGGAAGCCGACGAAACGGGCCGCTATGCCCGCGGTCTTGCCTATCACTTTGTGTTCAACACCGTGCCTGCTCCTGTGCTGACGCAGGACCAGCTCGCCGCGCTTCTGCCCGGCTGCCTGCTGGTGGAGCTGGCCTCCGCGCCGGGCGGTATCCCGGCCTGCACGCGGACGGATGTCACCCGCATCGACGCGCCGGGCCTGCCCGGAAGATTCTGTCCCGCAAGTGCGGGCGCGGCCTATGCCGCCGCAATTCTCGAACAGGAAGGAGCGTTCCCAGCATGAGACCGACTGTCGGCTTTGCCCTGTGCGGCTCGTTCTGCACATTCCGAAAGGCCATTGACGCCCTGCGCGCCCTGACAGCGCAATATACGGTCGTCCCCATTTTTTCGGACGCCGCGTGGGAGACGGACACCCGCTTCGGCGCATCGGCGGATTTCCGGGCGGAGGTCACGGCACTGTGCGGCACGGAACCGCTGCACACGCTGGCGCAGGTCGAGCCGCTCGGCCCGAAGCGCCTGCTCGATCTGCTGATCGTCGCGCCCTGCACGGGCAACACGCTCGGCAAGCTTGCAAACGGCATCGCCGACTCGCCCGTCAGCTTTGCCTGCAAGGCGCATCTGCGCAACGGCCGCCCCGTGCTGCTGGCCGTTTCCACGAACGACGGTCTGTCCGGCAGCGCCGCGAATCTGGGTGCGCTGCTGGCCCGCCGTCATTTTTACTTCGTCCCCTTCGGGCAGGACAGCCCGACCGGCAAGCCCGCCAGCCTTGTGGCACATTTTTCCCTGCTGCCGGAGGCGGCCGAGGCCGCGCTGCGGGGTGAGCAGCTCCAGCCGCTGCTCGTCTGAGGACTTGCAAAAGCAGACGGCAGCGGATATAATAGGGGCATGATCCAAATGAAACGGAGGAAGCACTATGCCGCAGTTCAGCATCATCATCCCGGTCTACCGGGTCGAGGAATATCTGGAAAAATGCGTGGACTCCATTCTGGCCCAGACGTGTCAGGATTTTGAGCTTCTTTTGATCGACGACGGCTCGCCCGACGGCAGCGGCGCGATCTGCGACCGCTATGCGGCCTCGCACCCGAATCAGGTGCGCGCCCTGCATCAGCCAAACGGCGGCGCAGGCGCGGCGCGCAACCGCGGTATCGAGCTGGCGCAGGGCGACTATCTGCTGTTCGTCGACGGCGACGACTGGCTCGCGCCGAACCTGCTGGAGGACCTTTCCGCCTCCATCGCGGCCACACCGGCAGACCTCTATCTGTTCGGCGCGCTCGTCGAGCGGGACGGCAAGGTCACGGGCGAGCTGCACGAGGAGCTTCCGGCCGATCTTCCCACGCATACGAAGGACGCGCCTCAGCTGTTCTTCGGCGTCATGGCCCCGTGGAACCGTGCCTATCGCCGGACGCTGTTTACCGAGGGCGGCATCCGCTTTGCCACGAAGGTCTGGTACGAGGATATCCGCATCGTGACGAAGGTGCTGGCGCTGGCGGAGCAGGTCGTCCGCCTGCCGGGGGCCTACTATCACTATCTCCAGCGCGAGGGCAGCGCGATGAACAACAAAAACTGCGCCCGCAATGTGGAGATCCTCTATGCCTTTGACGACATTCTCGGCTGGTTCGGGGAGCACGGCCTGCGCGAGGCCTACCGCGACGAGCTGACGTTCCTTGCCATCAGCCATCTTCTCATCGCCGCCTCGGTGCGCGTGGCGCGCATCGACTGCAAGAGCGAGCTGCTCGGGCAGTTCCGCGATTACATGGAGAAAAACTTCCCCGATTTCCGCGAAAATCGCTATCTGCCGCGCCTCGACCGCAACAAGCGCCTCGTCTACCGCCTGCTGCTGAAGCGGCGCTACCGCGTTGTCCGGCTGCTGTTCCGCATCAAGGACGGCCGGTGATCCGCACAGCCCAAAAAATCACGATTCCCCCGAAGCCGTGCTGAAAGCAGCGCAGGCTTCAGGGGGATCGTATTATATCGTATTATACGGATTCGCGTCACCCGCCGCGCGAGCAGCGCGCCGCATCGATGGCCAGCACGATCAGCAGGGCCGGAAGGACATCCTCCTCACGCGGGACGGAGAGATGGTAGGTATCCGTCCAGTGGAACAGCTCCTTGGAAAATGCCGCCACGCTCCGGCCGTCCGATGCCATGATGCTGTAGTCCAGGCCGAACACGTCGCCCTCGATGTCCCAGTCATAGCAGTCCAGCGTGAACGACGAGCGCAGCAGAGAGAAGTTCTGCTCCACGCAGCCGATGCTCTGCTCGCCCACCAGGAGCTCGAAGCTCGCCAGCAGCGACAGCTCCTGCCGCACCGTGGCAATATGTTCGCCCGCGGCGTTCAGAACGTGCAGCTTGTGGAGCCACGCGGGCTGACCCTCGACGGTGTAGATGACGTTGTCGTCCTCATCGTAGATATCGAAGCTATCAAAAAAAGACAGCAGACGCTGCTTGAAATACAGCTCCATCGGCTCAGACCTGCCAGCCGCTGAGATAGGCCTCCTGCTCCGGCGTCAGCGTGTCGATGCGCAGGCCCGCGCCATGCAGCTTCAGCCGCGAGACCTCGCGGTCGATCTCCTCCGGGATGTCATAGACCTGCCCGCCCAGCTCGGAGGCATGGTGCAGCAGATACTCCAGCGCCAGCGCCTGCACGGAGAAGCTCGTGTCCATGATCTCGGCCGGGTGGCCGTTGCCGGAGGCCAGATTCACCAGGCGGCCCTCGGCCAGCAGGTTCAGCGTGCGGCCGTCCGCCAGCTCATAGCCCGTAATATCCTGCCGGCGCGGATAGACGCGCACCGCCATATCCGCCAGCGCCTCGCAGTCGACCTCGACGTTGAAATGGCCCGCGTTCGAGAGGAAGGCGTTATTCTTCATGACCTCGAAATGCCTGCGCGTCAGCACGTCGCGGCAGCCGGTCGTCGTGACGAACAGGTCGCCCTGCGGGGCAGCCTCGTCCATGGGCATGACGCGGCAGCCGTCCATGGAGGCCTCGAGCGCCTTGATGGGGTCGATCTCCGTGACGATGACGTTCGCGCCCATGCCCTTTGCGCGCATGGCCACACCGCGTCCGCAGTAGCCGTAGCCCGCGACAACGACGGTCTTGCCCGCGACGAGCAGGTTCGTCGTGTGCATGACGGCGTCCCACACGGACTGGCCCGTGCCGTACTTGTTGTCATAATAATGCTTGCACTTCGCATCGTTGACGTTCATCATCGGGAAGGGCAGCACCCCGGCGCGGGCGCGGGCGTGCAGGCGGTGGATGCCGGTCGTCGTCTCCTCCGCGCCGCCGAGCAGATTTTTGCCCAGATGCGCGTAGTCCCCGCTCAGCAGGTCCAGCAGGTCGCCGCCGTCGTCGATGATGAGATCCGGGCAGCACGAGAGCGCCTCGACGAGCAGGCCGCGGTATTCCGCTGCGTTCACGCCGTGCATGGCATAGGTCTCCACGCCCATGGACGCAAGGCCCGCCGCCACGTCGTCCTGCGTGGACAGGGGATTGCAGCCCGTGGCATGCACCTCCGCGCCGCCTGCCGCAAGGCAGAGCGCGAGGAAGGCCGTTTTGGCCTCCATGTGGATGGAAATGGTGATCTTCTTTCCGGCAAAGGGCTTTTCGCGCTCAAAGCGCGCACGGATCGCCACTAGGGCGGGCATAAAATCCTGCACCCAGCGGATCTTCATCCGGCCGGACTCGGCAAGGGACATATCGCGGACATGGCTCATGGTGATTTCCTCCGTTTCTGGCCTGCGGCCAGTCGAATTTTCTGTTTTTTCTGCCGTTATCATACCACAGCGCCGGTTTTTTTGCAACGTCTTCTAAAATTCACACTTTGTTGCTGGACAAGCCCATAGTTTTACGCTACAATAGCGGTAATAAAGGAGGGATCCGATTGAGCAAACTCAACTATTCCTACCACCGGTTTCTGAACAACAACCGGAATAAGGGAATTCCGAATCTCATGCTGTGGATCTGCATCGGCAACGCGCTGGTCTATTTTCTTTCCCAGTTCGGGACACCGCTGAGCCTGTACAGCGCGCTGTCCTTCGACCCTCAGGCCATTGCTCACGGGCAGGTCTGGCGGCTCTTCAGCTATATTTTCACGTTCGCCGGGATCGGCGATATGAGCATCTACTCCATTTTCAGCGTTGCTCTCGCGCTCTACTGCTCCTATTGGCCCGCCCGCTATCTGGAGCAGCTCTGGGGCTCGCTGCGCGTGAACCTGTATTATCTGATCGGCATCCTGGCCATGGATGTCTATGCGATGCTGGTGTATTTTCTGTTCCACGTTTCCTACGGTGTCTCGGCGCTCTATCTGAACCTGTCGATGTTCCTCTCTGTCGCGGCGCTGATGCCGGAAGCGCGCGGCCTGCTGTTTTTCTTCATCCCGGTCAAAATGCGCTGGCTCGCCCTCGTGGACATCGGCGGTATTCTTTATTATCTTGTAAAGGACATCCTCGAAGCCGTCCGGTTCTGGACGCTGTATGGCAGTGCCCTCCTCGGCATCGGCCTCATTCTGGTCGCCTTCCTGCCGATCGTGGCGCAGCTGCCCTGCCTGCTCTTCTGCTGGCATGAGCTGCCGCAGCTCCTGAATATCCTGACCGGGTCCCTTCACATCGTGTCCTACCGGCCCAGCCTGTACAATCAAACCGACCTGATCCGGGAGCGGGACCGCTGCGGTCTCCATCAGCTCCGCCCCGGGCTGACCGGCTGGGCGCAGATCCACGGCCGGGATGAGCTGGAAATTCAGGAGAAGGCCGCCCTGGACCGCTATTATCTGGAGCACTTGGGACCGGCCATCGACCTCAAGTGCTTTTTCGGCACCTTCCTGGCCGTGTTCCGGCAGAGCGGCGTGGTGGAGGGCGGCACGGGCGCCATGGAGCGCCGGGACAGGAAGGAAACGAGATGAAGATACTGGTGCTCACAAACCACTCCTATATGCTCTGGAGGTTCCGGAAGGAGCTCATTTCCACCCTTCTGGAAGAAAATGAAGTGGTCATCAGCACCCCTTTTGTGGGGCATGAGGAAGATTTTGAACGCATGGGTTGCCGATGCCTGGAGACA
>QWCE01003545.1_pt1 | contig 17090 bp, 19 predicted proteins | sample 1972531 | NCBI WGS metagenome assembly QWCE01 (sample SAMN09866716, study PRJNA288562) | Human gut metagenome isolate term4_stool, whole genome shotgun sequencing... | reverse complement strand
GGTTTACATAGCCGCACAGTCGCCTGTGCGCTGGTGAGCTCTTACCTCGCCTTTCCACCCTTACCTTTGCAGGCGGTATCTCTCTGTTGCACTAGCCTTGGGGTCGCCCCCACCGGACGTTATCCGGCATTCTCGCTCTGTGGAGCACGGACTTTCCTCGCTACGCGCAGTTAACTGACGTACTCGACGAATTATTTTACCATATTCGGTTTCAGATTTCAAAGACGAAGGGCGAATTCATCACCACGTGGGCACTGGCGCCGGAGATTTCTTCCACCCACTCGGCCATGGCCATTAAGATGGCCTTTTCGCTGTGGAAATGGCCGATGTCCAAGACCATGAGGCCGATTTCCGATGCGTGCTGGCCGTCGTGATGCTTTACATCCCCGGTGATGAGCACATCGGCGCCTTGAAGGGCCGCCTCGTCGATGTAATCGGCGCCGCTTCCGCCGACGAAGGCGATGGTCTCCACCGCCTCTTTCTTCACGCCGTAGCCCCGCACATTGTCGATGGCTTCGGCTTCAAAGACGGCTTTGAGATCGGCGAGGCTCATGTTGTTTTCGCCGATGATTCCCAGCTCGTCTTCTTCCGACAAGACGCGGACATTTTTAAGCCCGAGCTTGTCGATCCACTGATCGTTCACGCCGCCCTTGGCCTTGTCCATATTGGTGTGGGCGGAGTAAACGGAAATGCCGCTGCGGATCAAATCCACCACCATGGCACCTTTGGTCGTCTCTTCCGCCACATTGGAAAGGCCGCCGAAAAGGAAGGGATGGTGGGTTAAAATTAATTCCGCGCCGACTTCCACCGCGAGATCCACCACCTCCGGCACCACGTCCATGGCCACCACCACATTCGTCACGTCGCGGTCCGCAAGCTTGATCTGCCAACCGCTGGCGTCCCAGGGCTCTTGCGTCTCTTCCGGCGCCCATTTGCGCAAATTATTGATGATTTCTACACAGTTCAATGTATGCCTCCCATTTTTCCACGTCCCTTTTCGCCTTGTCGATTAAATCCTCTTTGCCGCTCGCTTCCACGGCACGGGCCACGCCTTCGAGGCGGGCTTTTTCTTTTTCCGCCATGGGCAGAAAGTCGTCGCAATGAATAAAATTTTCCCAGGAAAAGGAATCGCTTCCGCCGGCTGCGATTTTCATGAGGGGATAAAATTTTCCCCGCTCTTCAACGAGATCCGCCTCCATTAATTCAAAGCCCGATCTGTTCAAGTAATCGAAGAGGTCCTCCGCGCCCTGCATTGGCTGAACGATGCACCAATCCAGAGAATTCACCACGTCTTTTCCCCGGGCCAAAATATCGGCGATTAATTGACCACCCATGCCCATAATAATGGCCCCTTGAATTTCTCCCTCGGCGATAGGAGCGAAGCCGTCGCCCAAGCGGGTTTCGAAACGGCCGCAAAAGGCCCCTGATAGAAGTGTAGCCGCCTTGTTTAAGCTCGGGGCGGAAATGTCCGTGGCGATCACTTTCTCGGCTCTGTTTGTCTTTAAAAGGGCGTGGGAGATATAGCCGTGATCGCAGCCTATATCTCCCACACAGTGTACCGCCGGGGTCATATGAAAGACGGCCGTAAGCCGCTTCGACGATTCAATCATTCCAAAAAGTCTTTCAGTTTCTTGCTACGGCTCGGGTGGCGCAGCTTTCTCAATGCCTTGGCTTCGATTTGACGAATCCGCTCCCGGGTCACGTCAAATTCCTTGCCCACTTCTTCCAATGTGCGGGCGCGACCGTCTTCCAAGCCGAAGCGCAGGGTGAGCACTTGTTTTTCTCTTTCCGTCAAGGTGGTGAGGACGTCGCCTAATTGTTCCTTTAGGAGAATAAAGGTGGCTGCCTCTTGGGGAGAGAGAATGTCGTCGTCGGGAATAAAGTCGCCTAAGTGGGAATCCTCTTCTTCGCCGATGGGCGTCTCCAGGCTCACGGGCTCTTGGGCGATCTTTTGAATTTCACGCACCTTGTCCACGGTAATGCCCATTTCCTCGGCGATTTCTTCCGGTTGCGGATCCCGGCCTAAATCTTGCACCAATTGCCTCTGTACCCGCACCAATTTATTGATGGTTTCCACCATGTGCACGGGAATTCGAATGGTCCGCGCCTGATCGGCAATGGCACGGGTAATGGCTTGGCGAATCCACCAGGTGGCGTAGGTGGAGAATTTAAAGCCCTTTTTGTAATCGAATTTGTCTACGGCCTTCATGAGGCCCAAATTGCCTTCTTGAATTAAATCCAAAAAGCTCATGCCTCGGCCCACATAGCGCTTGGCGATACTTACCACGAGACGCAAATTCGCTTCGGCCAACTCTTGCTTGGCCAGCTCGTCGCCTTCTTCCATGCGCTTGGCAATGGCCACTTCTTCGTCGGGCTCCAAGAGGGGAATCTTTCCGATCTCTTTTAAATACATGCGCACGGGATCGTCCACGCTGCCGCCTTTGACTTCCGTGGGCTCTTTCTTCTTTTTCGTCGCCTTATGCTTTTTTTCCTCGTCGTCTTTTAAAATTTCCACGTCGAGATCTTCAAACTCCGCATAGATGTCGTCCATTTCATCGCTGGATAAATCCACGTCATCGAGCGCGTCGATGACTTCTTTTGCCGTTAAGCTGCCGTGCTTGACGCCTTTTTTAAATAACTTTTCAATGGCCGGATCTTTTTCCAAAATGTGTTCGTCAAATTGGTGGAGTTGATCCTTGTGATCCATACTGTTCGTCATCTATGATTCGTCCCCTTTTCTACTTCCTGTAAACGTCGGTTTATTTCGTTGAGTTCATATAATTTCTCGGGCAGACTTTGATTCTCGTCCGCCTCATGGGCCTGTTCCATATGTTCTATGTCATGTAGTAATTTCTGACTGCGAAGCCTGAGCCCTTCGGCATAAATACGGTCGATCAGCTCGCCGACGATGGCTTCACCCTGTATTAGATCCATACCCTTTGTGAGGCGATAAAAACGGTCTTTCATCTCCGGATAGGCATCAAAAAATTGCCCCTTGCGCTCCTTCTGCGGAAGGTCCTCTTTGTAGAGATCCGCCATAGTGGTAAACATGGGGCCCCAACTTTCTCCTGCGACAAATTTCCACTGATCCTTCGCCTCGATAATGGCGAAAAAATCTTTGTCTTCCAGGCCGTACTGCAAGAGGCTGAGCCACAAGCTTTCCATGGGATCCGACTGAGATGTTGTCGCCGCCTTCTTTGGCCGATTCAGATTGCCCCGGCGGATTTCCCCTTCGAAGGACTCGGGGCGTACGCCATAGGTCTCGGCGAATTTTTTCGCGAACACGTCCCGCTCCACCGGGCTTTTCACCTTCGACAAAATGGTCGTGACGCCTTTTAAAAATTCCGAGAGGGAAGCGGCGTCCTCCAGGTGAAAGTTCTTCTCCAGATTTTGTACCTGAAACTCGATGGAGGAAAGGCCCCGGTTCAGCTTTCCTTCAAAGGCGATTTTACCGTAATCGCGAATGTATTCGTCGGGATCTTTTCCCCCTTCCAGTACGACGATTCGCGGCCGAATGTCTTCCGCGGCCAAGATGTCGATGGCCCTGTTCGTGGCCTGAAGCCCGGCATTGTCGCCGTCGTAGCAGATAAAGACCTGTTTGCCGTAGCGCTTAATCACCCGGGCCTGCTCCCGGGTGAGGGAAGTGCCTAAACTCGCCACGGCGTAGCCGATCCCCGCCGCGTGAAGGGAGATCACGTCCATGTAGCCTTCCACCAAGAGAATCCTAGAGCGATCCGATACTTTCATGACGCGATTTAATCCGTAGAGCTCCCGACTCTTCTTGTAAAGCAGGGTGTCCGAGGAGTTTAAGTACTTCGGTAAGCTGTCGTCGAGAACCCGGCCGCCGAAGCCCACGACGCGGGATTTTCGATCGATGATGGGAAAGATCAGGCGGTTTCTGAAGCGATCGTAGTAATGGTTTTTCTCCTCATTGTAGGAGAGAAGGTTCGCGTCGAAGAGCTCTTTTTCCTCGTAGCCCTTCTCCTTCATGTGGCCCAAGAGTTGATCGCCGCCGGCAGGGGCGAAACCCAGCCCGAAGGCCATGATCATGTCCCTGCCGATGCCGCGGTTTTTTAAATAGTTCAGGCTGTGGGGATTGCGGCTCAAAATTTCCATGTAGTAAAGGGCCGCGTCGCGATTCATGGCCACCATGCGGGCCCGCTTTTTTTCCGCCTTCGCGTCTCTGAAGGAAGGCTTTAAGTCGATGTGAAGGTCTTCCGCCAATTTCTCCACGGCTTCGATAAAGCCCAGGCCCTCTTTTTCCATGAGAAATTTAATGACATCGCCGCCGGCGCCGCAACCGAAACAGTGGTAGTAGCCCTTATCCGGCTGCACAGAAAAAGAAGGGGTCTTTTCCGTATGAAAAGGACAAAGACCCATGTAATTTCTTCCTTTTTTCTCAAGTTTCGTGTATCGACCGATCCACTCGACAATATCGCTTTCTTCTTTTACCCGCTGAATAATTTCATCGTCGATGATCGAAGCCATATTGCCACCTGCTTTCTACAAACTGTGCCAATCCTTGGGCACGTAAAGTTCCTTCCACACATTAATGGCGAAGCGATCGGTCATGCCGGCGATGTAGTCGGTGACCATATCCGCTCGGCTCATGCCGTGGGCCTTGGAAAAAGCCGCATGGGCTTCGGGAATCGCCTCGACCTGTTCCATGAAATAGGCGTAGAGATCCCGAATAAGCCGCTCCACCTTCCCGTCTTCGCTCTTCACCGTGGGATTGAAATACACCCGCTGAAACATAAAGTTGCGCAGATCCGACATGGCTGCGTAAATGGCGGGATCCATGGTGATTTCATCCGTCCCTTCGCTTGCCTCGATGACGCTTTTTACCATGCAAGTAATGCGATCGGAATGGCTCGCCCCCAAAGTGTTCACGATGTCTTTCGGGATGGCTTCCATGGAGAGGACGCCGGCGCGAATGGAATCGTCGATGTCGTGATTTAAGTAGGCGATGCGATCGGCGAATTTGATGATCTGCCCTTCCAAGGTGTGGGCCGGATTCACGGCCTGCTCTTTGGAGTGGTGCAAAATGCCGTCACGCACTTCCCAGGTGAGATTCAACCCCGGCCGATCCCCTTTCGATTCCAAGAGATCCACCACACGCAAACTGTGGGCGGCGTGATCGAAGCCACCGGGATGCAATTGCTTCAACACCGCTTCTCCGGAGTGGCCGAAGGGGGTGTGGCCCAAGTCGTGGCCCAAGGCAATGGCCTCCACCAGATCTTCGTTCAGTCGAAGGCCCCGGGCCATGGTGCGGGCGATCTGCGCCACTTCCAAGGTGTGGGTGAGGCGAGTGCGGTAATGGTCTCCCTCCGGTGCGATAAAGACGTGGGTCTTGTGTTTCAGGCGGCGAAAGGCCTTGGAGTGAATGATCCTGTCTCTGTCTCGTTGAAAACAGGTGCGCATATCGCACTCGGGCTCCGGCATTCGGCGGCCCTTGGAACGGGCGGCGTGTGCGGCCCGTTCGTCTAAAATCGCCTCTTCAACTTTTTCCCATCGCTCTCGCTGAAGCATAGGCCCTCCTAAAATCGGGAAATCATGTAATCGTTAATGATTTCCGCCGTCTCTTCAATGGCTTTGTTGGACACGTCGATAATGGTGCAACCGATGTCTTTCATGATCTGCACGGAGTAATCCACTTCTTCTTTGATGCGGTCCACATTGGCATACTTCGCCGAGGAATTTAAGCCAAGCGCCCGGAGCCGCTCTTCCCGAATGGTGTAGAGTTTTTCCGAATTGGCGATGAGGCCGAAGAGCCTGCGCTTGTCTTTTTCGTAAACTTCCTTGGGCACGGGCACTTCCGGCACCAAGGGCACATTGGCCACTTTGTAAAGCTTGTTGGCCAAGTACATGGACAGGGGTGTCTTGGAGGTGCGGCTCACGCCGACGAGGACGATATCCGCCTTCACCACGCCGCGGGGATCCTTGCCGTCGTCGTATTGCACGGCAAATTCAATGGACTCCACTTTTTTAAAGTAGTTTTCGTCCAGGCGGCGGATCAAGCCCGGCTGACGCATGGGCTCGTAGCCCAAAAGAGTTTCCAGCTTGTCCATGGGCGGGCCCATCACGTCCACCATGGCCAGGTTTAATTCCTTTTCTTTTCTCTTAATGTAGGCGCGGGTTTCCGTGTCCACATTCGTGTAGACAACCAGCGCCCTCTTTTGGGCCGCGGCTTCTTCGAGCAAGGGCTTTACCTGTTCCACGCTGTTGGTATAGGGGTAGCGCTTAATGGCGAAATCCTTCGTGTCGAATTGTTTTACCGAGGCCTTGGCGATTAACTCGCCGGTTTCACCGATGCTGTCACTAATGACGTAGACCATCAGTTTCGAGTCGTCGCGTACGGAATCAAGATTCATCGTCTCCCCCTAATTCTACAACTAAGCGGTTAATATTTGTCTTCGTCAAGCGGCCCACAACTTTCAGCTGCTCCTCGCCTACCACCACAGGCAGGGCGTCGATCTCCCATTGATCGATGGCTTGGGCGGCTGTGTAAACGGAATCCTTCGGCCCGATGGAAATAATATTGGGCATGCGGGTCATGATCATGGAAAGGGGCGTCTTTTCAAGATCCACTTGGCCGATGGCCGAGCGGAGCAGGTCTTTTCGAGACACGCATCCCACGAGAAAACCCTCGCGGGTAATGAAGATGGTGCCGATGTTTTCGAGAAAAACGGCACAGATGCCGTCGTAGACGCTGGCCTTTTCGTCGAGAACCGCGGGCACGCTCATGATCTCTTCCACGTGAATGCCGTCTAAAATTTTTCGTATTTCAAGATGCGTGGGATCGCCCTTGTAGTAGTAGCCCACCTTGGGCCTGGCGTCCAGATAGCCGAGCATGGTGAGCACGCTTAAATCGTTGCGTATGGTGCCTCTGACCAGGTCCAACATTCCCGCGATGTCGTCGCCGGTAATGGGCCCTTCTTCTCGAACGATTTGAATGATTTGCTCTTGCCGTTTACTCAGTTTCACCGGGCACCTACCCTTCGACGATTTGGTTTCCGTTAAACTCCCGTTGTACCAAGGCGTCGATTCGTTGAATCAAAGCCAGGCGATTGTTTCTGAGGCCTTCGTCTTCCGCCATAATCATGACGCGGTCGAAGTACAGGTGAATGGCGTCGGTTAAGGAATCCAACAGCGCCAAATACCTTGCGTCGTCCCGTTTTCTGTATGCTTCGTCGAGTTCCGCTTCCACTGCCAGGACCTTGTCGTAAAGGGCCCGTTCTTCTTCCGTTAAAATGGCTTCGTCGATCGTTTTATCCTTCGGTTCGTTTTTCGAGGCGATGTTTTCCACCCGGGTTACGGCTTCCAGGAAGGATTTCCGGTCGCCATCGACGAAGAAGTTTTGCATGGCTTGTGCCTTTTCAAAGACGCGCAGGCTGTCTTCGCCGTCGATGTCGTTTAATGCCTGAATAATGTCGTAGCGAATGCCGTCGGCATCCAGCATGGTGTCGATGCGGCCGCGGAAGAATTTCAGAATTTGCTTGCGCACTTCTTCTTTGTCGAAGACCAGGCCCATGGAGTCCACGAAGGAGAACAGGGAGGCGTCGATGCAGTCGCTCAAGCTTAATTCCCAGTGTTTTTCGTTGATCATGCGCAAGATACCGATGGCCTTTCTGCGAAGGGCAAAGGGGTCTTGGCTGCCGGTGGGCACTTCGCCGATGGCGAAGAGGCCGCAGATCGTGTCGAATTTGTCCGCCAAAGACACGATGGTGCCGGTGGTAGATTCCGGAAGATCCGCGCCGCTGGCTACGGGCATGTATTGTTCGCGAATGGCGTCGGATACGACGGATTCTTCGCCGTCGAGCTTGGCGTAAATGCTTCCGATAATGCCTTCAAGTTCCGTAAATTCCTGAACCATATTGGTCATGAGGTCGGCTTTGGAAAGGTAGCAGGCGCGCTTGGCCGATTCCACGGTTTTGTCGCCTACGGCTAAAATTTCGCCGATGCGTCCCACGAGATCGGAAATGCGCTGCGTCTTGTCCGCCATGGTTCCCAGTTTTTCCTGGAAGACAATGCCGCCCAATTGGCTTACATAATCTTCCAAAGGCTTTTCTCTGTCGTTGTCGAAGAAGAAGCGGGCGTCTTCCAATCGAGCTTCCAATACTTTTTCGTTGCCTTCGGCTACGATATCGGCGTATTCTTCGTTGCCGTTACGAATGGTGATGAAGTAGGGAAGCAAGTCCCCTTCCGGGCTGTAAACCGGCGTGTAGCGCAGGTGTTCGCGCATGGGTGTCGTAATGACCACGTCGGGAAGGGAGAGGAATTTTTCCTGTACATTGCCCAAGACCGCCGTGGGGTATTCCACGATAAAGGTGAGCTCTTCCAAGAGATCGTCGTCTCTTCGGATTTCGCCGCCGTTGGATTTGGCCATGTGGTTGATTTGATAGAGAATGGCTTCTTTACGCTTGTCCTGATCCAGGATGACGAAATTTTTCTCCAGGGCTTCTTCGTACTCGCGCACGTCCTTGATTTCGATGTGGCTGCTGCCCAAGAAGCGGTGGCCGCGGGTCACATTGGACAAGGTGATGCCTTCTAAATCAAAGGGCACGACGCGGTCGTTCATCATGGAGAGAATCCAGCGAATGGGCCGTGCGAAGCGCAGGTTTTTTCCGCCCCAACGCATGTTTTTCGGGAAGGGAATGTGGTGAATGGCATTGGGAATAATTTCCGCTAAAATCACTTCCGCCGGCTCGCCGGCTTTGTGAATGTGGGCGTAGATGTATTCGTTGCCCTTGAGTTCGCGAACTTCGAGATCCGCTTCCGAGACGTTTTGGCTGCGCATAAAGCCTTCCAGGGGCTTGTTGACGGTGCCGTCTTCTTTGTAGGCGATTTTCTTTGCCGGGCCCTTGACCCAATCTTCGATGTCGCCTTGGGTGTCGTCGATGCCGTGAATCATGAGGCTCAAACGGCGAGGCGTGGCGTAGGCGTCGATGTGATCGAAACCTAAATTCGCTTCATTCAGCGCCGTTTCCACTAAATCTTTAAATGCGTTTAAGGCATTTCGAATGTAGGAAGAAGGCAACTCCTCCACGCCTACTTCGATTAAATAGATATTGTCTTGATTACTCATGATCGTCCTCCCCGTTCTTAATAAGTGGGTAGCCCATGGCTTCTCTTTGTTGAATATATTTTTGCGCCGACAGGCGAGCCAAGTTCCGAACCCTGGAAATGTACGACGCCCGTTGGGAAACGGAAATGGCGCCTCGAGCATCCAGCAGGTTAAAGGTATGTGAACACTTCAATACGAAGTCGTAGCCCGGCAAGACCAGATCCAAGTCCAGGACGCGGCTCGCTTCTTTTTCGTACATATCGAATAATTGCTTGAGCAGGTCGATGTCGGCGATTTCGAAACTGTATTTGGAGTGTTCGTACTCGGCTTTTTTAAAGATGTCGCCGTATTTAATGTGGCCGTTCCAGTCGATGTCGTAGACCGTGTCCACATCTTGCAGATACATGGCGATCCGTTCCAAACCGTAGGTGAGCTCGGCACTTTCCAAATCGCAGTTAATGCCGCCCACTTGTTGGAAGTAGGTAAATTGGGTGATTTCCATGCCGTCGAGCCAGACTTCCCAGCCCAGGCCCCAGGCGCCCAGTGTCGGGGATTCCCAGTTGTCTTCCACGAAGCGAATGTCGTGTTTTAAGGGATCGATACCCAAAACTTCCAGGCTCTTTAAGTAAAGCTCCTGCACATCTTCCGGCGAGGGTTTTAAAATAACCTGCAGTTGATGGTGTTGGTAGAGGCGGTTCGGGTTGTCGCCGTAGCGGCCGTCGGCCGGCCGTCTGGAAGGCTCGACGTAAACCGTGCGCCAGGGTTCGGGACCCAAGGTGCGCATAAAGGTATGGGGGCTCATGGTGCCGGCCCCTTTTTCCGTGTCGTAGGCTTCCAGTACCGTGCAGCCTTGATCGTTCCAGTACTCTTGTAGTTTCTGTATCATTCCTTGAAAATGCATTTCTTCCTCCCCTCTACATCCTCAACTGTAGAGATTGTATGTTGTCCAGTTGTAAATTGACTACGGTGTAGACTTTCAGCAAGCGATAAATTTTTTCCAAGGTGGTTTTATCCACATCTTCCAAATTTATCTTATCTAAAGAAGTATATAGCAAATGGCGCAAAGTGTAAATATCCCGCCCGTCCAAAGGCTCTCCCCCGGCGGCCCCCTCGGCCTCGACGGCGCCTGCGTTGGAGAGAAAAACGTAGCTCCCTTCGTCGGATTCGGGCAACATGGGCCGGTAGCCCATAAAGCTTAAATACTTGATCAAGAAGCCGAGAAACACCGAAAGCGGCGCCTCCGTTATCGAAAGTTCGTGAAGGGCCTTTCGTATTAAGGAAAAGATTCGCGCCGTGCCCTCATCTTCCATGCTGCTTTTGTCCACGATCTCCACCAAAGCGGAAGCGTAGACCATGTTGTCGTAATTGTTTCTCAGGCCCATATTGGCCTGGAGGATTTTTCCGCTGTTTAAGTAGTAAAAGCTCTTTCCCGCACTCAGGCGATAGAGGCCGAAAGTAAAGGGCTCGCTTAATGCCACGGTAGCGGAGCGGCGGGATTTGGCCCCCTTCACCAAGACGGAAAGCTTCCCCGCCCGCTCCGTGTAGAGGCGAATGATCTTGTCGCTTTCGCCGTAGGCCGTGGCGGCGAGGACCACGCCCTGGCACTCAATCCGCTTTGTAGCCAAAGGCCTTGACCTTCTCGTCTTTTTCCCGCCAATTTTTGCTCACCTTTACCCAGAGGCGAAGGTTCACGTGTTCGCCTAAGAAGGCTTCGATTTCTTTTCGCGCCTCCGTGCCGATGCGCTTCAGCATTTGACCGTTTTTGCCGATAATAATGCCTTTGTGGGAATCCCGCTCCACGTAAATGGTGGCCTGAATGTCCATGTGGTCTTTTCCTTCCACTTCTTTCATGGAATCCACGGACACGGCCAAACCGTGGGGCACTTCGTCTCGTAAATAGAAGAGGCCTTTTTCCCGAATCAATTCGGCGACGATAAATTTCTCCGGCTGATCGGTGATCATGTCTTCGGGGAAGTATTGAGGGCCTTCCGGCAAATGCTCGAAGATCACGTCCACCAAATGATCCACGTTTTCGTCGTTTAAGGCGGAGACGGGGACGATGTCTTCGAAGCGATTCATGGCGGCAAATTTCGCGATAATGGGAAGCACTTCGTCTCTCGGCGCCACATCCACTTTGTTAATCACTAAAATCGCCGGAATGTTTCGCCCTTCTTTTTCCATGGCATCGAGAATCATTTGATCCTTCGGGCCCAGGTAGTCGCTCATGTCCACCACCATGAGAATCACGTCCACCCCTTCCATGGAGGAGACGCTGGTCTTTAACATGTAGTCGCCTAATTTGTTTTTCGGCGACTGAATCCCCGGCGTGTCGAGAAAAATAATCTGGCCCCGATCGTCGGTGTGGATCATGGTGATTTTGTTTCTCGTGGTTTGGGCCTTGTTCGAAGTGATGGACAGTTTTTCCTTGAGTATTCTGTTTAACAGCGTGCTTTTTCCCACATTGGGGCGTCCCACGACGCTGACAAATCCTGATTTATGCATCGACATCTCCTTTTACATTTTCCGGCCCGAAGCTGTGGGGCAAGAGCTCGTCCAGGGTATGGACGTGGTAGTTTTCTTCGTCTTTCGCCACGACGACGGTGGCATCTCTTCCGAATTCTCGGAGCACCTGACGGCACACGCCGCAAGGATAGCCCATGTCCTCGCCCGCCACCACGGCGATGATTTCCACCTGTTTTGCCCCTTCGCTGATGGCTTTAAAGACGGCCACCCGCTCGGCGCAGACCGTGGGGGTAAAGGAGGCGTTTTCGATATTGCAGCCGGTGTAGATCTTGTTGTCGTCGGCGAGAAGGGCCGCGCCCACGGCGTAGTTCGAGTAGGGAACGTAGGCGGATTTTTGCGCCTCTTTCGCCGCGGCGATTAGTTTTTGAATTATTTCTTTTCGGTTCATTTTATCCCATCCAAACAAAAATAATAACGGCGACGGCGATGCCTAAGACGGCACCCGCCACGGTTTCCATGGGCTTATGTATTTCCCCTTCGATGCGGCTTTCCGCCACGAGAAAGGCCAGGCCGAAGGCGAGAGCTGCGATAAATCCGTTCATGGAAATAAAGGTAATGGACGCCGCCATGCAAAAGGCCAGGGCGGAGTGGCCGCTGACGGCGCCGCCTTGAAAATAGCTGCCCCCGTGCTCCCGCTTGTAAAGCTTCGCGCCCACGGTCAAGATCAAGACGATAATAATGGCCACAAAGGTCAGGTGGGGCCCGGAGTTTTTAATTCGAACCAGGACCACATCCGTAAAGGAAATGATCCGGTCGAAAAAGAGCAAGTAGCCCGTCACTGCCGCGTTGATCCCTGCGAGCAAGACGGCGCCGGCGCTGATGTCTTTGACGAGTTTCGCCATGGGGTGGTATTCCTGGGTCACCATGTCAACGGTGCGCTCGATGGCCGTGTTGAAAAGCTCCGAGACGATGACGAAGGTGACGGCAAAGAGCAGGGCGATAAATTCGATGCGGGACAGATTAAACAAAAGGCTGAAGGCGATAACCCCCAGCGCCGCCGCGTAATGAAATTTCATGTTTCGCTCCGAATGAATGGAGCTGATAATGCCCTGTACGGCAAAGTTAAATGACTTGATAAAGTTACCGCGCTTCATTTTCTTCCCCTTCGAATGCCGCGAGGAGCGCCTCTTCCCTGGCGCGCATGGCCGCCTTTTCCTCGGCCTCCTCGTGATCGTAGCCTACCAAGTGGAGCAAGCTGTGTACCGTAAGGTAGGTGAGCTCCCGGCGGTAGCCGTGGCCGAATTCCTCGGCCTGCTCCTTCACTTTGGACGTGTTGATGATGACATCGCCCAGGTTGCGATAGTCGCCGTAGACCTCGTCCATGGGAAAACTCAACACATCCGTCACCTTGTCCACGCCGCGAAAATCTCTATTTAGGGCGCGGATCTCCTCGTCTTCCACGAAGCTCACGGAGACTTCCACCTGAGCCTCTTCGGCGATTTTCGGAACGACGAAAGAAATAAGGGACTGAATTAAAGCCCTGTCTTCTTCCGACAAGGCGATGGTCTCTTGCCGATCGTCCATATAGAGGCTAAGTTCGGTCATGGCCCTTCCCCTTTTGGTCCTTATTGTCTTTACCGTCTTTGCTTTCCGATTCCTCGGCCTGTTTTTCCTTTTCCCGATCGAAGCGGTCGTAGGCGTCGATGATCCGTTGCACCAAGGGATGGCGCACGATGTCGTTTCGGCCCAGGCGAATGATCTCGATGCCCTTGACGCCGTCTAGGATTTTAAGCACGGTCTTCAGTCCCGATTGCTTGCCTCGAGGCAAGTCGATTTGGGTCACGTCCCCGGTAATAATGGCCTTGGAGCCGTAGCCCAGGCGAGTCAGGAACATTTTCATCTGCTCGTTGGTGGAATTTTGCGCCTCGTCTAAAATAACGTAGGCATTGTCCAAGGTGCGCCCGCGCATGTAGGCCAAGGGCGCCACTTCGATAAGGCCTTTTTCCAGATACTTTTGAAAGGCGTCTTGGCCCAGAATTTCGAAAAGGGCGTCGTAGAGGGGACGAAGGTAGGGATCCACTTTCATCTGCAAATCCCCGGGCAAAAAGCCCAGGCTTTCCCCGGCCTCCACGGCGGGACGCGTAAGGATAATGCGGTTTACTTCTTTTTCCTTAAAGGCCTTCACCGCATTGGCCATGGCGATGTAGGTCTTCCCCGTGCCGGCGGGACCGATGCCGAAGACTACGTCGTGGCTTCTGATGGCATCTAAGTAGCGCTTCTGACCCAAGGTTTTCGGGCGAATGGGCCGCCCCATTTCCGTGTAGACGATGACATCGTCCAGGAGGGAGGTGAAGCTGTCTTCGATGCCCGCCTGTACCAAATCGATGCTGTATGCCACGTCTTTTTTGTCCACGCGCTTTTGCTTGTGAATGGCTTCGATTAAATTTTCAAGGACGATGCCCGCCTGTTTTACCGGGCCCTCTTCCCCTTTTACCGTGAGGCCGTCGTCTTCCTGGCGAATGGTCACGGAAAAAGCCTCCTCGATCATTTTCGTGTGTTCGTCTAAATGACCGAATAATTCCTTTAACACCTTCGGTTCACTGATGCCGATAGCTAATTGATCTTGCAAAAACGTCTCCTTTACTTACGTTTACACTTGGGTTTGTTGAATACTTCGCTGTAAATAAACGGCCGGTAGGCCTCGTCGAACTTTTCGATGGCGGCAAAGGGCGAGGGCTTCGCGGCCTCCGGCTCTGCCCCTTGGGGCGCGACGGGAGCCTCTTCTTTGGCACGATCGGCGGCAAGGGCCGCTTCCGTGGCCTGCTTTAATGCCGCCTCATCCATTTGCCGCTTCTTTTTCAGCCGCTCTTTTTCCCGAGCGCGGGTTTCTTTTTTCGCCGGCTTTGCCTCGGGTTGTTGAAAACTTTTAATGGCCCGCTGCACCTCGATGGGCAGATCCTTGTAATCCGGCTCCCGGTCGTGGCCTCTTCCCGTTTTTTCCTTTGTTCCCTGAAATTGTTTTATGGCCTGCTGCATCTCATCGGGCAGCCCCACACCATGGGATTTCTTCTTCGCCTCCGTGCCGCTGCTTTCTTCCATGCGGCTTTTAATCAGACCGAAGAGCGCGATGAGGAGAATGGGAAGGAGGCTGTTCATTCACGGGCCTCGTCGATTTTCTTTTTGTCTCCGCCGGCGATGGCTTCCCGCATGGCCGTGTCGCTCTTTAGGTTTTCAAGCTCGTAGTAACCGCCCACGGAGAGATTTCCGGACTTTAATGCTTCCGCTAAAGCCCTGGGCACTTCCGATTGGGCTTCCACGACGCGGGCGCGCATGGCTTCCACTTCGGCGCGCATTTCCTGTTCCCTGGCGATGGCCATGGAGCGGCGTTCCGATGCCTTCGCCTCGGCGATGCGCTTGTCCGCCTCCGCTTGGTCCGTTTGCAGGCGGGCACCGATGTTTCGCGCCACGTCCACGTCGGCGATGTCGATGGATAAAATTTCGTAAGCCGTGCCAGAATCCAATCCCTTTTCGAGGACCACACGGGAAATATTATCCGGGTTTTCCAACACTTCCTTGTAGGTTCTCGACGAGCCCACGGTGGTGACGATGCCTTCGCCGACACGGGCGATAATGGTTTCTTCACCGGCCCCGCCGACGAGGCGGTCGATATTGGCCCGCACCGTAACTTTGGCGATGACCAAGACCTCGATGCCGTCTTGGGCCACGGCGGAAATCTTCGGCGTCTCGATCACTTTCGGATTGACGCTCACTTGCACCGCTTCCAAAACGTCTCGACCCGCCAAGTCGATGGCGGCGGCCTCTTCAAAATTCAATTCTATGTCGGCCCGTTGGGCGGCGATAAGCGCATCAACAACGGCGTCCACATTGCCCCCGGCCAGGTAGTGGCCTTCGACAGAGCCGATGTTTAAGCCCATGCCGGCTTTCGTGGCCTTGATCATGGGGTTGACGATTCGACGGGGTTTTACGCGGCGCAGGCGCATGCCGATGAGGTCGCTCATCCGCACTTTTACGCCGGAGAAAAAGGCCGTCACCCACAGACCGATGGGCACCATGGTGAGTACGACGAGTAAAAAGACGACGATGACAAAGGCGATGATTGCGCCGAAAATAGTACCGAGTCCCATTGGAATCCCTCCTGTAATAAGTCATTGATTTTTACTTCGATGTTCTGATAAGTACGTGCATCGAAAGAGGCGGAGCGAAATCAGTCCACCTCTCTCACGGAAATGGTGCGCCCGCGAACGGACACGATCTCGATTTTGCGGTGGCCTTCGATTAAGGGGCCGGTGGAGCGCACGGTAACTTCCTCGCCGTTAAATTCCCCGATCCCTTCCGGGCGCAACTGCGTTCTTGAAAGGCCCACGTCCCCCACTTTCCACGGCATGAGCTTTTCCCTTTTAGGCGTGTCTTGCCCCATGAGGCGCTTCACCATGGGCAGGCTCTCGCCTTTTTCCCACAGCCCCCGAGCCATTAAGAGCACGACGACGGCGGAAAGAAAAAAAGTGAGCATGGCCTGCACGCCATTGTCCATGGCCAGAGCGAGGGAGATAAAAAACAAAGCGATGCCGCTGATGCCTGCGATGCCAAAGCCCGGCACGATGGCCTCCACGAGGACGAGGACGCCGCTCGCCAAAAACAAAAGCAGGGTAATAATCGACGCCGCGCCGCCGAAGATTCCCGTGATGAAGTAGATCAGCATGGCGGCCACGCCGAAGATCCAGCTTTTTGAAAATTCTTTGGAAAAAAGGGCGTAGGTAAAACTCGCCAGGCCCACGATGACCAAGGCCGATCTGAGCCAGGGCAGAAGGTCGGCGCCGGGGCCCGCCGCGTAAACCGGCGTCGCCGCAAAAAGAGAAACAAGCGACGTTAAAAAAAATTTCATGCCCACACCTCCCCATTTATTTATACCCGAGGAAATTATGCGTAATCGAAAGTAACCCGGAGAGGCTCTCCGGGTTACTTTAATTTAAAATGCGATTGACGATTGCGTTAACCGCCTTGCCGTCGGCGCGACCTTGCACTTTCGGCATAATGTTTTTCATGAGAAGACCCATTTGTTTTTTCTCCGTGATGTTGTTTTCTTCCATCACTTGGCGAATCAACTTTTCAAGCTCTTCTTCCGATAATTGTTCGGGCATGTATTTCATGAGAACGTCGATTTCCGCCTTCGTGCTTTCGACCAAATCGTCGCGGCCGGCTTTTTCGAATTCTTCGATGCTTCCCCGGCGTTCCTTGATTTCCTTGGACAGCACTTTGAGTACGCCTTCGTCGTCCAGTTCGACGCGTTCATCCACTTCTTTTTGTTTAATCGCGGCGCGCACCATGGTGATCGTATCTTTCGCTCTCTTATCCTTCGTCTTCATTGCAGTTTTTAAATCCCGCATTAAGGTTTCTTTTAAAGACAAAATAACACCTTCTCAATTAGTATTTACGTTTTTTTCTGCGTGCTTCCTCAGATTTTTTCTTACGCTTTACACTGGGTTTTTCGTAGTGTTCGCGCTTGCGAACTTCTTTCAAAACACCACTGGAAGCACATTGTCTT
>QWCE01003540.1_pt1 | contig 17115 bp, 13 predicted proteins | sample 1972531 | NCBI WGS metagenome assembly QWCE01 (sample SAMN09866716, study PRJNA288562) | Human gut metagenome isolate term4_stool, whole genome shotgun sequencing... | reverse complement strand
TTCTTTATTTTTATTTTTTTATTTTTTAAAACGCTTAATGTATATTCATCTTTATCTTTTATTTCAGTTGAAATTTCAAATTTTTTAAGTTTATATATTAAAGTTATTGAAATTAAAAAGCTAGAAATATATATATACTTATTTAAAAATTGCCACAATTTGGGATATTCTTTTATAACATCAAAATTATTTATTGACCCTTTTATTTTAAGACTTTTTAGCTCTGATAATTTTCCAAAAAAATTATATTCTATTAAACAAATAAATAATGAATATAATATTGACTTTATTAAAGCTTTAAAATTAATGTTTTTCATTTTATATACCTTTTATATTATTTTCTTTCATCTTAATTTTGCTACCTTGTACATTATGGAGAACATATTTTTCGAAAATATTATAAGCTAAATAAAATAATATAATTGTATTAATAATTATTATTATGATAAAAATTTTTACACGTTCACTCAATTTAAATCTCCTTTTTCCATTTTTTTATTTGAAGCATTATACCAGCTTTTTCATTTTTGTCAAATGTATTTTTTAAAAATCTTTTTCAAATATTCTTAATTGTTTTTAATTATTTTTATTTTACACATATAAAAAAACCTTGACACTATGTCAAGGCTTTTAATATCTCTTACAACAAATATATCTATGTTTAATATACTTTTTTGCAAAACTCTTTCCCATCTCTAGAAAAATCATACATAATATTTTTAATTTTTCTTGTTAAAACTATATTATTTTTTTGACTATTGAATGCAGCTACAGCTTTTTCTAAGTCGTTCTCATTTTCTAATATTCTCATAATTTCAAGTGAATTATATATGTCTCTTAATCTATAATTTTTAAATGATTTTTCAACCTCTTTTTTCCACTGTTTTCTTTTCTCTTTATCAATTAGCTTAAATCCTTCTTCTATTAGATTATTTTTTCTTTCTTCTTCTCTTTTTTCTTCTAATTTTAGCCAATTAATTAGTTCTTCATTTTCTTTTTTACGCTTTTTAATATATTTTTCTTTTGTATATCCTGTAATTGTTTTATATACTTTATCAAGTGTAATGTTTTTAGAATATATATTAATACCTAAACGATTTATATATACATTTTCTGAGTTTTCATCAGCTCTTTTTAGTATCTCATAAATTTCTTCAATGCTTAAATATGGACTAACGAAAAGTTGAGTTGCCACTTTTTTATTTTCATCTTTTTCTTGTCCTTTTCTGATTAATCTTGCCATTTCTTGATCTGTCATTAAATACTCCTATAATTCTTATTTCTAATTAAACATATTTACATTTGTTTTACTTAAAGTACCAAAAATTTTTAATACTTTTATCAATACTACGCGTATAATTATAGCATATTTATGTCTTTTTTTCAATTATTCATAATTTATATTTACTTATATTATTTTTAATAGTATAATATTATTCCAATAAAAAATAGAAAAAGGAGCATATTTCAATGCTCCTTTTTTAGTATAATAAAACATAATATTTTTTACTTTTTAATCATCCTTCTTACTTCTTTTAATATGAATCTTTATTTTAATTACTAATAATAAAAATAATATTAGAATAAAAATAAATATATAGATACCACTTTTATCTTCACTTTTTATATAATTATCTTTTTTTAATTCAGATGCATAAGTATACTTAATCATACTTATTTTTTGTTTTTGTATATTTCCAATTATTGATTGACTGCATCTAGAATAGATTTTTTCTAAATTATTTTTATTTTTTGTTATAAGCTTAATACTATTTTCATCGTTTTTCTCTTCCATATATTTTATTAACTTTTCATCTAATTTTATATGATTACTTACTATATTCAAAAAAGAAATTTCATCCCATTTATCATTTTCTAAAGCTTCTTTACACTCTTTTATATATCTAATACATCCTAACTTCTCTTGTTCTGTTAAATATAATCCATTCGTATAAAATTTAAGGATAAATGCATTTAATTCAATTTCAAATCTCTCTCTTATATTCTCATATGGAACCTCATCATTTCTATTTATATTTCCCACTCTATCTATAGGTTCTGTCCTTTCTATTAAAGTATCTATTATATATTTTACTTCGTTATTTTCATAAATATAGTAGAAATCAACAATACTATGACTTTCTTCTTTGATATCTTCTTTTGCATATGATGTTGAATTTATTGTTGATAAAAATATCATAGCAATTAGTAATATTTGTATAGTTTTCCTTAATGCCTTTATAATATGCCTCCTTAATAACCATTAAACAAAAATATTATGTTTTCTCCGAAATCCTTAATTATAGGATTTCTAATTTAAATATACATAATAATTTTACCATATTAACATTATTTTATCAAATTTTAATTTATCTAAAAAATTTGTTATATAATTAATATAGTATTCAACTTCCTGTTATTTTATTGTATTTGTGCATTATTTAATTTTTTTAGCAGTTGATAATTTTTTTATTGTATTATAGTATAAATTTAATATATGAAATTGCTGCAACACTATAATAATTGACATTTTAGCATTTTTCTATTATAATTAAGTAGTGATTAAATTTGGAGGATTTATGAAAAACGCATCGAAAAGAACGTTATTACTTATAATAATGTTAATTGTTGTATTATCAGTTTCGGCTTATGCAACAAAAATGGATATTATTAAATCTGAAATAATATTCCATGATGGTAGTAAGCTATCATTTGCTACCAAATCGAATAAAAATGCAGAAGAAATACTGAAAGAAAACAATATAGTCCTATTAGATGATGAAGTAATTAAAGAATCTAATGAAGGTGATAAAAAAATTATATACATTGATAAAAAGAACTCAAATGAAAATATTGTTAAATCAGAAAATTTTAAAGAGATATCTTCTGAAGTCATAAGAAATGATAACTCATCTATTATTGAAAAAATTGAAATTGAAACAATAGAAATACCTTTTAATACAATTACTAAAGAATCTAAAAATCAAGATAATACAAGATCAATGGTAATTCAAATAGGTGAAAATGGAATTAAAGAAATTAAATATAAAAGTATATATAAAAATCAAGAATTAATAGACAGAAAAATTTTAGAAGAAAAAGTTACTAAAGAACCTAAAGATAAAATAGTACAACTAGTTCCTAAAGTAACATCAAGATCTCTTTCAAGAGTTAACATACCACCAGGTGAAGCAAGAGCAGCATTTGAACAAGTATGTGCTGAAAAAGGTGTTTCTGCATCTGAAAGAAATGCTTGGGCAGAATTAATAAGTAGAGAATCAGGATGGAGAACAACTGCTACAAACAGAGGAACAGGAGCTTATGGACTTCCACAATCACTACCTGGTAGAAAAATGGCAACACATGGTTCTGATTGGAGAACAAATCCAAGAACACAATTAAGATGGATGTATGATTATACAAAAGGCAGATATGATTCTTTTGGAAATGCACTTAGTATTCAAAAAGATAGAGGTTGGTATTAAGACTTGAAAAATATAATTAAATATATTAATATAAAGATATTACTTTAATGTAATATCTTTTTTGTTCTCGTAGCTCAGCTGGATAGAGCACTCGCCTCCTAAGCGAGGGGTCGGAAGTTCAAATCTTCTCGGGAACACCACTATAATCATAAAAAAAACTGTAATAATTAAATTACAGTTTTTTATTTATGTTTTACCTTTTTATTATATTATTCTTCATCTTCTACAACTGTCTCAATACTTACTACTTTTGAATCTTCAGTTGTTTTAATAAGTCTAACACCTTGTGTTGATCTACCTAAAACACTTATATCTTTAGTATGTATTCTAATTATTGTTCCAGTATTTGTTATCATCATTACATCTTCATCTGCATCACCTGTAACTAATCTCATTCCAATAATGTTACCTGTTTTTCTAGTAATCTTATATGTTAAGACACCTGAGCCTGCTCTTTTTTGTGGTCTATATTCTTCTAATTCTGTATTTTTACCAAAACCGTTTTCTGTAATTGTAAGTAACATCTTATCTTTTTCATTATCTTTGAATATTCCCATTCCTATAATACTATCTTCTTCAGATAATTTCATGCCTTTAACACCTTGTGATGATCTACCAGTTTCTCTTACATCTTTTTCATCAAATACTATTGCTTTACCTAGTTTTGTAACTAAAATAACATTACTATTTCCGTCTGATAGTTTTACAGATATTAAATTATCATCATCTTTCAAATTAATTCCTATTAATCCAGATTTTCTTGTTGAATTGTATTCAGATAATTTTGTCTTTTTAATCATACCTTCTTCTGTTGCCATTAAAAGATATGTATCATCTTTAAATTCAGATATTGCTATAACCGCTTGAATAACTTCATTTTGTTCTAATTGTAATATATTTACAATTGCAGTACCTTTTGCAGTTCTTCCGGCTTCTGGAACTTCATATCCTTTTATTTGATGTACCTTACCTTTGTTTGTAAAAAATAATAATGTATCATGAGTTGATGCAGTAAATATTTCTTTTACAAAATCATCATCTCTTGTAGTCATTCCAGTTATACCTTTTCCACCTCTATTTTGACTCTTATATGTATCTACAGGCATTCTTTTAATATATCCAAAATGTGTCAATGCTATAACTGTTTGTTCTTCTTTTATCAAATCTTCTATGTTTATATCATAAGTATCATCTTGTACTGGAACTATTTTAGTTAATCTTTTGTCTCCAAATTTTTCTTTTACTTCTTCTAGTTCTTCTTTTATTATTTCATATTGTCTTGATTCATTAGCAATTATTTCTTTTAATTCTTTTACTAATTCCATTAACTCATTATATTCTTCTTCAATCTTTTCACTTTGAAGTCCAGATAAGGTTTTAAGTCTCATATCTAATATTGCTTGTGCTTGTATATCAGTAAGACCAAATCTTTTCATTAATCTTTCTTTTGGATCATCATATGAAGATCTTATTATTCTAATAACTTCTTCGATATTATCTATAGCAATTTTAAGTCCTTCTAATATATGTAGCCTTGCTTCAGCTTTGGCTAAATCAAATTTTGACCTTCTAATTATAACTTCTTGTCTATGATCAACAAAAATTTTAATCATATCCTTTAATGTAAGGACTTTTGGCTCATTATTTACTAATGCTAAGTTAATTATTCCAAAAGTATTTTGTAACTGAGTATGTTTATATAATCTGTTTAATATAACTTGTGCATTAGCATCCCTTTTAAGCTCTATTACTATTCTTACTAAATCATTTCTATCTGATTCATCTCTTATATCAGATATTCCTTCAATTTTTTTATCTTTAACAAGATTTGCCATTGTTTCTATTAGTCTTGCTTTATTAACTTGATATGGTAATGATTTTATAACAATTCTTTGACGTGTACTTGACATTTGTTCAATATCAGCTTCACCTCTTAACTTAATCTTACCTCTACCTGTTTCATAAGCTTCCTTTATTCCACCTTTTCCAAGTATTAATGCACCAGTAGGAAAGTCTGGACCTTTTATATATTTCATTAATTCATCAATTGTTATATCCTTATTATCAATATATGCAATACATCCTTCTACTATCTCTGTCAAGTTATGTGGTGGTATATTTGATGCCATACCAACTGCTATACCAGAACCTCCATTTACTAATAATTGTGGTATTTTAGTAGGTAATACTGTAGGCTCCATTTTTGTATCATCATAGTTTGGCATAAAATTAACTGTCTCTTTTTCTATATCATCTAACATTCTTTCTGCAAGTTTTTGCATTCTTGCTTCTGTATAACGTTGTGCTGCAGGTGGATCACCGTCTATTGATCCAAAATTACCATGTCCATCTACTATAGGATATCTCATTGAAAAATCTTGAGCTAATTTAACCATTGCATCATATACTGATGCGTCACCGTGTGGATGATATTTACCTAAAACATCTCCTACAACAGTTGCAGATTTTCTATATGGCTTATTTGAAGCATTTCCGGTATCATGCATAGAATATAATATCCTTCTATGTACAGGCTTCAATCCATCTCTTGAATCAGGCAATGCTCTAGAAACAATAACACTCATTGCATAATCTAAATATGCTGTTTTCATTTCTTTTGCAACTGGTCTTTCAATTATTTTTCCTTCATTATGTTCTACTTCTGTATCTTTACTCATTTTTTCCTCTTTCAAATTGTTATATTTACTATATAAGTATATCTAATCAAGTATTAATTTTCAAGGATAATATCTATCTTGATACTATAATTATGCTATATTTTTTAGAAGTTCATCTAGTCCTTCATATTCAAAATCATTATTTTCAATTATAATTTTATGAATGTTATTTATTTTTTCTATATTATTCATTATTTTTTCAAATTTAACTATTTCACTTTTTAGATTATTTATTATTTTTATTTCTTTTTTCATTGCAGAAACATCTTTATTTTCAAATGATTTATACCATAATTCTTGATGTTTTTCTATTTTTTCTATTTTTTTAACTTCTTCTAACATTTTATTTTTAATATTATTTGAAATAGTATTGATTGTAGTAGTCTTTAAATTTTTAATTAATTTAGACATATCTTTAGTAATAATTCCTTTCTTTCTTGCTACATCTATTCCATAATTTAATCCTTTTGATATACTTTTTAATATTCCACCTTTTTTTATAGCTATATCCATTTCTTCTAAATTATTAAAATTCCCACTTTTTATTCCTAAAAAGCTAGCACCAAATTCTTTTACTTTTTCTACAAGTGTTTTCATTCCATTTTTAAATCCATTTTTTATTATAGAATTTTTAATATCAATAACTTGATCTTCTATTAAATTCGGTAAAGCAGCTCTTATTCCTGTGTCAACAGCAAAATTAATACTTCCTAAAAAAATATCTTTCAAAAAATTGTTTTGACTTTTTCCAATTTCAATATTTTTTTCATCAAGATTAACATTATTTGCTATTTCTAATTCACTTTCTAAGAATTTTTCATTATTATTAATTTCTTGTTTGTTTTCTAAATTATTTAAATCTAAATTATATAATTGATTTAATAAATCCATTTTAGTAATTTCCTTCCATGTATTTTTCAATATTACATAAAGCTGCTATAACTTCTGAAACTTTCATATTTCTTATTTTATTGTAATTTTTTACTTCTTCTTCTAACTTGATTTTTCGATTTCTTTTTATTTTTTCTGTTTTTTTATTTTTAATATATTCTCTTTTATTTTTCTTATCATAATTTTTCTTAAGCTCTTCAAATTTTATTATTTTCTTTTTACTAATCTTATTATCATATGTATCTTCTTCCATTTTTTCTCCTCTTTTAATTGTATTATTTTATTTATTATACTAATTTTCATTATACTTATTATTTTTTTCTTTAACTTCTTCTTTTGCTTTCACTCTCATCATTTCTTTAGTACTTTCTTTAAACATTTCATACTTGCAAATTAAATATATAATTTTCAAAATACTTAATTTAAATATTGCAAATATTCTTTTTTTTAATGAATCATTTAAATCTTTTATTTTTAATATATGATTTATTGCATATCTCTTTATAATTTTTCTTATTTTTATTTTTACTATTTTAGCTTTATTTTTTATTTTTTTACTTGTCTTATTCTTATTTTCATTTTCATTTGATTTATTAATTTCATAAGCTTTCTTTGATATAACATTACCTGTTTTTTTAAATATTATAAGCCTTTCTTTTAATTCTTCTATATTTTCAATATTGAAATTTTGTGTGTCAGTAGTTGTTCCTCCTTTTTCTAAATTTTTTTTATTATAAATTGCTTTTTCTTTTGTATTATATTTATTTAATTTCAATATATCTTTTTTCTCTGTATTTTCTAAAAATACAATTAATTCATTATAGCTTTCAAATAACTTAATTTGCTCAAAGAACTTTAACTTTTTTAATAAATCTTTATTATTACTTATTAATAAAATTTTTATTTTCTTATATTTATTAATAACATTTTTTATTATTAAATATAATCTTTCTGAACCTATTATATCTTCTGAAACAAACAATCTTTCTATATCAGGATAAACATTTAACATATCTAATATTCCTTCTACATAATAAATATCTTCAAAAATGATATTTTCATTAATGCTAAAGTATTTTTTAATTTCTTCATTTTTATTACTATCTGCAAATGCAGTTATTATTTTCAATTATATTCTCCTGTTATTATATTTTGTTCAAGTTCATTTGAAATTACTTTCATTAATATGTGATTATTTTCTACAATAAGCATACACTCGCCTTTTTTTAACGCCTTTATATATATTTTTTCATTGTCAGATATTTGTATATTTTCTGAAAGTATTTCTATATTTTCTTCTTCCAAAGAAAATATTGCTTTTATACTACTATTGCTTAATATACTTCTACCAAGTGTTCCATCATCTAGACTAAATAAATCTCCAATATCTTGAGTTATTGCTACTGCTGCGCCTTGTCTCTTTCTAATTGTTTTAAAGATTTTATATACAAAACTTGCTGTCTCTTTATTTGAAGTTGCTCCTATTATTCTCCATATTTCATCTATATATATTATTTTGTTTTTATTATTATTTTTAGATATTTTATTCCAAAATGCATCAATAAAGATTGACATTCCATATTTATAATTTTCTTCACCTAGATCAGTTATATCTGCAACTAAAAGTTTATTATCTAAATTAACATTAGTATGATGGTTAAAATAATTTAAAGAACCACTTATAAATGTTTTTAGTCTTATACTATATTTCTCTAATTTATTATCTTTTATCATTTCATTATATATATCTTCTAAAATAGGTAAATAATATTTAGTTTTTTTGTTTTTTTCTTTAGTTTCTTTTTCTTTTTCAATTAATATTTTCTTTGTTTTTTCATCATCAAATGTTATTCCATATTTTTTATATGCTAATATTATACAATCTTCTATTTTTGAATAATCACTATCCGTAACACCTTCAAATATTAAATAGAAAAAACTTTTTACATCATTTAACTTTGTTCTCAAAATAGCTATTTCATTTTCTTCATATTTTAAATAATTTATATCAAGAATATTTATATAATTTTTAGAATTAGGACCAATTTTTATTATGCTGCCTCCTAGAAAATTACATATTTCCTTATATTCACCTTCAGGATCTATAACATATTGCATACTATCATTCAAATATTCTCTTAGTATATTAAGTTTTGTAAAATAAGATTTTCCTGATCCTGAAGTTCCAAAAATACACATATTTCCATTTTTATACTTATCTCTATCAAATTTATCAATTATAACAAGTGAATTATTTGCTGTTGTTTTTCCATAAAGTATTCCAAAATCATCACTAATAGTATTAAATATAAAAGGGTAAGTAGCAGCTAAACTAGAAGATAATATATTCCTTTTAGTTACACATGAAACTATTTTATCATTTGAACTTATTGGCATTACTGACTTATACGCTTCTTCTTGTCTAAAATTTGATTCTCTTATTTCAAGACCTGCAGAAACACAAATTCCTTTTAGCTTTTGTATGGAGTTTTTTAGTTTTTCTAAGCTATTTTCTATAACAGTTATATATGTGTATATATAATATATTTCTTCATTAGTAGTTTGTAATTTTCTTCTAATATATTTTGCATCATTATATGAATATGAAACTAAATCCACATCTTGTCTATTTTCTGCTATATCCCTAAGTGTTGCACCTGAATTTCCGATATAATATGTAATTTCTTTTATTGTTTTATATTTATTTAATTTTTCATATTTTATATTCATCTGCATTGAAATTTCTTCTTGAATAATATTTTTAAAAATAATATCTTCAAAAATATTATTGTAATCTACCACTAAAAATGTTGTAATATACTTTCCTTCTATTTCAATATATTTTGGATTACTCAAATCTATATATGTTGGACAAATACTATCAATATTACTTTTAGCACCTTTTAATAATTCCAATTTGATATTTCTTCTCCTTCTTTTTGTCTAATTGTTGTTTTTAAAAATTCTAATAATTCATTATTTTTTAATTCTTTTACATTATTACCGCATCTTTCTATCATCTCCTTTACAATTTTTATATTTTCTTCTAATTTAATTTTTTCTTTAATTAGATTTTCATCATTTTTTATACTCTTATAACTATTTCCTTTGTTTTTATGAACTTTTTCATCAATTTTGGTATATATTATTATATAGAATGCTTTTGAAGAAGATTTTGATACTTTGATTAAACTTTTTAAATATTTTATATACTCATTTGCAAGTAAATTTGTATTATATGTATCATATATATTTTTATCATCATTTTCTTCAATATTTTTAATTATTTTAGATATATTTTGCTTTATACTTCTACAAATTATTTCAAATTTAAAATCACATGTTCTAAGCATAGAGCTATATGATTCAATTATAGATGCTTTTTCTAATTTGCTTTTTAATTCATAATTGATTGGAAATATTCTAAGTACTTTAAAAACTTTATCTTTTGTACAATAACTTTCATTACCAATTTCAGTTATTTCAATCCATTTTTTTGTATTTATGTTTTCCTCCTTTTTTTGTGAAAGCATTATAGAGTAATTTCAAATATTTGTCAAGCAATTTTTTAAAATTTGCATTTACCTTTTGAAATAACCAATTTTGTTAATTTATAGTCCTTATGTTATTAAATGTATAAAATTAAGGCATCAAAAAAATACATCCTTTTTATTAAGGATGCATTTTTATTTTAAATTTTTTTCTTTTTCTTTTCCTTTTTTACACTTAATTTTCACATATATTTTTAATCAATTTTTCATATTGACTTACAAGCCTGTCAAAACTTTCTATAGATATATGTTCATTTATTTCATGTGCAGTAACAGGTCCAGCTCCTAGTATGATCCTATTTTTTGCATCTATTAAGCTTGCTTCTGTTATAAAACTACTTGCATGTTTCTCGTCTAAAAAGTCTATATCATTATTAAATGGATATAAACAATCTCCATAACTAACATCTCCATTATATTTTTTTGCAATTTCTTCTAATTTCATTTTTAACATATCAAGATGTTCTTTTTTAGATATTCTTGAATCTATTAACATTATAGTTTTATCTGGTATAGCATTTTTAATATCACCACCTTCAATTTTTGTAAGTGAAAAAGTAGTTTCTGCTACTGGGAATAGTTCTTCTTTATCTGCTTTAATATTTTCTTCATAATATTTATTTATTTCATTAAAAAATTTTATAGCATTAACATTACTATTAATTCCTTTGTTTGGCATACTTGCATGTGTTCTCCTTCCTTCAAATTCCACTTTAATTTCAAGTATTCCTTTACAGGCTGTGTCTATCATATTATTAGTTGGTTCACCAACTACAATATATTCTGGAAAACTTTTTTCATTTTCAATTACTTCATAAGCTCCTTTAAATGAAATTTCTTCATCATATGTTATATATATCTTTATTCCTCTTTTTAAATTTTTCAAATCTATTTTAGAAACAGCTTCTAAAAATGCAGCAAGTGTAGATTTTGTATCACATGCTCCTAATCCATATAGCATATTATCTTTTTCTTCAAGTATAAATGGATCAGTGTCCCATGCCTCTTTATTAACTTCAACTGTATCTGTATGAGATAAAAATCCTAATTTAAAATCTTTCCCATATTCACATATTAAAGATTTTCCTTTATATGATACAGTAAATCCTAAACTTTCAACTTCTGATTTTATATATTCTATTATTTCTTTATTTTCCTTATCTTTTATTGTATTATATCCTACTAATTTTTTTAATATCTCTTTTCCATCTTTTTCCATTATTTCTCCTTAATTATATATATTATTATACATTTTTCTTTTAATTTCAATAATAAAAAAATAGTACAATAATATTAATATTGTACTATTTAATGTTTTTATCTGCTTTCATATATTTATCTTTTAATTTTATACGATGCTATTACTTTGTTTAAAGTTTCTATCATTTTTTCTATATTTCCTTCATAGAAACATCTAACTTCTGGAATCATGACTTGATCTACAGTTTCTTCTATATTTTTTCCAAATTTCTTTTGAAAAGTTTTATCCTGTGTGTTTATTTCTAATTCATTTAATATATTAAGTAAATATAACAACCCCGGTTTATCTGCTTCAACATTTAAGTCTATTGTTTCATTATCGTATTCTGTAATCAACTTAACTAAAAGACTATACAATTTCTCCCTATTTGGTCTTTTCATTTCTTCAATGTATTCAAAACTTCTAGGTGTTTTAGTAATTTGCAAAATTGTATCCATATTTTTATCTCTGCAAAGTATCATACCCGATTTTTGTGCTAATTTATTCATTTCAGAATCTTCAACAGTTCTTAAATATACATTTTGATATCCCTTTTCTTTCATTTTATTCAAAGCAAAATATAATAATTCTGTTTGAATTCCTCTTCTTCTATAGCTTGGCAAAGTCATTGAATCTGAAATATATGCCATTTTAGAAGTATCTTTTATATCTATTGGGTGCTCAGTTTCTTTTGAACCTTTCCAAGATAATAAAGAAACTGGATAACTCTTACCTTTTTCATATTCTACTTTTGCCACATACGCTCCGCCTTGATTAAATTCATTATAATATTCTAAAATATCATCTAAACTTAGTAATTCATAAAAAGGCTTTGTTGCAAACCATTCTTGCATTACTAGCCAATTCATTTTATCCGCATTTTCAATAATTAGATTTCTTCCTGAGATCTTCTTTACATTTTTTTCCATATTTCCTCCCTTCTCTATAAAAAATTATCTATAGAGTTATAAAATGTAGTGCATTTTTAATTATGCATATTTATATTATAACATACTTTTTTAAATTTACATAATGTTTTTTGGATTTTTTTTAATTTTCCTTATTAATCAACTATATTTTAGGTATTTTTTATTATTTTTTTCTTAAATTAAAAATCAACCTAAATATGTAAACTAAATACATATTTAAATTGATTCTTTTAATATTTTTCATATATTAATCTAATACTTTCAGTAATATACAATTTATCTTAATTTATATATCTAAATTAGTAACTGTACGTGCGTATTTAGATATAAATTCTCTTCTTGGAATTACTTCGTCACCCATTAAAGTAGAAATAATTTCATCTTCATAGCTTGCATCTTCTAAAGTAACTTTTATTAGTGTTCTAGTTTCTGGATTCATTGTAGTATCCCATAACTGCTCTGCATCCATCTCTCCAAGTCCTTTATATCTTTGAACTTTTGCTTGTTCTCTTTCTTCTCCTAATCCTTGAAGTACTTGTTCTAATTCTTTATCTGAATAACAATATCTTTCTTTCATACCTCTTTTTTCAACTTTATATAATGGAGGTTGTGCTAAATATACATGTCCTTCTTCAATTAGTGGCTTCATATATCTATAGAAGAATGTTATTAATAATGTTCTAATGTGTGCACCGTCAACGTCGGCATCAGCCATTATTATTACTTTCCCATATCTTATTTTTGATACATCAAAACTATCTCCAATTCCTGCACCTATAGCTTGGATTACTGGTGTTAATTTATCATTTCCTATAACTTTGTTAATATTTGCTTTTTCAACATTAAGCATTTTACCCCAAAGAGGAAGTATTGCTTGAAATTCCCTATTTCTTCCACCTTTAGCACTTCCACCTGCTGAGTCTCCCTCAACTATGTAAACTTCAGATATTTTATTATCTTTTGTTATACAATCTGCAAGTTTTCCTGGAAGTGAATTACTTTCTAATGGGCCTTTTCTAGATGCTTCTCTTGCTTTTCTTGCTGCTTCCCTTGCTTTTCTTGCACCTAATGATTTATTTACAATTGTTTTTGATATACTTGGATTTTCTTCTAAATACCATCCTAATTGTTCACTTACTAAAGTTTGTACTGGCCCTGAAACTTCAGAATTTGTAAGTTTTGTTTTTGTTTGCCCTTCAAATTGTGGATTTTTAACCTTAACAGAAATTACTGCAGTTAATCCTTCTCTTATGTCATCTCCAGAAAGATTTGCATCTTTTTCTTTTAATAATCCTTTTTCTCTTGCATAGTCATTAATTGTTTTAGTTAATCCCCTTTTAAATCCTTCGACTTGTGTTCCACCTTCAATAGTGTTTATATTATTTGCAAATCCTAAAATATTTTCAGAATATCCGTCATTATATAATAGTGCGATTTCTATAACAACATCTTCTGTAGAACTATCATTTGCAATATATAATGGCTTATCTTGTATTGGCTTTTTAGATCTACTTAGGTATTCAACAAATGATGCAACTCCTCCTTCATAACAGAAATCATCTTCTATTATGTTTTCTGGATTTCTTTCATCTCTTAAAACAATTCTAAGTCCTGCATTTAAAAATGCCATTTCTCTAAATCTATTAGCTAATGTATCATAATCATATTCTGTAACTTCAAAAATAGTTCCGTCTGGTTTAAATCTAACTTCTGTTCCAGTATGTTTTGAAGTGCCTATTTCTTTTAAGTGTTCCACAACTTTACCTTTAGCAAATTTCATTTCATATAATTTACCATCTCTTGAAATTTTTACTTCTGTCCATTCTGATAATGCATTAACTACAGAAGCACCTACTCCGTGAAGACCTCCTGACACCTTATATCCACTATCTCCACCAAATTTACCTCCGGCATGAAGTACAGTATATACAGTTTCTGCTGCAGACAATCCTGTTTTTTTATGTTTGTCTACTGGAATTCCTCTACCATTATCTTTTACTCTTATTATTTCTCCTGGTTCTATGATAACTTCTATCTTGTCACAATACCCTGCTAAAACTTCGTCTACACTGTTATCTACTATTTCATAAACCAAATGATGAAGTCCTCTCTTAGCAGTTGATGCAATATACATTCCTGGTCTTTTTCTTACTGCTTCTAATCCCTCCAATACTTGAATTTGATCTGCATTATAATCATGTTTATACTTTTCCATTTATTCTCCTTATTCTATTATTTTTCCTTCTTCTATCTTATATAATTTTTCACTAACATCTTCTACTTTTATTAAATCAGTTGTTGTAATAATTATTTGTATATTTTCAAAATTAGAAATTATATTATTTACCCTTGTATTGTCTAATTCTGAAACAAAATCATCTAAAAGCAATATTGGCAAAACTCCAGTAACTTCTTTAATTACTGAAAGCTCAGCAAGTTTTAAACTTAATACCGATGATTTTTGTTGACCTTGTGATCCATATTTACTTGCATCTAACGAATTTATTGTTATTATAATATCATCTCTATGTATACCATATTCAGTATATCCTTTTTTAACATCATTTTCTATATTGTTTTCAAATAACTTTTTAAATTCATTTTTGTTTTTAACTTTTGACTTATATTTAAGTTCAATTTTTTCTTTGACATTATTTGTATCACTAATTTTTTTATGTATTTCAACTATATACTTATTTAATAGATCAATATATTCTTTTCTATAGTCATATATCTTATAATTACAATCTAATATTTGATTTTCATATACTTCAATTAATTTTTTTTGTTCTTCTGTCATTTTAATGTTTTTATTATTAGAGAAATATATTTTTTTAAGTAATATATTTCTTTCTTCTATTAACTTATTATATCTATTTAAATATTCTAAATATAATGGTCTTATAGACGAGATTAACATATCAATAAAACGTCTTCTAACACTAGGTCCATCTTTAATTATTGATATATCGTCTGGTTTAAAAAGAACTATATTTATTTTACCGATAAGTGATGAAAGCTTTTTTTGATTAACACCATTTATCTTTATATATTTTTTATTTTTATTATTATCATAAGATATAATTATTTTTTGTTTTCTATTATTTTTTTCAAATTCTAATTCTATAAAGAAAAAGTCTTCTCCAAATTTTAAAATATCTGCATCCCTATTTGTTCTAAAAGATTTTCCATATGAAAACATATAGATAGCTTCTAATATATTTGTCTTTCCTTGTGCATTATTACCATATATTATATTTATATTTTTATCAAATTCTATTTTCATATTTGGAATATTTCTAAAATTTGTTAATTTCAAATTGGAAATATGCATACATTTTAGCTCCTTAAAATTATTCTCTAGTCTTAATTGGTAATATTATATAATTATATGAATTATCATTTTCAATAGGTCTTATAATTGTAGGTGTTTTAGATGTTCCAAAATCAATATATATTTCTTCATCATCTATATTTTTAAGTACATCTAAGAAAAACTTAGGATTAAATTTTAACGCAATTTCTTGCCCTTCTGTTTCAACATTTAATTCTTCTTTTGCTGTTCCAATAACTGACATACATGAAATTATCATTTTTCCTATTTCTAACTTAATATCTACTGGTTCTTTCTTTTCTTTTGCTAAACTAGAAGATGAAATTAGCATAACTCTTTCAAAAGAATTTTGAAGTAAGTTTCTATTTATTCTAATTCTAGTTTCTGTTGGTGATTTAATTACCTCTTTATAATTTAAATAATCACCTTCTAATAATTTAGTTGTTATTTTACAATCTTCTAATATAAATATTCCTTGATTTTTAGAAAATCCTATTGTTACTTCATTAAATGAATCTTCTAAAATTTTTGAAACTTCATTTAATGTTCTTCCAGGTATTACCATTTTAAAAGTATCATTTGACGAAACATTCATACTTCTAATTGCAAGTCTAAATCCATCAACTGCTACAACATTTAATGAATCTTTATCCACATCAAATAGACAACCTGTGTATAACTTTCTTTTTTCATCAGTTCCTACTGCAAAAATTGTTTGTTTAATCAAGTTCTTTAAATTTTTTTGATCTAATTTAATTGTATTTTCTATATCAACTTTTGGAATTTCAGGAAAATCTTCTGGTTTCATAGTTGCAAGTTTAAAATTAGAACCTTCGCAATTAATAGTAAGTAAATTATTTTCATTAATAAAAATTTCAATTTCACTATCAGGTAGTTTTCTAATAATTTCTGCAAATGTTTGAGCTTGAACTACAGTTGAACCTTCTTTTATTACGTCTGCATTTATTTTATATTCTATTCCTAATTCTTCATTATATGTATTAAAT
>QWCE01003535.1_pt1 | contig 17125 bp, 13 predicted proteins | sample 1972531 | NCBI WGS metagenome assembly QWCE01 (sample SAMN09866716, study PRJNA288562) | Human gut metagenome isolate term4_stool, whole genome shotgun sequencing... | reverse complement strand
GATCTCACACATTCCACAACACTATGTTTAATGTATAGTATTCCATTGTTTTTTCCATAGAATGACTATGGTTATATGATACAAGAGATCTCTATCGTTCTCTTTATCAAGGGTTATGTAGTTGCATCGTTATATCTTAATACTTATTTAAAAAAATCCCCAATGTAATACTGAAACCCTTGTCAAAGCTAATTATATAGACCTCTCGGAGCTTTGATTAGTTTACCTCGAGCGTAGTCGAGAGGAGGTGGTGGGGTTTTAGTATTAACTAGCCTCCTAGGCCATAAAGATACTAGAAAAAGATAAAGTGATGGTGAGAGGCCTCATAAATAAAGGACCAAAAATATAAAGAGATTCAAATTCTTAACAAAACCCCAACAAAAAACCAGCAATCCCGGTACTCCGAGTTAGGCTGGTTTTTTCTATTAAAGCTTCCTAGTAAAATCTTCTATTCTTACAAAAACAGGCATGCCGTCTTCGTTTTCTTCTTCAATTTCCCCTGCAATTAGAGGAAGGGCGTAAGATTTAATTTTCTCCTCTAAGGTTTTCTTATCACAAAGCCAATCTTTAGGGATTTTCATCTCTTTGTTGGCTATCTCATCTGGATTTACTTCTGTATAGTAAACCTCATAATTATCCCCCTCTTTTCTCCTAAGGACTGGAACTATATTTGTCTTCGTACTTCCTAAATCTACTGCCCTATAACCAAGTTGGTAGGCTTCTTTGGAGTCAGTCGCAGAAATTGTGGTGTTTGATCTTTGGACAATATTTAATTCCACTGCCCTAGACTTGATAGAAAGCTTATCTCTAACAAGATTTGCAAGTCTTTCTGCCACTCCCGAAACAATTGGATGGTTGAAGCCGTCCTTGGTATTAGCAAAAACTTCTTCAGACAAAACCCCATCAGTATCCCTAAAACCTTCAGCTATAGCAACAAGGAGATTTTTCTCGGTTTTCAAGGCTTCTTTTATATCTCCTAAAAGCTCATCAATTGTCGTCTCATCTTCTGGAATATACAAGAGATTTACAAGGTCTTTGTGATAATTATAATTTGAAACTAGGCTTGAAGCCGCAAGCCAACCTGAGTGGCGTCCCATGATTTCAACGAAAGTCACACTTTCAATATCATAGATATCCACATCACACCTTAAAGACCTCATAGTTCGCGCAATATATTTGGCAGCAGAACCAAAACCTGGCGAATGATCCATCCCCTCAAGGTCATTGTCTATAGTCTTTGGACAACCAACCACATTTATTCCTCGAATATTTTTATAAGCTATGTAAGAATTTAATTTTTTGACCGTATCCATAGAATCATTGCCCCCAATATAGACAAAAAGACCTATATCATTTTTCTTAAGGACATCAAAAATCTTTTCATAAACAGGATTATCAAGGTCACAATCCAGCTTATACCTACAAGACCCAAGGATAGAGGCAGGCCTTGCCTTAAGTTTTTTTGTTATATTTTCCCTTGCAAAAATCTCAGCGTCCACAAGTCTGATATTTTCATTAATGATTCCTTCAATACCATTCATAGACACAAAAATCTTCTCAAATTCATTATCAATACCGCTATCAATAACCCCCGCCAAAGATGAGTTGATAACAGAGGTTGGGCCGCCAGACTGGGCTACAATTAAATTCATTAAATCTCCTTATTTAATACAAAATTCTCTAGATAATAAGCTATACCATCTTCGTTATTAGATTTGGTCACAAAATCTGCAGCTTTTTTTATAGGATCTACCGCATTAGCCATGGCAACGCCAATCCCTGCCACTTCAAACATAGACATATCATTCATCTCATCACCAAAAACAATAACATCTTTTCTATCAATTCCAAAAATCTTACAAGCCTCGATAATAGAAGTTCCCTTGGAAAGACCCAAAGGCATCAGCTCGTAATAAAACCTAGTTGACCTAACTTGCTCAGTCCTATCCCCAAATTTCTCAAAAAGCATCTTGGCAGGCTCGCTGATTTTATCAGGATCTTGGGCAAACATAAACTTATTTGTCGCAAAATCCATATTTTCACTCAGATTTTCCACAACTTTTATTTCCATATTCACAATCTTCGAGTCACGGTTCACATAATAAGTATCAGCCTTATCGGTAATGATATATTCTCCATCATAAATCATAAGCTCAAGGTCAAGATTTTTGGCAAACTCAAGGATTTCCCTAGCCAAATCATGGTCAATAGGATGGTCAGCAAGGATTCTTTCTTCCTTAAAATCATAAAGCTGACCTCCATTAAAAGCTGACAAAATTCCGCCAAACTTACCAAATTCCAAAGCTTCCGCCACATCTCTTAGACCATAAACTGACCTACCAGAAGCTATCATCACTTCATGACCGGCTTTAGTGGCAGAAATAAGAGCATTTTTTGTTTTTGGAGTAATTATCTTCTCATCATTAACCAAAGTCCCGTCAACATCAACTACAATTAATTTCTTCATAAAATCCTAACTTCTTATAAACCTAAGCCTAATCAAAAATCCTAAAAACTTCATCGCCGTAGTTGACCTTGCCCTTAGCAAGAAGCTCCACCTTCTTAATAGATGGATTTGTAATAACAACTGGAGACTCTACACTTTTGCCATAAGCCTTAATCTTTTCTGGATCAAACTCAAGTAAAAGGTCCCCTGGCACAACCTCATCTCCAACTTTCTTAAAAACCTTAAACCCATCGCCATTCATCTCCACAGTATCAATGCCAATGTGCATCAAAATTTGAAAACCGGAAGAATTTTTAATTGCAATTCCATGCCTACCATTTGCAACGATAGTAACCTCGCCAGCACAAGGTGCATATACCTTTGAGTCAGAAGGTACAAACAAAACCCCCGCCCCAACAATTTGCTGGGAGAAAATCGGATCAACGCACTCAGTTATCTCCAAAACCTCCCCCGTCATAGGCGCATAAAACAACTTATCATCATAATCAACCATATAATCCTCTTTCCTAAAAATAAAAACATAGAAAGGGCAAGCACCCTTATAAAAATCAAATAAATTAGTTTAAAAACAAACCTCTAGACTAACTATACCACAAACAAGAATCAACTTCTCTGCGGGAAAGCGTTGGATATAAAATGAAAAATAAATTTTTTACAAAAATCAAAATAAAACTCCCCCACCCACGCTTCCTCTCCTCTCGACTACGCTCGAAGTAAACTTTATGCTCGAGGTAAACTATGGAGAAGTCCCCCCAAGCACCCACGCTTCGACTAAGTGAGCGGGAGCGAACGCATGGAGAAGTCTCTGGAAATATTTATATAAATATTATGGTATAGAGTCTTAACTAACTATGGGATGGTGTAATTTACTTATTTAAGTCTCACCGAGTGTATAACCAGAGCTAGCTTTTATTGTACGTAGGAGATTTCTCCATGCGCTTCGCTTAGTCGAAAAGTAGGTGATGGTTATTTGTACGTTATTTCAAAGTACAAAGATTTTCTTCCTCCCCTCTCGGCTACGCTCGGGGTAAACTTTATGCTCGAGATAAACTAGGGGAAAGTTTTACCCCCAGCGCCCCACGCTTCGACTAAGTGAGCTGGAGCGAACGCATGGAGAAGTCTCTGGACATCGTTATATAACTATTATGGTATAGGAGTCCACGTAAACTTTGAATGAGCAATATTTTTACAAAATTTATCCCGAATGTAGCACCAGAGCTAGCTTTTATTGTACGTAAGAGATTTCTCCATGCGCTCCGCTTAGTCGAAAAGTGGGTGATGGTTTATGGTTTTTTTCAAAGTATAAAATTTTCCCTCAAGCAACAACTCTTTCCTCTCCTCTCGACCTTGCTCGAGGTAAACTAGGGAGAAGTCTCTGGCTGTGTTTATATAACTATCATTGTATGGAAGTCTTTGTAATATTTTCGCTCGAATATGGAAAATATTGTATATGCTTTTAGGCGGTGCTTGTATTATGAATATTTTTTTAATTTTATTTTTAAAAAAACTCCCTTAAAATCAACCTCTTTTCTTGCTTGATTTTAGGGAGTTTTTGATATTTTTTTATTTTACGTAGTATTTCCCGTCAATCTCTTCTATTTTGGAGTTTTCTGGGATTGTTGGGAAGTTTGTTTCTGCTTGTGGGCGGGTTTTGTTTTCGTTTATTGTTCTTGATTTTTTGATTTCTGAGTCGGATTTTAGGAAATAATCGTAGATTACAAAGTCTCCTATATTTTCTATATCCCTATCGCTGAAGTTTATTATTGGATCATCCCAAGTGGTGTCTATATGGTACCAATTTCCCATGATTTTTACCATGTTCCACATATGATCTTCTCCGCTTTTTAGTGATTTTCCAGTCAAAAACTTTGTCTCTAGCCCCGCTTGTCTTGCCATAAGGTCAAATAATGTAGCGTAGGCGTTGCATACTCCTCCGTTGCCGTATAAAATTGAGGCTGGGTGGTAGATTGATACTCCTCCGCTTTCTTCGTTGCTATCGCCTAGGTTGTAGAAGTTTTTCTTTACTATAAAGTCGTGAATTTCCTTGACTTTGGCATACTCTGTAAGACTTGGATCTATATTTTCATTTACCCAAGTTTTGACAAAATCACTTGTTGAGTATTCCATATCGATTCCGACCCTATATTTTACGTCAAAATTTGCCTTTTCTATATAGGTCTTTTTACCTGTTGACTTTAAAGGATTGTAAGTTGTGTCTATCTTTGCTGACCCGTATTGGCCATAGTAGAAATAATCATCTTCACCTGCCACATCTAGGAAAAGTCTAGATATTTTCTTATTTGTACTTACCCTTCCTATAGCGATTGTAAAATAACTGTCTCTATTTTCTAGGTGATCCCTTATTTCATCTCTAATTCTAATATTATCCCTATAGATTGCTTGAAGTTTTTCCACATCGTCTAGCAAGTCTTCCATGTCTTTGATGGCTTCTTTGAGGACTGGGATTTTTTTCTTTGAAATTTTTAGCTTGCCTTCTTTTATAGCATCATTTGCCATTTTCAAAACATTCCTGTGTCTTGTTGTATCTATTTCTATAATTTGTTTTTCACTTTCTACTGATGCTTCTGATTTTTTTAAGGGAAGTAGAAGGCAAATTAATACTGCTAGGGCAAGGCTTAGTCGTTTTATTTTTTTCATTTTCTCTCCATAATAAAATAACTAGCAAGAATATACTAAACCTTATAGATTTTTATATCTTGCTAGTTATATTTTTTATAAAATAGCTTCTGCTGCCCTAATTAAGGCTTCAGATTCCTTTATTAGGTTTAATAATTGATCTTTTATTCCAGCTACCTTTTTTGGTGCTGTTTCTAATAGTAACCTAGCAGCACTTATTCTGATTTTATTTCTATCTACAGCTTCTCTTAATTTTATATTTTGTATAGCCTTATCTGCGTCACGCTTTAGGGCTAGTTTTGCTTCTTGGATTTTGCCTGTAGCTAGGCGAAGCTCATCAAATGTTGCATTGTCGCCTTTTTCTAGCACTGCTCTTCCTTCAGCAACTGCTTGTTGGTAGTTTGCTTTTGATTCTTCTGATACATATGATGTATAGGCTTCAGTGCTTTCTACATTTACACTATCAGTTACAGCAAGGAGGAGATTTTTCTTTTGAATATCGTATTTTATTTCGTCATTTTGGCTTTCAGCTGCATAAACTTCTCTCACATTTGCTTGACCTAGGCCTAGAAAGGCGAAGTTTGCAACTAATAGAGAAATTGCAATTTTTTTAGATAATTTCATCGTTAACCTTTTATACCTTTAAGCTCATTTATAACTTTATCAGCCATTTCTACTAATTCTTCAGATTCTTTTATTAATTTTAGTAGCTCGCCTTTAACATCTTTTACCTTCTCTGGTGCTATATCTAAAAGCAATCTTGCTGCCTCTATAGATGTCTTATTTTTTTCTTTAGCTTCTTCTAGTCTTTTGATTTGTAATTTTTTATCCTTGTCTAATTCATCTTTTTTAACAAGGGCTAATCTTGCTGCCTTAAGGGTTGCGGCAAGTTCTTTGTATTCTTCAGCTGTTTTGATATTTGACTTATCTTCTACACTTGTTTCTGCAAGTCTTAGGGCAGAGATGAAACTATCAAAACTTTTTTGTGTATATTTAGAGCCATCATTTCTAAGTTGGCTTGCTACTGCAATCTCATCTTTTAGAGCTTGTTTACTTTCAAGTGGAGCGTATGTTTTTGTGATAACATTTTTTGCAAGTTTTATTTTATCAGTAACTGCTTTTACCTTTGCTAGTGATACATTTTCATCATCTGCATTGTATAAATAAAATTTATAAGCTTCGTTATAAGCGTCTACATAAGCATCTTTTTCGCTTTTGCTTGCGTATTTGAAGGCATATGACTTGGTAAAGTCTTCATTTGCATTTAATAATTCTTCTAGTTCCTTGATTGAAGTTTTTTCTCCATTTAATGCATCTGAATTTATTCTAAGATCACCCATAGCTGAGTACATATTTAATCTTGCAGTTTCGCTTGCTTTGTTTTTGTCAAGGCCTTTGATTAAATCTTCAGCATTTGTTATAGCATAATCAAATCTAATCTTAAGATAAGGTGATGCATTTATATATTTATAGGTATCTCTAAGTTCATTTGCCTTTTTAATAGCTGCTTCTAAGTCTTCATAGACAGATTTGTAGTCTTTTTCAAGTGTAACAGTTTCTGCTGCATAAGTTGTTTCTATCTTTGGTCCTACCACTGCTGTTGCTAGGGCAAGAGCAAGGAGGATTTTTGTAGCGTTATTCTTTTTCATATTTTCCTTTCATTATATATTTATTTTTCCGATTTATTATTTTTGATCTTTGTCAAAGATAATAAAAAGGCTAGCAAATCACGGATAATAATAATTTGTTAAAATTTTTTATTTATCTTTTTTTGCTTAGCCTCTTTGGTTTTTTAAAGGGTGTCGATTAGAGCTTCTGCTTGTTCGATTAATTGTGTAGAATCTTCTATTAGTTGTTCTAGTTTAGCCTTGGTCTCTTCAGAAAGTGAGTCTGGAGCTTCTTCTAGAAGGATTTCTGCAGCTCTTGCTTGAACTCTGTTGTTAAAGATAGCATCTTCTAATTTTTCCTTATCTGTAACACCAGGATCTGTTTCAGCTTCGCTTTCCTTTTCTTCTTCGCCGTTAGCTTCTTCGTTAACTTCTTCTCCCTCAGCAGCGTCTGTCATTTCAGCGTCTTCTTCTGCTTCTTTTTCGTTTGCTTTTTCATCAACAGTATTTTCTTCTACTTTTGTATCTTCATTATCTTTTGCCTTGTTGTTTAGGCTATCGCAACCTGTTAGTGTTGCTGCGATTAATAGGGCTGCTATGATTTTTTTGTTAGTTATTTTCATTTTTATCTCCTTTTTTGCTTATTATTTTATATATTCCTAGTGCTGCAAGTAGTATAACTCCAACTTTCGCTATACCAGTGACACCTGTCCTCACGATTGAACCTGGATTTGTAATTGTTGATATTGGAAGAGTTGTGGTATTTCCCTGTGGAGCTAAAGTGGTTGTAGTAGTAACTACTTTTTTGTTTATCAAATCGTTTAGTTCTTTTTCTACCCTTAAGGCATCATCCATAGTCATTCCATCTTGAGCTAGGGAATTTATCTTCGCTGCTATGGCCTTTCTATCTTCTGGATTTGCTATTTTTAGCTGGTCTTGTTTAAATCTTTTAGCCAAGTTTTGGATGAAATCACTAAACTTATCTCCATCTAGATTGTTTTTCGCATTTAATAGCTTCTTATAAGCCGCTCTTACTTCTTCTTCGGTAGGATTTTCTTTATTAGCGATCAAATCTTTTGCTTCTTTAAGGGCTAAATCATAGGCATCTCTTAAAGCTTTTTGAGCTTTTTGGTACTTAAATCCACCTTCTTTTAGCTTTTTATCTTGATTTATCAAAGTTGTTAAGTCTTCAAGAAGTTTGTCCCTAGTTAGGTTAGGATTTTTTTCATCTTCTACCTTTTTGATAAATTCCTTGATATAAGTATCATTCATAACCTCATCAAGAGCCTTAAATACCGCTTCCTCATCAGTGCTTTCCCTATAAAGCTTAAGGGCTTTTTCAAGCCTTTCTCTAGATGCTTGGTTGATTGTTTTATAGTCCTTGTGTTTGGTCAAGGTATTTAGTATATGGTAATACTTGTTATTTAAATAAGCTTTTTCACTGATTTTGCCATCCAAAAGATTTCTCGCAGCCTTTATTGCATCTAGAAGATCTTTTGTTTCCTCGCTATCAAAATTACCTGCTTTTTTGTAAGCTTCTGCTGTTTCTATAAGTAGCTTATAGTTTAGTGCAGCATCTTTTATAGTTTTATTTGTGCTAACTGCCGCATTTTTATATTTTTCTGTATCCATATAGGCACGGCCGTCTATAATAGCGTCAGATAATTCTCTAGCCTCGCTAGATATCTCTCCATTAATCTCAGCTCTAGCATTTTCCAATTTCCTATACAGATCATTTAATAAATTTGCATCAGGTGCAGATTTTTTGAGCTCTTCTTTGGCTTGGTTAACCAAACCCATGTAGTTTATGATAGCTTTTTCTTTTTTGCTATCATTTTGAGATTCTTTGTCTACTTCTTTATACTTTTCACTACTTCTAAAATTTTGATCATCATCAACTAATTTTTGAAGTCTACTTGTCAAAAATACCGCAAGCTTATCAAAAGAATTTTTAAATTCTTTGTAGGCCTTATCCAAGTCATCAAGGCTTGCTTCCTTGTTATCTAGAAGCTTTGTAGCATTTTCTCTGGTCTTTTTATACTCATTTTTTGCGTCTTTTTGATTATCTGTATAAATTTGGTCAATCTTTATGCCAGCAGTCTTATCAAGTAGGTCTTTTATAGCTTTTCTTGCCTTATCCTTATCAGAAAATTTATCAAAAGCAGAAAGGGCTTCGTTAATAGCCTTAGAAGCTAAGCTCGCTTCCTCATCTGTAATCTTATCTTCTTCTTTTTTGAGGACTTCACGGGCATTTTCTATTGCCTTGTTAAGCTTAGCTTGCTTATCCATTTCGCCACCTATATAATCAGTGGTTGTTTTGAACTTCAAAGCTTTTTCTAGGTCAGCCTTTAGGATATCTAGCTTAGATTTTTCTGTAGGCCTTTCTCCTTCTATCTTTGCCTTTAGTTCTTTTAACTTATTTTCTAGATCCTCATAGGTTTTGAGGTCTCTTTTTATGCCAATTCCGTAGTTTATAGCATAGGCTTGTGCCTTGGCAATATTTGCTAAATACTCATTTTTAAGGTTTGCATCCTTTATGTTTTTAGTTACTTCATTGCTTTCTATGACATAGGCTCTAAGCTTTTTTATAACTTCTAAGGTTTTCGCTTCGATTTCCTTAGCACTTGGAGCAGGTTTAACAGTATTAAGGTCAGGATCTTTGCCTTCGATATCGGCTTTTGCCTTGGCAGTATCCCTTACAGCCTTGTATAAAACATCGTACTCGACCTCGCCCTTAAGACTTGCCAAAGCCTTATAAGCCTCATCATAAGCTTTCTTTTTACTAGGTTCTGCTATAATATAGTTTGTAGAATTGATAAAATCTTCGTGAGTTTTTATTAAAGTATTTCTATCAGCCTTAAGAGCCTCACCATTCTTATCAGCTGGATTTTCGTAAGTTTTGTTATACTCCTTATCTAGCTTATCTAAAGCGTCCTCACTTGCTGTATAGTCGTTTTCATCAGCTAAAGTTTCCTTATAGGTTTTATAAGTATTGGTCAAATTATTAGTCAATTGGATTAAGTCTTCGCCGTTTAATTTGGCAAGATTTTCCCTATTAAGGTTATCTTTTGCCTTTGCTAAAGCTTCGGAATATTTCTTGTATTCTTCGCTATCTTTTTTATCTTCGTGATTTTTTAACAAAGATTCAAGTTTTATAATACTTGCCTTGAAATTATCAAAGTTTGCCTTTCCACTTTCTGCAAGGGCCTTGTTAGCTTCATCTATTGCCTTGATATGGCCATCTAATTCACTTAAACTTATTTCAGACTTTGACAAATACTCGCTAGCATCTTTCATAACTTGACTAAGGTTATCTTTTTTATCCATGCTTGCCAGGCGGAAAAGATCAGACTTTTTAGTATCTTCAAAATCTTCCACATTTGCCTTTATCAAAGCAGTCTTTTCGTAAATTTCTTTTTCATCAGTCTTAAGACTCGCCGCCTCTATCTCAACAGACTCATCTGCCAAAACATTGGCAGCAGGGCTTATAACAAGTCCAAGAGTCAAGAGACTAGCAATTAATTTTTTGTTCATTTTTCTCTCCTCACAAGCGTTAGCCTGCTAGTGTAATTATAATATATCTAAGCGATTTTGTCAAAAATCCCCCAGATTCCAACGCTTTTAGAGTTTATTTGTACTCTTCTAACATTTTTTCTGCAGCTTTGATTAATTTTTCTTGCTCTACCATTAATTTGTCAATCTTATCCCTAACTCCGGCAATCTTTTTTGGAGCTTCTTTTATAAGAAGTTTGCAAGCTTCTAAGGTATTTTTTGCCTTAAAAACGGCTTTTTCTAGGTCTTTGATTTTCTCTTCGTCCCTTACTTTTACAAGAGCCTTACGTCTAGCCCTAGCCAAATCAAGCTCATTTTTTTTGGCCCTAACTTCCTTATAAATAGAACCAGCTGCTTCATCTATTCCAGAAAGATTTATAGATTCATATATGGCATTGACATATTCTCTAAGTAGCCTATCGTACTCTGCCTTATTTGTGCCTTCTTTCATTTCAAAATAAGCTTTGAGGTAAGTATACAAGTCTTCAGCATTATTTTTACGAATAGTATAGCCATCACCCTCTGCACCGTTCATAAGGTATACACTTAACATAGGTTGTTCTAGGGAAGGAACTACATTTGTAACATACTTGTCAAGCTCTGTCGCAGTTTTATACAAATTTTCTTGGATGGCCTTTTCGTTAGAAACTATCTCCCCTTTTTGGTTTATATAACCCTTAGATGTTTTACGCATAGCTTCATAAACCTTATATAAACTCTTATATTCATCTTCTAATTTAGTGATTTTTTCGTCAACTTCTTTGATTTCAAGATCCACCTTTGAATCAGCCGCCATAGCCACAGATGGTGCTACAAAAGCCATACTCAAGGCAAATGCAAGTGCTTTAAATTTTCTATTCATAATATAAATCCTTTCTTGTAAAATCAAGTGAGACCAATACAATACTTACTTTTATTATACCCCTTTTAGCGAAATATTAGACAAAAAAATATGAAAAATACCCATCTAGAACCTGGGTTAGAGCGAGCAATAAAAAAGGAGCACGACGCTCCTATTTATCTTCTAACACCTCCCTATCGCCACATACCTTCTCTTTCCTGACGACCTTCCTATATAGGACGCCCAGAGATAATTTTCATTTTCGACAAGCCTATCATAATAGACCCTCTCGCCTGGAAAATACATGGCAACTATGGGTGCTTTTGTGCTGGGATATGCCCTCACATTGGCATGCCACCTAATAATAGCCATTCCTATCTTATCAATTGTTTTTACTCTTTCTTTATTCGTATTAAAAACCGGTCTAAAATACCTTTCTCTATTTGACCTAGACCTGTCAAGTACATTTCTAATACCAGTCCTATCAACAATACTCACACCATTTGCCCTATAAGAGCAGTGGATAATCTTATCTTTTTCAAGGAAAATTCCCGTATGCCCATAGGCACCGGCAGATTTTCCCTCAATACCTCTGATAAAAATATCTCCTCGTCTTACCTCTTCATAAGAATAAATTTCCTCCAAAACAAGACCCTTAAGCCTATAAAGACTTTCAGTATTGCCAATTACAGTCCCCTTTGGAAGAAAACCTCCCGCAATCAAAGCGTAATACACAAAAGACGAACAATCATAAAATAATGGACCAAGTCTTGCCGGATAGGCCATAGAATAAGCCACCCTTCCCACTTTGGAAAGGGCGAAATCAATCATTTTTTCTCGTGTCATACTCCTCCTACTTCTTAATTTCCATCAAAATCTCATCAAGCTTGCCATTAATTTGGATAATCAAAATGAGATTCATAACGATGGGAAAACCTACTTGTGATATTAAATCAACAATATCCATCTTACAATCTAGGCTATGCTCGGCTTCCTTTCTCTGAAAAAATCTCATCAAAAAAGCCAAGACCAAGAGAAGAAAAATGCTAATTTCACCTTTCAAAAAACAACTAAAAAAGCTCTAGCCAAGCTAGAGCAAATCGCTATATAATTTTAAAAGCAAAAAATTATTATTCTCCTAATAGAAAGTCGCCTAATCTCCTTTCTATAATTTTTAGCCGGCTACTAATATATAGAAAAAATAGCCTAAATGTCCCGAGATTTTTTCTTAATAATCTCAACTAAATATAAAACTCCTATCATAAGCACAGTCATAACGGCAAAAACAACGGGACTTGGCACATTTTTGAAAAACTCAACTGGGACACTAGTAAGGTAACCATAATTTGCCCCCAAAAGTAAATCTACTAGGAAAATTACTATATTAATCGAAAGACTAATCGCCCCAATTTCCTTAATAGATAAGAAATAACGGTAATTTTCACTAACCAAAAGCCCACAAGCCATAAGGACATAGTGATTTAGAATATAGGTAAGGTTTGTCACATGAGGCCAAGCAAAATCCGAAGGATCCGGCACAGCAAAAGCAATCACAGTCCCAACAAGGGCAAGGTCAGCAAAATAAGTCATAGCCTTCTTCTTCTTAAAAAAGAAAGCAAGCGGCAGACAAATCCCCGCAATCCTACAATGATACAAAGGAAGCCCCTCCATAAGAAAAAGCTTAGAATCATGAGTATACCACCAATACAAAATCCCCTGCAAAAAAACACTTAAAACAAGCAAGCTCCTCAAAACCCACACTTTATATCTAAAATGATAAATCACAAATAAAAATAAAATCAACCCCAAACGCACCAAAGCCATATTAAAAGTAAAGCCAGAATCTGGAGTCGTCCTGAAAAAATAATCCATAAAATTCCTTTCTTATTAATTAATAATTATAACATATAAAAGCAGATTGATAAAGGGATAATTTGTAAAATATTAAAATCCAAGGTAAGACCACCAATAAGTTTAAAGAAATCTAAACCCCCACACCCCATATCAAGTGTTATGTAAGTGCATCGATATTATTTCATGAAAACTCTTCGAATATTCTGGTCTATTGGTTATGGGGTTATATAAGGTGATAATTTTAGAAAAAATATGTTATAATATAAATATCTCCTTACGAAGGAGGTGAGACTCTTGGAGATAATAGCATATTTATTGGAAAATCTTATTTTTCCCTTGTTCGTTGCTATTATTGTTATTTTTATTGAAAAATATATAAATAATGATGACAGTAAAGACAAGTAAAAGAAAAGACGGTAGCTGGAACTACCGTCTTTTTTGTCTTTGATCCTCATGGAGAATCTTAGCATATTTATTTTTCTTGGCTTGACCAAGAGCTTTTTTGATGAGATAAGAGGTGGCTTCTCTTATCTTTATTATATCATTGTTTAGGTGTTTTACAAGGTGTGTTTTTTTTATAAAGGTATCAACGAACGAATTACCAGAGCTAGCTATTAATTGGTCCAGAGATTTCTCCATGCGTTCGCTATCGCTCACTTAGTCGAAAAGTGGTGTATTGTTTTACAAATTCTCAAAGTTTAGATGAGTTATCCTTATATAGCAATGTTTGGCGAAAGCCAAACGAGCCAGGACATTGTCTGTACTCCGAAACCATTTCTCCTAAGACCAAAAACTAAATTCTAATAAAGAAGCCCGTTTAGAAAATCGCACTGTTTGAGCGTAGCGAGTTTGCGATTTTTAGGGCTTTGATGATTAGAATGATAGTAAGGATATCAAAAAAATAATACGAAGCCATTCCCTCTAATAAAGAGGTTTGCCGTAGGCAAACTTCTGGTTTCGCACTCCGCTCAAGGAGCAGTCGGGGGTGTAGCCGAGAGGGGTTTAAGGGGAGGCGGGTCAGGGGGCATCTGCCGCCCCCTAGGGCCTCCCCTTTGAACGGAGCGGTCACGTTAATGACCAAAATTCTATTAAAGATATAATTAAATATTAAATAAAAAAATAATTTATATTGTATAAAGGAAAAAAATATCTACTGCGGTGCTTTGCACCTTGAGAAATTTTGAAAATCGTAAAAACTTTTATTAAAAAGTTTTTACTACCATTATTTTAGGGATTAAAAAACCCCCCTTTTATAAAAAGGGAGGTTTTGTCAAGTGAGTACCCGGGTATTTTATTTTTTTATAAAGGGTTGACTTAAGAGTGCACTCTTAATCTAGTCTTTCCCTTGTGAGTCTAAACTAATTAGTCTCTTTTGCTTGCTGCGTATGCAACTGAAGCTGCTGCAAGGATGCCTGCTACGCCTGCAACACCTGCGATACCTGTTCTAGCGTTGTTACCAGATTTTTTAGCTGGTTTTTCTTCAGGTTTTTCTTCTGGTTTTTCTTCAGGTTTTTCTTCTGGTTTTTCTTCAGGTTTTTCTTCGTCTTTATCTTTGATTAGATCTTGGATCTTGTCAGATTTTTCGTTAAGTTTGTTTGTAAGTTCTTCTGGAGACATTTCTTCTTCGTCTTCAGCAGCGTAAGCTGTAGAAACTAGAGCCATTTCTTTTGCAAGATATTTGTCAGCTAGTTTGATAAGAGCTTTTTGTTCTTCAACTAATTTGTTAAGTTCAGCTTTAACGCCAGCAATCTTTTGTGGAGCTAATTCTTCAAGAAGTTTAACTGCATCAAGAGTTGTAAGAGCTTTTGCTCTAGCAGCTTTTAGTTGTTCAATGTTGAATTTCTTTGGAGATTCAACTTTAGCATCTTCTGGTTTAACTAGTTGGATACCATTGTTACCAATTTGAACTACATAGTTATATGGTTTTGCTGCTGCTTCAAGTTCATCAAGTACATCTTTATATGCTTTAACAATTGGATTATATTTATCTTCTACTTCTTCAAGATTTAATTTAGCTGCATCATATTCATATTGAGCTGCAACATATTCAGTGTAAACTTTTGCAGATTTAGAATCTTTTTCAGTATCTTTTAGATATTTTGCAATTGCGTTGATATATCTATTGATTGCAACTTCTAGTTCATCATCTGAAATACCTTCTTTTTTATTAGCTTTAGCCCATTTTCTGATGTTATCAGCATTGAATTTCTTAAGGTCAGAATCGTCTTTATTAACTTCTTTACCATCAACTAATACGTCTTGAAGTTTACGAGCTGCTTCATCAACTGGTCTTCTTACAAGTGTTCCGTAAGCAACATAACCATTTTCAGCTTTTTCATCTTCAACAAAAAGATAAGAACCAAATTGAGCTTCATATGCTTTTCTAGCTGCTTCTAATCTTGCTTTAGCATTTTCTAATCTTTTTTTAGCTGCATTAATTTTAGCTTCTGCATCAATAGATTTTAATCTTTTTTCGTTAGCTTCTTTAAGTTTTGCTTCATATTTTTCTAAGAAAAGTTGAGCGCCTGTGTATTCTTTTTCTGCTGCAACTGCTGGAGCAACTGCACCAAGACCTAGAGCTAGTGCAAGAGCACCTGCTGCTAATTTATTCATTTTCATAATAATCTTTCTCCTTTGAATTTCTTCTAAATTTGTTTTGTACTTTGTGTACTCACTTTACAATTATAATCTTACAACGAATTCTCCATATTGTCAACACATTTGTGCAAATTGTCAATATATATAAAATTTAGCTAAATATATCTACAATTTATCTACACAATTAGTCGATTTTTCTCATCCGGGATGAGATTACCTGATTTCTTATCCGAGATAAGATTATCTGGATTTTTGTAATTATTTTGTAAGATAATAATTCTAATATACTATTCTTTTTCTTTTTATCCAAGATAAATTATTATTTTTTTTAATCCGAGATTAAATTCATCTTATAAATAATCTAGGTCATTAACATGACTACTTCGTTTTTTTATCCAAGATAAATTATTATCTTATATTATTATTTTGGTCATTTACGTGACCACTCCGTTATCGGAAGGGACGCTAAGGGACCTTCCGTATGGTCCCTCATCGCTTCCCTCCCGACCCCTCCCTTTCCTTACACCCCCAGACGGCTCCTTGGCGGAGGGCGGCTAATGTCGCTTGCTTGTCGCAAGCTTTTTTTGATAGAGGGGTTAACTTCGTATTAGTTTTTGTATCTTCACACTTTTTAAAATCTCAAGCCTTCTAAAAATTGCAATCTAGTCCAACTATTGCTTTCCTATTAGGTTTACTCACAGCAGAAACACAAATTCACTTGTAATCGTGCGTCAGTGCAATTTTCTTAACGAAGTCTTGAGATTTTAAAGACTAGGTAGATTAGTATGTAAATTTGCTTTTTAGATGAAATTTAAATAAGAACCAGAGCTAGCTATTAATTGGTCCAGAGATTTCTCCATGCGTTCGCTACCGCTCACTTAGTCGAAAAGTGGTGTATGGTTTTACATATTCTCAAAGTTTAGATGACTTCTTTTTATATAGTAATATTTGGTTAATCCTTATGAGCCGAGATAAATTCTCTAATCACTTAGTCGAAATGGGGATGTATGGTTTTACAAATTCTCAAAGTATATGATGATTTCTTTTTATATAGTAATATTTGATTAATACTTATGAGCTGAGATATATTCTCTAATCACTTAGTCGAAATGGGGATTTTTGATTTTATAAATTATCAAGGTATAAGATGAGTTATCCTTATATAGCAATGTTTGGCGAAGCCAAACGAGCCTTGCAATACTGGAACATCGAAATTAATTCTTCTATTTATCGGGCAAAGATTTATAAACGAGGGTTGCGTTAAGAAAATCGCACTGTTTGAGCGTAGCGAGTTTGCGATTTTTAGCAATCCGATGTTTAGAAATCCGTGGGAAAATACGCAAAATTATACGAAGTTATTCTCTCTACCAAAAAAAGCTTGCGAAAAGCAAGCTTCCCTATCCGCCCTCCGCTAAGGAGCCGCTTGTGGGGTGTAACGGAGAGGGGGTTTAAGGGGGAGTCCGATGAGGACCTGTAGGACTCCCCAAAAGTTGTAGCTAGAAAAGAGGCTACATGAAAAAATATAGTATAGAACTGAAGAAAAAAGTAATAAAAGAATACGAGGAAACA